>Ga0255349_1001043_pt1 | contig 11363 bp, 8 predicted proteins | sample CBST25v15metaG_FD_189947 | JGI IMG/M metagenome (GOLD analysis project Ga0255349, IMG submission 189947) | Peat soil microbial communities from Stordalen Mire, Sweden - C.B.S.T-25.v15 | ecosystem: Environmental > Terrestrial > Soil > Wetlands > Peat | place: Sweden: Norrbotten County, Stordalen...
CATCAAAACGTACTTCACCAGCGGATCGGCTTCCAGTTCGGCGCGACGGGACTCCTGTGTGTCGAGAGCAAGCAATTCAAGCGCGCGCTGCTCGCTTTCCCTGAGCGCCTTCATCTCCGCCCGTCCGCCCTGCACGCCGCGCTCTTTCAGGATGGCCGTCTTCTGCTTCTCGGTAGGTTCCATCTCATCGAAGAGCCGAGCCGTGGCAAAGCCCAGCGAGGCGGCCGCTTCGCCGGTGGCCCAAACGTCCACCAGCCGGTGCAGCGCATCCTCGCGCTGCTGAATGCCCTGCTCGTAACGGACGGAGCCGGGTCTTGCGCCCTCTGCTCCGCGAAAGCGCTGGCGCTGGTAGCGGATGACCGGCTCGACGGCGGAGAGCAGCTTGGCAGCCGACATCAGGCCCACGCCCACGCGAGTGCGCTTGAAGACCGCATCGAGGACTTCGCTGTGGCTGTAGTTGGGAACGATGATGCCGTCCTTGATGGTGTAGCCGCCAACGATGCGGCTGGCCGGAACCTTGAGGTTGAAGATGGGGTCGCCGGTCGAGGAGAGCTGGTGAACCAGCTTTTTCGTCGGAGTGCCATGGTCGAAGACGCCCTCGTCGGTCTCTTCCAGGATTACGAAGCAACTGCCCTTGATGCGCGGATCGTCTGAGCCAACGGCGGCGGTGACGAAGTTGGCGAAGGCGATGTTGGTGATGAAGCGGCCGCGCTTGTCCACTTGCAGCCAGGGCTCTTCGCCGTCGGCCCATTCGGCCACGCGCACCTTGCCGCTCAGCATTCCGGTGTCCACGCCGACGTAAGGGATAGGCTCGGTCAACACAAAGGCTCCGCGCCAAGTCTTGCGGTCCTCGCCGGGCTGCGGAGGCGCGGAGAGGCTTTTGTAGTGCTTCAACTGCTCCGGCGTGCCGCGCTCGTGGATGGGCGCGAGCGCCAGGGAGCCGGCCAGGCTGGCCGTAGCCGCGCCGCCGTCTACCCAAGCCAGCTCGAAGGCCGCCAGCGAGAGCGCCAGATTCTTGGGCCCGGCAATAAAGCCCCCCTCTTCCGGCTCCATGTAGGCCGCGGTAATGCCGGCGCGATCAAAGGCCTCCATCATGCTGGCCTTGCCGGGGGTCCATTCGTGGGTGTTGCGCTCGCCGGCGGCGACCAATTGCGCGACAGTTCCCCGCGCCACGCCGCGCGCCGACTGGACCAGCATCTGCAAATCGAAGCGGTCAGCGAAACGCCATTGAATCTGGCGCACCGCGTCGCCAGGAAGAGTAAGCATGATTTTTTCCTCGATAACCGTAGCTGTACCCATAGATTTTTGTCCTCAAGCCGCGGTCATAGTGTGAATGAACAGACGTGTGATGGGATGTGACTTGGATCACTTTGGCGAGCAGGGCCGCCGTGCCGGCCCTCCAGAATGAAGCCGCGAACGATTTCTTGAGATCGTCCGGATGATACGCGTGCAATGCGGGAGCGGGCTTCTCGGAGTGTGACCGGCGTCACTTGCGATTGCGCAACGCAACCTATATGACAGGTACGTGACCGGGAAACCTCCGGGCGGCTGGCCCGCAAAGGTCCGGCCCTCGATCTTCCAGCCAAGGAGCAACACCATGATGCAAGCAATCAGAGCGGCTGCCGTGATTCTGCTGGCCGCGTCCATAGCGGGTCCTGCCTTTGCGCAGGTGTCCGGCGCCGACACCTATAAGACGGCCAGCCCAAAGTGCGGCATGTGCCACGGAGCCGATGGGCTGGCCACCACGCCGGCAGCAAAAAGCATGAAGGTACTCTCCTTCAAGGCCCCGGCGATGCTCAAGGCCTCCGATGCCCAGTTCTTTGCCTCCACCAAGAACGGCAAAGGCAAGATGCCCGCCTACAACGGCAAGCTGACCGACGCGCAAATCAAGGACGTCGTCTCATACATTCGCACGCTGCAGAAGTAGCGGCGCAAGCGAGGCCGGAATGGTTCAAGAAGGATCGGAGTCTTCATGAAGACTGCTTCCTCGATTGCGCTTGCACTTGGGGCGCTTCTGGCTGTCGCAGCGCCGCGCGCCGCCTGGACGGAGACCGATTGCCTCTCCTGCCACGCGGACGCGAGCCTGCAAGACGCCACGGGCAAGAGTGTGGGCGTGGATGCACATACCTTCGGCGCGAGCATCCACGGCAGCCTGAAGTGCGGCGATTGCCACGCGACCATCAAGGAATATCCGCATCCGGATCAAATCACGCCGGTCAAGTGCGAATCCTGCCACGCGGATCAGGCGGCCGGTCTGGCCGGAAGCGTTCACTCCGTCAAGGCCGAGCATCCCTGCACCAGTTGCCATGGAGACGCCCACGCCATCTTTCCCAAGGATGATGCGCGCTCGGCGGTCTATCCGCTCAACGTTCCGCGCACCTGCGGCGCATGCCACGGCAACGATGCAATGGCGAAGAAGCATGGCCTGCCCAACGTCTATCCGTTGTACATCGACTCCATCCACGGCTTTGCGCTGAGCAAAGAGGGGCTGCTGGTGGCGGCTAACTGCCAGAGCTGCCATGGGTCGCATCACATCCTGAGCCACAAGGATCCGCTAAGTCCAACTTATAAGACGAACATCCCCAAGACCTGCGGAAGCTGCCATGCGGGAATTACCGCCAATTATATGAACGGCGTGCATGGAAAGGCCGTCGCGGCCGGCGATCTGAAAGCGCCTGTATGCTCTGACTGCCACACGGCGCACGCCATTCTGCAGCCGACGGCGGATGCATTCCGCATGCAATCCACGCCCATCTGCGGTTCCTGCCACAAGGATAAGCTATCCACTTACAGGGATACCTTCCACTCGCAGTTAGGCTCGCTGGGCGGCTATGTGGAGACAGCGCGCTGCTGGGATTGCCACGGAGCGCATGATGTATTGCCCGCCTCCGATCCGCGATCCCCGGTTGCCAAGGCCAACCTGGTGGCCACTTGCGGCAGGTGCCATGCGGGCGCCAACCTGAGTTTCGTGCAGTATCAGCCTCATGCCAACGCGCGCAATCGCAAGCTGAATCCGGCTCTCTACTTTGTCCGCTTGTTCATGAACCTGCTGCTGGCCGGGACCTTGGGGTTCTTCGTGATTCACACCATACTGTGGCTGATTCGCTCGCGCTACGACCAGATCAAGAAAAAATCCACTGAAGGAGACAAAAATGCCTGATCTGGAGCAAGCCGCAATGGAGAGCAGGGAAAAAAGTCACGCGGAAGTCCGGCATTTCATGCGCTTCACGCGGGCGCAGAGATACCTTCATGCCGCGCTCTTCTCCAGCTTTCTGGGGCTCGCCGCCACGGGACTGCCGCTGCGTTTCAGCGAGAGCATCTGGGCGCGCGGCCTGGCCAAAGCTGTGGGTGGCTTCGGAGCAATTCTTTTCTTTCACAAGTTTTGCGCCCTGGTGCTGACCGTGGCCTTCTTGATCCACCTGAAGGAGATAGTAACTCGCGGTATTATCCATCGCGAAAAAGGAATCTTCTGGGGAGCAACCTCAATGGTGGCGAACTGGAAGGATGTGAAGGATCTCTTCGGCCATATTCGCTGGTTCCTGGGCCTGGGGCCGAAGCCGAAATTCGACCGCTATGCCTACTGGGAGAAGTTTGATTACTGGGCGGTCTTCTGGGGCATGATTGTCATTGGCTTCTCCGGCTATGCGATGTGGTTTGCTCCGTTCTTCGCGCGGTTTTTGCCCGGCTGGGCATTGAATGCCGTGTTAGTGATTCACAGCGAAGAGGGCTTGCTCGCCATTCTCTTCATCTTTTCCATCCACTTCGTCAACACCCATTTGCGCCCCGACAGTTTTCCTATGGACATGGTGGTTTTTACCGGCGTGGAGAGCGAGGAAGAGTTCAAGACCAAGCGTCCACTGGAGTATGAGCGGCTGAAGGCGCAGGGAAAGCTGGAGGGGAGAATCGCGGAGGCGCCGGGGATTTGGCAGATCAACTTCTCCAAAGTCGTTGGCTTCACAGCCATCGTTATCGGCCTTGTTCTTCTGGTGCTGACCTTGAGCGCCTATCTCAGAGAGTAACGAGGCAGAGAATGTTCGCATCGATCAGCCTAGCGAGATTTGCCCGGAATGAAACCGCTAACTCGCTAACTTGCGATCACCGCGAAGCGGTGGCTAACTCGCTGCCTTTGTATAAAACTAACTCCATTATTTCACAACACTGTTTCCGTTTCGTTTTTGTTTTCTTCCTTCTTTTTGCCATCTCCCACGCAGCCGGCGCCGAGCACAAGCCCAAGGATGCAGACTGCCTTGCCTGTCATTCCGACACAACCCTGACAACCGAGGTCAACGGCAAGCAAGTCAGCCTTTACGTCGATCAAGCCAAGCTGAAGCATTCGATCCACGGTGATCTCTTCGCCTGCGTGGATTGCCACACGGATGTGAAGGGGCTGATTCACGAATCCACGCCGAAGAAAGTTACTTGCGCCCAATGCCATGCGGATGCGCAAGAGGCTTATTTGCACAGCCTGCATTCAAAGGCGGCTCAGGCCGGCCAGGCGGCAGCGGCTAACTGCCAGGATTGCCACGGAGGCGCGCATGAGATTATGGGCGCTGATGATCCCAGGTCGCCGGTCAATCACGCTAACATTCCGGTAACTTGCGGCCGCTGCCATGGCCAGAAGTTTCTCGTAGCATCGAACGGCGAGAGCGCCCAGAGCTTTGTCTCTTACCAGGAAAGCGTGCATGGGCTGGCCATCGAGAAGGGATCGAAGAAGGCCGCGGTGTGCACCGATTGCCACGGCGCGCACGAGATTCTTCCCGCCAACGATCAAAAGTCTCCGATTTATAAATTCAATGTTCCAGCGACATGCGGCAAGTGCCACACCGCAGTCTCGCAGACTTTCATGCAGAGCATTCACGGGCAGGGAATCGCCCGCGGCAACGGATTGTCTCCGGTATGCACCGACTGCCACGGAATCCATACGATCAAGGCGCACACCGACCCTGACTCGCCGGTTTCGGAGCAGAATATTTCCAAGGATACCTGCGCCCGCTGCCATCAGGGCGTGAGGCTCTCGCAGGAGTTTGGCGTGCCCGGAAACCGCGTGACGAGTTACATGGACAGTTATCACGGACTGGCGGTCGAAGGCGGCTCGGTGGTGGCAGCCAATTGTTCAAGCTGCCACGGCGTGCATAACATACTGCCTTCCAGCGATCCCCGCTCGACGATCAATCGCGCCAACCTCGCCGCCACCTGTGGCAAGTGCCACGTCGGAGCTACGCAGAAGTTTACGTTGACCAAGGTCCACATGGAGGTTGGTCCGGCAAAGGACATCGGTTCGGTAGCGGTGCGCTGGGTGCGCTGGTTCTATCTCGCGCTGATTGCCGTGGTGATCGGCGCGATGTTCCTGCACAACGCGATCATCTGGCGGAGCAAGACCGTGGCGCGGCGCGCGATGCTGAATCCGATGATGACGCGCATGAGCGAGAACCAGCGCTGGCAGCACCTGATTCTGCTGACGAGCTTCATTGTCCTGGTGATTACAGGCTTTGCTCTTAAATTCCCCAACTCATGGATCGCCGCGATACTCGGCAATGGCAACGGAGAAAAGCTGCATGGCCTTGTCCATCGCATCGCCGGAGTTATCCTGATCGGTGCCGGAATCTATCACCTCTTCTATCTGGCCATGACCAGGGAAGGGCGGCGTCTGATTCGCGATGTTGCGCCGAGGCCACGCGATGCCTTCGATGCCTGGGGCGCGATGAGTTACTATCTCGGACTTAGCAAGGTCAGGCCCCAGTTCGGCCGCTTCAGTTATGCGGAGAAGGCGGAATACTGGGCGCTGGTGTGGGGCACGGCGCTGATGGCCCTGACGGGAATCATGATGTGGGCCAAGGTCTGGGTGGGCAACCTGCTGGCGCGCTGGTGGGTGGACGTAGCGACCTCGATCCACTTCTACGAGGCGATTCTGGCCACACTGGCGATTCTGGTCTGGCACTTCTATCAGGTCTTTCTCGACCCCGATGTCTATCCGATGAACTGGGCGTGGTGGGACGGCAAGATGCCGGTCGAGCACTATCGTCATGAGCATGGGCTGGACACCGAGGCGCTGGCCGAAGCTGAAGCAAGCGCTCCCTCCGCCGCGGCCGATGATTCCGCCAAGCTGCCCGGCGACTGACCACCTATCCATCAAAAAAGGTAAAATGAGCGAAACATTTGCCCGTGCGGAGGGTTTGAACCGGAGTGGTTTGCGAAGGCGAGCAAATGCCTGGCTTGACTTTAGCGAAACAGTCTCTTAAAATCCGTGCGTCTATTGATTTTCCTCCAACAAGACACGAAAGGTGCAAGGCAAATGGCGAAGATGAGGTGGTTTTGTCTTTCAGGATTGGTTTTCATCACACTGATATCCGGAGTCTCTTTAATAGCGCAGACTATGGACGCGAAGAATTTACTGCTCAAGAAGCTGAATGAGCAGTTTGTGCCAACCAAGTTTACGGCGGACAAGAGCGATATTGTCACGCCGGGCGTTGTGGTGGCTCTCAAGGAAGATGGACTTTTTCTATACCACGCTTCCGTTGCCATGGCTCCGGTCAGCGTACCCAAGAAGGGCAAGCTGACACAGGGATTTGGAGATATGCTCGCGGTGAGTATGGCCGACGGCCTGGGTCGCCCCGGAGGAGCAGCCAGTATTCCTACTAAAAAGCTGGTTACAGGAGAAAAGGTCTGGGTGCGCGCGATTGAAGTTGGCAAAGATTCGATCTCGGTCCAAGTTGTTACCGATCCGTACGATGATGGGCGCTACTTCGCTACGATCAAATTCCTGATCCCCAAGGGCACGATTCCTACACCAGAGGATGGCGTCAAGATGGTCTCTGAAGTTCTGGAGGTGCAGCAGGCACAGGATCAAAATGTGCAGCAGGCTGCGGAGCCTGCTCCCGCGCCGGCTCCAGAACCCGCGCCGGCTCCCGCTCCCATGCAGGCCATTGCTCCTCCTCCTCCGCCGCCCGATGCTCCGCCTCCGACGATTGCCCTTGGCCAGACCAAGGATGAAGTAATTGCCGGTTTCGGACAGCCGGCGAGGGTTGCCAAGCTGGGAGCGAAGGAAATCTTCTATTACAAGGACATGAAGGTGACCTTCACGAACGGAAAGGTCAGCAACGTTGAGTAGGCCGCTTGCGCGGCAAGGTTCGCGCAGCCTGGTTCGCAGAGCAGGTACCCGCTTCGTGAAAGGAGCGCGGGACCAGAAGATTGAAAGTGAAAAGAGGATTCGATGACGATACAACTTCTCCGCAAAGCCATCTGCTATGGCACCACAGCAACAATTCTTGCCCTACTCCTTGGGTTGGGTAGCATGACCAGCTCCGCCGCCGAAAAGAAGCCGGCTCCCAAGCCTGCTCCCAAGGCGGCCGCAAAGGCGCCCGCAAGGCCTGCCGGCGGCGGTGCATCGCATGGACCGACGGCCGGCGGTGCATCACATGGACCGACCACCGGAGGGGCCACCACGCATGGACCGACGACCGGCGGAGCTACCACGCACGGGCCAACGACCGGCGGTGCGGCCACCGGCGGCACGCACACCACCGGCGCTACCACTGGCGGCGGCGCTGGCGGCGGCGCGCATACGACTCCCGGAGGGGCGGCCGGTTCTCGCCCCGGAGTTGCTGGGGGTGGAGCACATCCTGGCGGCGTTGGCGGAGCCGGAGCGCATTCTGGCGGTGCAGCCGGCGGCCACCCATCGGCGATTCATGGCGGTGCAGCGCCGCGGGGAAGCAACGAGCACGTCACCAAGTCCGGCAGCGCGGTGCGCACCCGCCCCGGCGGCAGGGTGAGCGACGTGCATGACGCCCGGCGGGGGATGGATGTCCATCACGGGCTGAACGGCAACCGCAGGGTCTCGGTGGAGCGCCATGACGGCAGCCGCATGGTTTCCGAGCGGGGCCGTCCCGGATACGTGCAGCGCGGATATAGTTACCATGGCCACGACTTCGCGCGGCGGTCTTACTACTACCATGGCCATGAATACAACCGCTATTACCGCGGCTATGGCTTCCGCGGATTGAGCCTGAACATCTACGCTCCGGGTGTCTACTATGGCCCCGGCTTCTATGGATGGGCTTACAATCCCTGGGCGGCTCCCATCGCCTTCGGGTGGGGATGGGGAGGCAATCCCTGGTATGGCTACTATGGCGGCTACTTTCAGCCGTACCCGGTCTACCCCAGCGCCTCTTTCTGGCTGACGGACTACATCATCTCGCAGGATCTGCAAGCGGCCTATGCGGCGCATCAGGAGGCCGGCGAAGTGGATGGCGCACCATCCGCCGCGGGCGGCCCACCGGCGCTGACTCCCGATGTGAAGCAGCAGATCGCCGACGAAGTGAAGGGCCAGTTGGCTCTGGAAAACGCCGAGGCAACTCAGACCGCGCAGCATCAGGATGTGGACCCGGCTTCCAGCGGGATTGCGCGCATACTGGCTGACGTGTCCGCCGGCCGTGCGCATGTCTTTGTGGCCGGAGGCGCTTTGGACGTGACGAACCCCAATGGGCAGGAGTGCGCGCTCAGCGACGGCGATGTGCTGCTGCTGCAGGCTCCTCCGCCCGCCGACGCAACCACCGCGGACCTGGTGGTACTGGCCAGCAAGGGCGGGCAGGAGTGCCCGAAATCCAGCGCGGTTACGGTGCAGATGACCGACCTGCAGGAGATGCAGAACCATATGCGGGAGACCATCGACCAGGGGCTCCAGGATTTGCAGGCCAAGCAGGGCAAGGGTGGATTGCCGCCAGCGCCGCCTTCGGCGCAGACTCCGCCGACCGCGACGGAGTTTGCCGCGATTGCGCCTCCGCCCACTCCCCAGGACGCGGCTGATCTGCAACAGCAGAGCCAGCAGGCCGACCAGGCGGAGCAGGATGTGCAAGCCGAAGCGGCGCAGGATAGCGGAGCGGCAGCGCAGGACAACGGCGGGGCGGCCAGCGCGGCTCCGGCAGCGCCCGCGTCTGTCGAAATGGGCCAGACTCTCGACCAGGTGCAGGCGGCAATGGGCACGCCGACGCGGGTGGCCAACCTGGGGTCGAAGGTCATTTATTACTACAACGGCATGAAGGTCGTCTTCCAGGACGGCAAGGTGGCTGACGTGCAGTAAATCCGGAGCGGGAGGGACACGATGAATCTCTCTTTCGCGAAGGCCGCAAAAGCATAGAAAGCGCACGAGTTTACGGGCTGCGGAATCGAGTTTTCCGCAGCCCGTAAATCTGTGCCCTGCAAACCAGTCTTATTTACTGAGGTTGTTTCGGAGTTCTACGCGTAGTTGATGGGATTCTTGGTGAGCCACCGCTCGTCGCGCACCTTGCCGATGTTCTTCATCGCGCCTTCGGCGACGCTGGCGCTGAGATGGCGGCTTTTCCAGGCCATGCCGGTGGTCAGCCCGATCGCGCAACCAAGCAAACCATAGGCCAGCGTGACCGTGGCAGCCGAGGACTTCTTGCGGAAGATGGGATAAGCCACCAGCGCGCCGACGCAGGCTCCTATCGCCGCGGGCACCAGCGAGCCTTTGACCGACTCGCCCAGAAAGGGAGCAAGAGGTTCCCCGTCCAGGAAATCATCCTGGCCGGAACGCGCTCCCTCAATTCCGGAGTCCACCAGCCGCCGGCCATAATCGACATTGGATTTCACCCAGTTGCCCAAATCCATGGAAACCACCTCAACTTCCGCGAAAACACTCCCTAGTTTAGCAGATCGTCAAAACCCTGTGTTAAGGCCGTATCACAGCCGCACCACATTGTGGGCGCAGCACGCTGGACGCCGAGCGCCGTGGACGGCTTGTGAGCAAATTTTAAGGAGGATGCTGCCAGAGGCTGACCGCGATCATGATTAGCGTCCTGCTTGGTAGGATAGGGGCGGGTGTGGTTGGATGCGAATTGCTTTTATGCTCACCTCGCTCGGCATGGGCGGAGCGGAACGGCAGGTGGTGGCGCTGGCGGAGCGCATGAAGGCGCGCGGCCATGCGGTCGTGCTGATTCTGCTGCGCGAGCGCCAGCCTGAAGAATGGCCCACCACAGTTGATCTCGTTTGTCTCGAAATGCGCAAGACGCCTTTCAGCTTTCTCGCCGGTCTGCTGAGAGCAAACCGCTGGTTGCGCGACTTTCAGCCGGAGCTGATCCACAGCCACGTCTTCCCGGCCAACATGGCGTCCCGGATGCTCAAGATTTCATTGCCGGCGGCGGCGGTTCTCTCTACCGTTCATAACGTTTATGAAGGAAGCTGGCCGCGCATGCTGGCCTATCGGCTGACCGATGGGTTGAGCCGCCGCACTGCTTTTGTCAGCCAGGCTGCGGCAGACCGCTTTGTGTGCCTCAAAGCAGTCCCGGCCCGCAAGGTTTCGGTGCTCACCAATGGGATTGACTTGGCGGAGTTTGCGCCGAGCGCCGAGCGCCGCGCCCTACTCCGAGCGCGGATGGGTGTGCGGGAGGAGTTTGTCTGGCTGGCCGCCGGGCGCATCGTGCCCGCCAAGGATTTTCCCAACCTGCTGCGCGCCTTTGCGCAGGTGCGCGGAGAGATTCCGGAGGCGCGGCTGTGGATTGCCGGAGAGGCGCTTGGGACCGCCTCCGAGGCGATTCAAGCGCAGGCGGCTGAGTTGGGAGCGTCCGTTCGCTGGCTGGGACTGCGCCGCGATATGCCCGCCTTGCTGGACGCCGCTGACGGCTTTGTGCTGGCTTCGGCCTGGGAGGGAATGCCGCTGGCCGTGGGCGAAGCGATGGCCATGGAGAAGCCGGTTGTGGCCACCGATGTGGGCGGCGTGCGCGAGCTGGTGGGCGAGGCCGGCGTGATCGTGCCCGCCAAGAGCCCTGAGGCGCTGGCCGAGGCGATGCTGGAGATGATGAAAAGGACAGAGGAGGAGCGCCGCACACTGGGTCGGATGGCGCGAAAGCGAATTGCGGCCCGCTTCAGCATCGACGCCAAGGCCGATGAGTGGGAGGCGCTCTACCGGACCGTGCTGGAGAGCGAGCGATGATCGAAGCCAGCATTCCCGGCCGCGAAAATGCGTGGGGTACACCGCGGCTTAAAGGGCCAGCGGTCGCGGCTGCGGGAGTCCGGCTCTTGCTGCTGGGCGCGGCTCTGGTGCGGACCGGGAGCGGCGTCATCGCCAGCGGCGATACGGCCAGCTACCTGGAGCCGGGGCGCAATCTGCTGCTTCATGGCCGCTTCATCACCGGCGCTCTGCCGGAGATCGATCGCACTCCCGGCTATCCGCTCTTTCTTGCGCTGTTCAGCCTGGCCGGTCCGGCAACCGCGGCGCTGGCGCAGGTATTGCTTTCGGCCTTCACCGTACTGCTGGTCTGGCGGCTGGCCCGCGCCGTCTTCCGCGAGGAGCGCATCGCGCTGCTGGCGGCCTGGCTCTTTGCCTTCGAGCCGGTCTCGGTGATCTACTC
>Ga0255349_1001058_pt1 | contig 11257 bp, 5 predicted proteins | sample CBST25v15metaG_FD_189947 | JGI IMG/M metagenome (GOLD analysis project Ga0255349, IMG submission 189947) | Peat soil microbial communities from Stordalen Mire, Sweden - C.B.S.T-25.v15 | ecosystem: Environmental > Terrestrial > Soil > Wetlands > Peat | place: Sweden: Norrbotten County, Stordalen...
CGCCCGCCGCCGTCACCTCGACCACGCGGTTGTTCCAGATGTCCGCAATGTAGAGATCGCCCGTGCCATCCACCGCCACGCCAAAGGGGTCTCTCAAGGTCAGGCCGGGAGTGCTCACCACGCTGGCCGCGCCCGTCGGCGTCATCTCCACCACGCGGCTGTTGGCGTTGTCCACAATATAGAGATTGCCCGCGCCATCGACCGCCACGCCAGTGGGGTTACACAGGCCCGTGGTGCTGCAACCATCGTAGGTGGTGCCGTTTGTCAGGCCATTGGGGCTCACCACGCTGGCCGTGCCCGTCGGTGTTACCTCCACCACGCGGTTGTTGGCGTAGTCCGCAATATAGACGTTGCCCGCGCCATCCATCGCCGCGCCATAGGGGCTACTCAAGTTCAGGCTGCCGGTATTCACCACGCTGGCCGTGCCTGGCTGAAAGGCCGCCAGCGGCCCCGTGCCCTCGGCCTGAAGATCGGTGGTGACCTGCACGCCCACGCTGTCCACCAACTGCACCGCGCCCATGCGCAGCCCCGGCTCGGCTGGCGTCAGGTCCACCACTACGTTGCAGGTATCGCCCGCGTTATACGCTTGCGCCTTGCAGGTGGAAGTGGCATCGGCGGTATAGTCCTTGCCGTTCGCCCCCTGGGTGAGCACGTTGACCGCCGTCAGGGTGTCCGCGCTCTGGAAGGTGTAGCCCAGCGTGACAGGCGTGGCCGCGCTGCCCACAGCCGCCATGCCCAGGTTCACGCTCTGGGTGGCCACCTTCACCACGTCGTCGTTGCCGTGGTCCGCAATATAGACGTTGCCCGCACCATCCACCGCCACGCCAAAGGGATCATTTAGTCCGGTCGCAGGCACCGTCGTTTGCGTACCATAGCTGCTGGTGCTGCTGTTCCACGGCACCTTCACCACGTCGTCGTTGCCGGCGTCCGCAATATAGACGTTGCCCGCGCCATCCACTGCCACGCCAAAGGGTTCATTTAGTCCGGTCGTAGGCACCGTCGTCGGCGCGTCATAGCTGCTGGTGCTGCTGTTCCACGGCACCTTCACCACGTCTATGTTGAAGCTATCCGCAACATAGACGTTGCCCGCGCCATCCACCGCTATGCCAAAGGGATCTTTTAGTCCGGACGCAGGCACCGTCGTTTGCGTACCATAGCTGCTGGTGCTGCTGTTCCACGGCACCTTCACCACGCGGTTGTTGTCGTAGTCCGCAATATAGACGTTGCTCGCGCCATCCACCGCTATGTAAAAGGGTTCATTTAGTCCGGACGTAGACACCGTCGTCTGCGCGCCATAGCTGCTGGTGCTGCTGTTCCACGGCACCTCCACCACGCGGTTATTGGAGGTGTCCGCAATGTACACATCCCCCACGCCATCCACCGCCACGTCACCTGGATCGAGCAGTCCGGTCGTAGGCACCGTCGTCGGCGTGCCATAGCTGCTGGTACTGCTGTTCCACGGCACCTTCACCACGCGATTGTTGAAGCTATCCGCAATATAGACGTTGCCCGCACCATCCACCGCCACGCCTAGGGGATTACTCAGTCCGGTCGTAACCGTCGTCTGGTAGCCGTTGAAGGTAACCGTCTGTGCCACCGAGTCCTGCCCGGCCAAAAGCCAGAGAGACGTAAAGATGACTCCTAGAATGGACATAAACCGCGAGGAGATTACAGAAAAGACAGGCCGGAAGAGCTTCATGAGATTACCTTTCACGGTGCAACGAATCGAAGTCATGCCGGCAGAGCGCCGGCGTCAAAGCTGGTTGAGAGTCAGACCACCAGTTCACGGAAGCGTCACGGCTTTTCCACCCATTGGCCTTTCTCGATGATTCCGAGCAGCGCGTCCATACTCACCGCGCGGGCGGAGTGGGAGGAAAGCACCAGCAGTTCGTCGCTCGCCGGGTCCACCCCGATCAGCAAAAGGCCGGGATGCTTCCTCAACAGAACGGCGATCAGATCCGGCCGCGCCACCGACAAATCCACCACCACGGCGTCAGGACAGATGCCGCTCATCCCCTGCACGGGGTCGAGGGCCGCGGCGTCAAGCTGCAGCACTTCGAGGCCCGCGCTGCCGCGTAAACTCGCGGCGATGCCGGAGACCATCAGTGACCTGCCATAAATCGTAACTGTGCGCATGAGTGTGAGTGTGTCTGGATGTAATTAGAGCGCAGTGGGGCGGGCTTTGACACTGTCCTTGAGGTACAGTTGAGGGATAGTCCGAGGAACAAAAAAGTACAGTCAGGACGGGGAAAAGGTAACCACGGACGGGCGCAAGGCGCAGCCGGTCGAGGAATGAAGCTACTTCACCATCCCCGTTCTCTGGGCGTGCGCGACGGCCTGGGCGCGATTCTCCAAATGGAGCCGCTCGACGATCTCCCCCATGTGATACTTGACCGTGCGTTCGGAAAGATGGAGTTTCATCCCCACTTCCTTGTAGGTCAGGCCCTCGGCAACCATGGTCAGGACTTGAAGCTGCCGCGCCGTCAGCCCCTCCGTTCGCGCCGTCCGCGCGCTTCCGTCCGGGCGCTCGCATTCTCCCAATTCCTTCAAGATGCGCGCCGCCAGCCCCGTGGAGAGCGGCGCTTCGCCCGCGGCCAGGGCAAGCAGCAATTGGAAAAAGACCTCGGTATCCTCGGTCTTGAGCAGATAGCCAACGGCGCCGCTTTTGATGGCCTCGAACAGGGCGTCATTGCCGTCATCCATGGTGAGCATCACCACCTTGACCGCGGGCATTTCCGCCTTGATCAGGCGCGTGGCCGCCAATCCATCCAGGCGCGGCATCTGAACGTCCATCAAGACCACGTCGGGGCGCAGGGCGCGCGCCTTCTCCAGCGCCTCCTGTCCGTCCTGCGCCGTGCCCACAACCTCCTGGCCGCGCGAGAGGATCAGGTTCTTGAGCCCATCCAGGAACAGGGGATGATCGTCCGCCAGCAAAACCCTCATCGATATGCTTCCTTCCTGATTGGAACCTGGACCAGGACCTGGGCGCCTTTGCCCGGCTCCGACCGCACCTCCACCGAGCCGCCCACCGCCTCGGCGCGCTCGCGCATGAAGCGCAGGCCAAAGTGCTGCCCGGCATTCTCCGGCGGCTTTGTCACGTCGAATCCCGCGCCATCGTCCGCGACCGTGATCCGTGCGTTGCCATCCTCCAGGCGCAGGCTCACCCGCGCCGATGCCGACCGGGCGTGTTTTCTCGCATTGGTGAGCGCCTCCTGAACAATGCGCAGCAACTGCACCTCGACCATGGGCTCGAGCAGGCCATCGATCCATTCCGGCGGCGCATTCAATTCCGTGCGAATCCGGCAGTCCTCGCTGAAGCGCGCCAGGTACTGCCGCAGGGTGGCGAGAAAACCGGCTTCGGTCGCCATGCCCGTGTTTGCGCCGACAATATACTCCCGCACGTCGGCATGGGTCCGCTGCGCAGCCGCTACGAGCTGCTCCAGGCAGCGCTCCGCCTCCTGCCGGCTTCCCAGGACCAGCAACTCCCGCGCAGCCTGGGCCTGCATCTTCACGTATCCCAGCACCTGGCCCAGGTCGTCGTGCAACTCCCGTGCGATCCGCACCCGCTCCTGCAACGTGGCCAGCGCGCGCTGCTGTTCGACGAGCTGCGCCTGCGCCCGCCTCTGCTCGGTAACGTCGTGGAGCAGAACCAACTGTCCCAGCGGATCGCCGCGCCTGTCCCGCAGCGACGAGAGGTGCAGCAAATACTCCCGGCTGACGCCGTCCGTGCCCAGATGGACCTCGAATTCGGTGCTCGACGGCGCTTCGATCGGCGCTGGCAGCGGGGTTCCGGACAACTCCGGCTTTGACTTGCCAACGTGAAGGGCGGAGCGCATCGGCAAAAAGCGCTGGGCATCCGCGCCCCTGGCGGACACGCCCGGAATCCCCAGTATCTTTTCGGCCGCCGGGTTCAGGTCGATAATGCGATGGCGGGTATCGAGAATCAGCATTCCTTCGCGCATCTGCTCGATCATCGTGCTGCGGGCGATCGGGATCAGATCGAAGAGGTCGAAGCGAAACAACGCCAGCGCATACATCGCCGAAAGAAACAGGAATGCGAGGGGCAGGGATTCGGCCGTCGAGAACGGCCTCACATTTCCAACACCAAGCAGATACACGATGCGAAGAACAATCTGCCCTGACAGGCAAAGAGCGGCGGGCCAGCGATGCAACGGCGAGCGGATGAATAGCCAGACAAAAACCAGGGTGGGCATCCAAGAGAGCGAGTAGCCGTACCCCAGCATGATCTGGCCGGCGAATCCACGGCGTATGCGGATGTATTCCCCTGGCAAGATGCCAACCCATTCCCAATGATGAAAATCATTGGTCAGCGCCAGCAACAGTAACAAAACCGGGGGAATGGCCAGCAGCGTGACCGTGCGGCGCGTGAGGAAGCGGCCGAGATTGGCATACTCCAGCGCAAAGCAGAGGGAGGCGGTCGCCGCCGGAATTTGCCAGATGATTTGGAACTTCGTCCAGAGGATTTTGCCGGCCAGATCTGCTGCGACCAGTTCCAATGCGGCGCCCAATACCCATAACGTCTGGAACGTATTCAGCACGGCAAAGGCAAGCGCGCCCGGCACGGCACGGCGGCGCCAGGAGTAGGCGGCAAGCGCCGCCAGAAGCCCCGACGAGGCGAGTACCGGCCAGATGTGCCAGTTATATGCGAAAACCCCATTCATACATGATCGGCTAATTGGTGAATGAGGACATTATCGCACCATGAAGCGATGCCGGGTTCGGTAAGATGGCAGGGCTGGCTCTCAAATCCACAGCGCGGGTCTGCGGCAAGTGAGCGTGACCTTGGCGATGACTATTGCATCCGTTCCCGACCGTCTGTCATTCGAGTGCGACCTGGCGGGAGCAGTGTTTCGCTGTGCCGAAGCCGGGGACCGCTGGCGTCACATCACCACGCGAGGGCCTGGACAATTGGGATGGTTGGAGATTTGTCCAGACACCATCTGGATAATCTTTGGGATTCGGCCAGGACAGAAACATGGGCGAGTTCTGCCGGTGCGGAGGTACAGTAGCGGTACACTCGTCAGCTTTTGCCGACTGAGTAAAACTGCGCTAAACTGCGTTCGCTCAACTACTTCCAACTTTTCTAAACTACGCTCATCTTCTCTTTAATATCAATAATATACAGTGTTATCCGTCAACTCATAATCCCTTGGTTGGGGGTTCGAATCCCTCCGGGCCCACCAAAATCAATTCCCTTGACTTATTTATTTAAAATTGTTTAGTGATGATATTTGGCGTCTGTCAAGGAATTCATCGACCGTCCTCGATGCGTACTGATCTTGCCCTCAAAATACATATCTCTTAAACGGCCGGGTTTCGAGGATAAAATTCATCCTCGTGGTAGTCCCGGCGGTGGAAATGTGGGAATCGGCTTCATCGATTTACAAGGTTTGTGGGAAGGACGGAAAACAGCAGTATCGTTTTCCGGGCTTTCCATAAACCGGCATTTCCACGGCCTGACTCTGTCGCCTCTAACTTTCAAGCTGCGATCTTCGCTAGCGCTTCGGTCCAGTCTTGCTCGAACTGCAAAGGCGCGCATCAATCTGGGGCAGATCGCCCGGCGGGCGCACAATGGCAACGAATACTTCATCCTGGAAAAGGATGGAATACGTACTGACCACCTGCGGTGGAGCCAAGTGCTCGCGATTCGCTCGCACGGGTTCGTGCTATCCCACCCTTCGAAAGAACGCGAAGGATGGGGCCGGCCTATGTCAAAGGGAACCTACAGAATTTGCACTAAACTCTTGAATCAAACCATCGCTAAGCGGGAGGCTCATTTGCGCTGTTCTTTCTGCCGCCGCGTGATGCTCCGCCGGGAAATTGGTGACGAGCGCTTCCATCATTGGATGTCGCAAGTCTTCACTCGAGCCAACGTGATAGAAATGCTGCTTTGTGAAAATATGAAACTGTCCGTCTCGCCACTTCTTCTCGATCGCCGAATTCGATCGAAACTCATTGCTATGCCAGGTGGACAAGATGAACCTGCACGGAAGACTCGCGAGTCGCGTTCCAAGATCCTCTTCATCTTCTTGCGACCAGCTATTGAAATAGTCAACATGCCGCCCCGCATAAGGCGGGTCTGCATATACGAAGTCGCCCGCCGTAATGTGGGAAAGAGTCACCTTAAACCCAGACACGCGAAATTCCCAATCGACTTGAGCGATCACCGCGGCGATGGATGACACCTGATTAAAGATTTTGGTAATATAGCCAGCTGCAAATCGATCCGGCTTGCGACAAAACGGAACATTAAAGCGTCCCTTTTTGTTGAACCTCATTACACCGTTAAAGCACGATCTATTCAAGAAGAGAAAGTCCAGAGAATTGGGAGCGGAATTGAAACGTTCACGCACTTTGTAGAAGTGTTCCTCACCCCTTGAGCTGAGTTCTGCCCCTTGCTCTCTCAGAAATTCTCTGACATCCGCAGCTATGATCTTACGCTGCTGAATGTCGCGATAGAATGCGATTATGTGTTTATTTGAATCGCTCAGCAACGCCTTCGGAGGCTGCAGATTGAGGGCCACAACACAAGAACCGCAAAATGGCTCGACCCACCGGGTAAACTCCCGGCCTGTCACGAGTTGGCGAATATCCCCAACAAGTTTTGTCTTTATTCCTTGGCATTTGATTGGGGGTACCAACGGAGGGGTGCTCATCCGGCATCTTCTCCATTTTCCTGGCTGTCGTCGCCGATCTGATTTCCTCTTTATGCTCTCGAAGCGTATCAACACCTCGCTGTTTGTAGTCTAGGTAGCTCTTTAGGTTCGTGTATGGCCTCACAATTTCGAGCGCTTTGGCCATGTCTCCGGTCAGATAAAACATCCAATAGTCGTCGTAAACTTCTTCGCCTAATTTCTCGAAAGGCCCGGTACCGCCGATCAGTTGATCGATTCTCGTGACAGAGCCTATGTTTTTTGTGTTTCCGCTCCCTGGTCGCCACGATGCCAACCGATATTTTGATTGCGCGAAGAAATGGAAATCTTTGATAACCGAAGGGATTTGCTCTAAATCATCGAGCTTAAAGACTTTGCGTTCGTCAATTACATCGTCGCACTTTGAATAGATAACACCGATTACAAAATGCCCCGAGTATTGTTCATATGGGTAAAGGGTATTCTTATTGCTGTCGCGCTTCTGGAAATATCCGGTGAAAGCCCCTAAGGTCATACCGTTTACGTTCGAGTCGTCAGTCCTGTATGTGCTCTTTATGTCGACCGCGAATTTACAGCCTGAATCATCGTGAACGAAGGTTAAATCAGGATAGAAATTCTGATGCGGCGAGAGTTCGATTCGCAGACCGTTGATCTTGGCAAATTCGACAAACATCGGAAAAAGAAGGAGATCGAGAACCTTTGATGTGATCTTAGTGTCAACGGAAATGGTGTAAATGCGTCTGTAAATGTCAATGAACCCCTTGATGATCCACTCCCCTTCGTTCGTCTCCACAGCATTCGCGAACGACGTCGTGTGAGCCTTTAGCCGTGCAAGGAAATCATCGGGCAGCATAATTGCGAGTTCTCAGAGCAATGATAGCGCACAATGTGGTGTGGCGATTTCCCCTTGACCGGTTAAAGAGTCTGGTCAGGTCTCGCTTTCGAGCTGGCTAGCGCATACGGGCAATCTTTCGGTTCCATGCCAGATATCTGGGCCGGTTTTCCTCAGCTAGGCGGAATTTCAACCGCCTTTTGGGCGGGATGCGGAGCCGGGGCGAAGGCTAGAATCGTAGTCAGCCATGACTGAATTTACGCATTTGCATTTGCATACGGAATACTCGCTGCTGGACGGGGCTTGCGACGTTTATAAACTTGTGGATCGCGCGGCGGCGCTGGGACAGACTTCTGTCGCCATGACCGACCACGGGAACATTTACGGCGCGGTGCACTTTTTCAATGCCGCCAAGGCCAGGGGGATCAAGCCGATCCTGGGCTGCGAGCTTTATATCTGCAAAAACGAGGACCATCGCGCGCCGGCGCAGGGAGACGAGAACAATCACCTGCTGGTGCTGGCCCAGGACGAAGAAGGCTACCGGAACCTGATCCGCATCACTTCCGAGGCTTCGCTGCATGGCTTCTATCGCAAGCCGCGGGTGAGCAAGCGCTACCTGGCCGAGCACTCTCAAGGGCTGCTCGGATTTTCCGGTTGCCTGAGCGGAGAGCTGTGCGAGGAACTGGTGGCGGGCCGCTACGAGAAGGCCAAGAGCGTGGCCACGCAGTACGAGGACATCTTCGGCAAGGGCAACTTTTATCTGGAGATTCAGGATCAGGGCCTGGAGATGGAGAAGAAGATTCACGAGTCTCTCTTCCGGCTGGAAAAAGAGCTGAAGATTCCGATGGTGCTGACCAACGACTCGCACTATCTGTGCGGCGAGGACTCGCATGCGCACGATGTGATGCTGTGCGTGCAGACGGGCTCGAAGATTCACGATCGTGAGCGCTTTCGCTTCGATTCCGACCAATTTTATGTGAAAAGCGGCGAGGAGATGGGCCGGTTGTTTCCCGATTCGCCCGAGCTGCTGACGCGCACGATGGGGGTGGCCGAGCGCTGCAACTTCAAGCTGCATCCGGTGGAAAATCCCTTCCCTCAGTTTGCCGTTCCCGAGGGGCACTCGATCGACAGCTACTTCGAGCAGGTGTGCCGCGAGGGCTTCAGGAAGCGAATGGACACGGCGGTGCGCAGCCTGGAGTCGCGCGGACTGCTGCGGGCGACGATTTCCGACTACGAGGCGCGCCTCGAATACGAGATCGGCATCATCAAGCAGATGAAGTATTCAGGCTACTTTCTGATCGTGTGGGACTTCATCAAGTACGCGCGGGAGCAGGGGATTCCGGTGGGTCCGGGGCGCGGCTCGGGAGCCGGGTCGCTGGTGGCGTATGCGATGGAGATCACCAACATCGACCCGCTGCAGAACACGCTGCTGTTTGAGCGGTTTCTGAATCCGGAGCGGGTTTCGATGCCGGATATCGACGTAGACTTCTGCCAGAACCGGCGGGGCGAGGTGATCGAGTACGTGACGCGCAAGTACGGCCGCGAACAGGTGGCGCAGATCATCACCTTCAACACCATGGCGGCCAAGGCGGCGATCAAGGATTGCGGCCGGGCAATGGATATGCCGTATGGCGACGTGGACCGCATCGCCAAGCTGGTTCCGGCGACGGTGGGCATCACGCTGGACAAGGCTCTGGAAGACGTGCCGGACCTGCGCAAGGCTTACGAGACGGACGCGCAGATTCGCGAGCTGCTGGATACGGCGAAGAAGCTGGAGGGGCTGGTGCGTGGGTCGGGCGTTCACGCATCGGCGGTGGTGATTGCGCCGCGCCCCTTGACCGAGCTGGTGCCGCTGAACAAGACCAAGAACGACGAAATTGTCACCGCTTATGACATGAAGTCCGTCGAGAAGATGGGCCTGCTGAAGATGGACTTTCTGGGCCTCGCGACACTGACGGTGATCGACGACTGCCTGAAGCTGATTAAGGAGACGCGCCCCGGCGAGTCGGGCAAGGTGGACATCGACATGATTCCGCTGGACGACGAGGAGACGTACAAGAAAGTCTTCCACGCGGCGCTGACTTCAGGGGTCTTCCAGTTTGAGTCGAGCGGAATGCGGGATATGCTGAGGCGCTATAAGCCCGACCGGATCGAGGATCTGACGGCGCTGACGGCGCTCTACCGGCCGGGTCCGATCCAGGGCGGGATGACGGACGACTTCATCGAGCGCAAGTGGGGGCGGCGCAAGGTGGAATACATGCTGCCGCAGATGGAGACGGTGCTGAAGGAGACGCTGGGGGTGATCGTCTACCAGGAACAGGTGATGCAGATCGCCAATGTGCTGGCCAGCTACTCGCTGGGCGAAGCCGACCTGCTCCGCCGGGCGATGGGCAAGAAAAAACCCGAGGAGATGGCCCAGCAGCGGGACCGCTTCATGAGCGGCGCGGAGGCGCTGGGGCACCCCAAGGCGACGGCCGGCGAGGTCTTCGACCAGATGGAGAAGTTTGCCGGGTACGGATTCAACAAGTCGCACTCGGCGGCCTACGGGCTGGTGTCGTATCAGACGGCTTACCTGAAGACGCATTATCCGGTGGAGTTCATGGCGGCGCTGCTGACTTCGGAAACCTCGAAGCCTGACAACGTGGTGAAGTATATCGGCGAATGCAAGGAGATGGGCATTCGCGTCGAGCCGCCGGACGTGCAGGTTTCCGGGAGCCAGTTTACGCCGTATGTTACGCCCGAGGGGCAGGCAATCCGCTTTGGGCTGGCGGCGGTGAAGAACGTGGGCGTCAATGCGATCGAGTCGATTCTGAAGGCGCGCGCGGAGGTGGGCGGGCGCTTCACAAGCTTCTGGCAATTCTGCGAGAAGGTCGATCTCAGGGTGATGAACAAGCGGGTGATCGAGTCGCTGATCAAGGCCGGCGCGCTGGACTCGCTGGGGAGACGGGGACCGCTGATGGCCGCCGTGGACAAGGCGATGGAGCGCGCGCAGAAGGCGCAGAAAGACGCAGAACAAGGACAGGCGGGACTCTTCGGACTCTTCGAGGAAGCTCCCCGCGCAGGACGCGAGGGCGCGGACGACCTGCCGCACGCGGCGGATTGGGAGGAGGGCGAGCGGCTGGCCAAGGAGAAGGAAGTGCTGGGCTTCTTTGTCTCGGGGCATCCGCTGGACAAGTACGCCGAGAAACTGCGCAACCTGCCGGGCGTGATTTCAGTAGCCGAGGCGCTGGAGCGCAAGCCGCCGGAGAAACGCTGGGGCGCGCAGGCGGACCCGGCCGATGAGCTGCAGGTGGCGGGAATGATGCTGGGACTGCGGGTGCAGAAGAGCAAGCGGGATCAGAAGCTCTACGCGCAGGCGACGCTCGAAGACGCGACGGGAAAGATTGAACTGATCTGCTTTTCGCGGGATTACGAGCGGCTTTCGGGGCAGTTGAAGATGGAGGCGCCGGTGGTGGTGCGGGGCGTGCTGATGGGCGACGAGGATGCGGCACCCAAGATTTCCATCAGCTCGATCGCGGCGCTCGAAGAGGTGCAGGTGAAGCTGCCTTCCGCGCTGCGGATTCGCATCAATCTGGCGTCCGCGACGGAAGAGATGTTCAGCGGATTGAAGAGCGCGGCGGACGCGGCGCCGGGGCCGGGAAAAGTGATGCTGCATCTCGAAAAAAAGGGCGAGTATGCGGTCGTCCTGGAGCCTGAAGAGATGAGCGTGGCGGCAGACCGCGGGTGGGTCGAGCGGGTGGAGGAGTTGTTG
>Ga0255349_1001059_pt1 | contig 11252 bp, 6 predicted proteins | sample CBST25v15metaG_FD_189947 | JGI IMG/M metagenome (GOLD analysis project Ga0255349, IMG submission 189947) | Peat soil microbial communities from Stordalen Mire, Sweden - C.B.S.T-25.v15 | ecosystem: Environmental > Terrestrial > Soil > Wetlands > Peat | place: Sweden: Norrbotten County, Stordalen...
CTTGTATCCAGGCCAGCCCAATACCTTCGTCCAATCGTTCTCCCTCATGCAAACGAGTGTACCCGGAGTCCACAAATATCAAAATCCCCGTAAAACGAAGCATCTCCCAGATTCTCGCGCAGAGCCGATTTTCGATAATCCGCCAGATGATAAGCGGAGCGCTCTTCTCAATGACATACTGACGATGAAGACAGTCAAATACCGTCATGGGGTGCCCTTCTTCGTTGAGGTCCATCGTGAATTGGTTTGGCCTGCCTTCCCTGTCCATCTTGTACATCAGGTTGAGTGCTGATCTCTGCCTCACTTGATGGGGCGTGTACTCCTCATAGACTGCTATGGAAATATCCAGCCACTTGCTCAAAGGACCTCTTTCCATCTTGGCTTCACAAACTTCATTAAGATTGAAGTATCGTGATCCAACCCCGTAGTCAGTGAAGAAATCGATCAAGGCATCATCGGACTTCGTTCTTTCTGTCAGTGTCGAAGGATTGCGGCGATATTGACTCATCAATTTCTGGCACTCGCCGTATAGCGTCCTGATGTCGTGTCCAAAGTCCTTTTTCAACTGTTTGATAGTTGGTGTCTGGTAGTTATTCGCGAGCATATAGTGTGTGACGACCGCTAACTTCAAGATTCTTTCCACGCCAATAGAGATATGGAAGAAGGCTGAATAGAAGTAACCGTCTTTATCTTGAAAGAAATTGGCTTTTAAAAGAAGGTCAAATCCTGACAAAAGCGTATTCTTGGCCAGATGTGCTTCTTGAGCGAGTAAGCTAGATCTTTTGTCAAAACCAATCTGATTCATAGTGTTTGCCCCTCTCACGGGGAGGTAAAGATGACCTGCTGGGTGCCCTGCATCTCGATTTTGAGATGTGGGATAGCAAGCTCCCAGTCAGGCTCTTTTCTTGCTGCGCGCGGCATTCTCAGCAAGCTGCAAAGGGATGAGCACCACCGGCTCCTGGTCCGGGAAGGTTGCAATCATCGTCAGCTGCCCGCCCATCGCCGCCACGGTGCGCGCCATCGTAGACAACCGCGGGTCCTTGCGCTTCTCCAGCCGCGAAATTTGCATCTGGCCGATTCCCAGAGCCTCCGCAACCGTTGCCTGGCTAATCTTGCGCCCCTTGCGCAGCTCCGCCAGGGTCATGCGCCGCTGCACCTTGGCGATCAGCTCTTTTCCCCTCGCTTCAATAGCCTTTTGCCGCTCTATTGGCAAAGTGGCAATCCAGTCATCAACAGAAATCATTCCACGCATGGTAGCCGCTCCTCTTGATTAAAGATCGTCGAGGTGTTCCTTGTACCGCCTGTCGGCCTTGTCGATAAGCCGCCTATAAAACTTCGCTTCGCTCACGCCCGATTTGTCGGCGGCCACGAACAGAATTGCATTTCGCCGCGGGTTAAAGGCGAAGGCGACCCGCCAGACTCCCCCATCCGCCCTGAAGCGAAGTTCCTTCATGTTCGCGAACTTCGATCCATTCAGCGTGTCTACATCGGGCCGTCCCAAAGATGGCCCGAACTTCCGAAGTGGCGCGAGGGCGGCGGCCAGTCCATCCTGCACCGCATCCGACAGCTCTTTGACCTCTCCCTCGAACTTCGGATGGAAGTAGGCGGACCAACTCATGGAACAATTATGCCATAAAGAGCATTATGCGCAATAGGGATTACAGCGGCAATCTAGCCGGGCGCCCCACATCTCGATTTTGAGATGTGGAACCTGGCTCTCCAAGCCGTTGGGAGTTTGACCCCCAATGCCTTTTGCAGAATTTATGCGTCGCCCGGCGCACAATGGTTCATAGAACGCGAATCGAGGAGCCAGCGTGGTCGCCAGCGAGCGGCTTTTGCTCGTTTGGGCGGGGGTCAGTTCTTGGCTCTTGCGATGGAAAATGCGTCAAGCCGACGCAAAAAACGCATGCCCACCCCTCCCAACTTTTTCGCGTAACACAATGAAACAAAAATATGTTAGGCCTGTTTTACATCAAACAAAAGCCGAAGAAACGCCTCATTCTGCATCAGAATTGCGGCAGTTTCGACCTCGCATCCCGCACGCCAGAGCAGGATCGACTTCCATTGAATCCCAATTCCGCAACCCTACTCCCGATCCGCCGCCCGCGCGCGAGTCACAAACTCACGCACCTTCTCCGCATCCTTGCGCCCCGGCGCAGCTTCCACGCCCGAGACCACATCCACTCCCCACGGCCGCAGCGTTGCAATCGCTTCGGCCACATTCGCCGGGTTCAACCCGCCCGCCACAATCAGCTTGAGCTTTCCAGCATCGCCGAAGACGGTCTTCCCTGCCTCTGCCCAGTCGAACGTCACGCCAGTGCCGCCCGCTGCCGTGGCCGTGCGCGAATCCACCAGCACCGCATCCACGTTCGGGTTGCGGCCGTGTTCGGCAATCTGATTCGCCATCTGTTGCGCAGCTCCGGCGTCAAAGTGCACCACGCGCAGGATACTCAACTGCGGCCCCAGCAGTGCGCGCAGTTTTGCAGGCAACTCCGGCCCAGCCTCGGAGTGCAGTTGCACGCCCGTCAGTCCGCACACCCGAACGGCCGAGTAGATTTCGTCCAGCACAGCATCCACAAAGACGCCGATCTTCTCCACCGGCGCAGCCAAATGCGCCACAATGGCTGCCGCCTCTGACACGGTCACCTGCCGCGGACTGGGCGCAAACACAAACCCCACCGCGTCGGCGCCAGCCTTCACGGCCAGCCGCGTGTCCTCCAGCGAGGTGTTGCCGCAGATCTTGATCCAGAGGCTCATGGCTCGGTCCAAGGCTCGTCATCCATCGAGTGCCCACGGCCTGGTTCAGGTCTCTGCTCAAAACTCGATTCCAAGCCGATGTTCGGCATAGATGCAGGAAGCTCATGAAAGGATGGCTTCCAACTGGCGCTCGTCAGCAACCCTGCCAGCGCCGCGCCGGGGTCTGCTTGCCGCATCAGGCTTTCTCCAATCAGGAAGGCGTCAAACCCCGCCTCCCGCAGCCGCGCGATGTCCTCCGCCGTCGAAATGCCGCTCTCGGCCACTCGAACCACGCCGCTCGGTATCCGCCCCGCCAACTCAAGCGAGGTTTCCAGCCTGACTTCAAAGGTCTTCAAATCGCGATTGTTCACACCGATCGCATCCGCCCCGCTCTCCCCAAGCGTGTCCAGCACCCGGTCAAGCTCCCCTGCCGTGTGTACTTCGACCAGCACATCCATCTCAAGCCCGCGAGCCACGCGGGCAAAGCGCCCGAGTTCGCCATCAGTCAGCGCAGCGGCGATCAGCAAGATCGCATCCCCCTGGTGAGCGCGAGCCTCCACGATCTGGTACTCGTCCACCGTGAAATCCTTGCGCAGGCAGGGCAGCGCGACTGCCGCCGAAGCCAGTTCCAGATTGCGCAGGCTGCCTTGGAAATACGGCTCATCGGTGAGCACCGAAAGCGCTGCCGCTCCTCCCGCCTGATAGCGGCCGGCCAGCCAGGCCACGTCAAAATCCTCGCGAATCAGCCCCTTGGAGGGCGAAGCCTTTTTGATCTCCGCAATCACCGCCGGCCTGACCGCCGCCTGCCGCCGCAAGGCCGCTGCCCAGCCGCGAGGCTGATGCGCTGCCGCCCGCCGCTCCAACTCGGCCACAGGCACACGCGCCTTCGCCGCATCCACCGTGGATCGCGTCATGGCCAGAATTGTGTCAAGGTGCGTAGACATACCGTGGGTAGAGTATAAGGGGGATGGCAGCCAGAACCTTCAGCAATCTGCCTTGCGACCATAAGAGCGCCGATGCCTCAACCTGTACCACAAACCCAGCAGATCGAAGGCCGCCCCGGCCTCCCGTCAACGAATGCAACGGGAGTTCCCCCGGCCCTGCCGGGTGTACTTACCGGTGGGACTATCCATCATCGACTCTTTTGACACTTACTCCGCCGCGTTTCGCCGCGACCGCATTCTGGAGATGTCTGGTGACCACAATTCGTTTCCGGTGGCATGCGCTCAGGCCATCGAGCTTTCTTACCCTATGTCGGCGCTTGTGCTAGGTCCGTGACCGGATGAAGATGTTCTATCCAATGAACGAACGTGGGCCGGGAGGCCGGCGCTATATTTCCAAAAGGGACATTTTCATACGGCCAAAGAACTAGCCGCCTTCCTGCTCGGCACGCTGCCCTTCGCATTGCGGGCGATTGGGAAAGATCCTATCGTCGGTCTTCTCTCCCCCTGTGTTGCTTGCCCCCAGAGCCTGTGCGCAGTTTATGGGTGTCACCGCAGGACTGATCTACCTTCGGCACAAACCGGCTGAGGTCCCGACCGGTGCGTCCGCATGAAGTTGTCCCGGCAAGAGCAATCCACTTCTGTCGAACCTCAAACGCCGCAACATTCGCCGAGTGCTCCGCTCTCCTCGGGTGTCGAGGCCTGGCCCAATTGGCCGGTAGTTCGCCAAGGAACGCCACGCCTCCGGCGATGCATATCTGGTGCACCTGGTTGCCTGGCGAGCCGACATTACCCGGCAGCGCCCGTTTCGCATACAATGATTGCGGCTTGCATCCAACATGGGTGTAAGTTCCAAGCTATTTCTTTGGAAGATCTGTCCCTGAACCGCGACGGAGCGAGCGAAACTTCCTCTGAAACGGCAGCGTCCATTTAAACGTAAACGGGCAGCATCACCTTTGCCCGGCGGGACCGCATTTGGCCCTTTTGGGCGTTCATACCATTGAAATTGAATACGACGGGAAACGAAATCATGTCTATCGAAGGCATTCCAGAATCCAATCTGTCCACAATCGGCGCTTCTGAACAGCCGCCCGCGCGCAAGGGTTTTTGGATACGCATCCTCATTTATGTGGTGCTGGTGGGCGCGTTGGCCTTTATCGTCTGGCGCATCTATCAGAACCAGAAGCAGGCTGCGGCAAGCACCGCCAGCCAGGCGGCAGCCTTGCAGAGCCGGCCCGTTCCCGTGCAGGTGACCGCCGCTCAGCAGCAGCCCATGCCGATCTTCCTCACGGCACTGGGCACGGTCACGCCCTACATGAGCGTCACGGTGAAGGCACGTGTCAGCGGCGAGCTGTTGCCGGTCAAGTTCACTGAGGGCCAACAGGTGAAGCAGGGGCAGACGATCATGCAGATCGACTCCCGGCCCTACAAGGCCGCTCTCGACCAGGCCAAAGGCACCCTGGCGCACGATGAGGCGCTGCTCAAGGACGCCCAGGCGGAATATGCTCGCTACAAGGCGCTCTACGACGCAGGCGTCACCTCCAAAGAGACGCTGGACACGGATGCAGCCACCCAGGGCCAGTACCTGGGCGCCATCGAGGCCGACAAGGCTGCCGTTGAAGCCGCCCAGTTGCAGCTCGACTGGTGTTCCATCCAGTCGCCTATCAACGGCCGCATCGGCTTGCGCCTGGTGGACCCCGGCAATATCATCACCGCCAACACCACCAATCTGGTCATCATCAACCAGTTCGAACCCATCGCCGTCTACTTCACTCTGCCCGAGAATCTGCTCCCCGAGGTGCTGCACAAGCTGGGCGCGGAGAGGCGTCTGCCCGTGGATGCCTATGACCGGGACGACGTGAAACAGCTCTCCAGCGGGCTGCTGCTCACCGCCGACAACCAGATCGACACCACCACGGGAACCGACAAGCTGAAGGCTGTCTTTGACAACAAGGACGAGTCGCTGTTTCCCAACCAGTTCGTCAATATCCACCTGGTGCTGGAAACCCGGCCCAATGCGATCGTAGTGCCGTCCTCGGCCATCCAGAGCGGCGTGCAGGGATCGTATGTGTGGGTCGTCGATACCGATGCGAACGGAACTGCGACTGCCCGGATTCAGCCCGTAAATGTGGCATTGGCGGAGGGACAGGTAACCATCCTGGATAGCGGCCTGCAAAAGGGGCAGAGCGTGGTGGTGGATGGAGCGGACCGGCTCCGCGACAAACAGACCGTGATCGCGACCACGGCACACCAGCGAGCGGGCCAGGGCGGCAGTGGCCAAGGCGGCGGCTCGTCCGCATCTCAAAAGGGACAAGGCCACGGCGCAGGTCAAGCATCGGGCCAGGCAAGCGGTCCGTTCACCCGCTCCTCCGCAGCTCCGCAGTCCGGTACGCAAGCGGGCGCAGCTTCATCCTCCGGCGCCAACTCCGACAGCAAGCATCCTAAGAGGGAACAGCAGTGAGCCTCAGTCCTTCCCGGCCCTTTATTCTGCGCCCGGTTGCCACGTCGCTGCTGATGGCGGCGATCCTGCTGGCTGGCTTTGTGGGCTATCTGCAGTTGCCGGTCTCCGCCCTTCCCGAAGTGGATTATCCGATCATCCAGGTACTCACCTTTTACCCCGGTGGCGGACCTGAGGTGATGGCCTCCTCGGTCACGGCGCCTCTGGAGCGCCAGTTTGGCCAGATGCCGGGCCTCAAGCAAATGACGTCGGTCAGCAGCGGCGGCGGCTCGGTCATTACTCTTGAATTCAATCTGGACGAGAACATTGACGTGGCCGAGCAGGAAGTGCAGGCGGCCATCAATGCGGCCAACAGCTTCCTCCCAACCGATCTGCCGAATCCGCCCATCTACAGCAAGGTCAACCCCGCGGATGCGCCGATCATGACGCTGGCGCTCTACTCCGACTCGTTGCCGCTGGACAAGATTGAGGACGCGGCGGATACCAACCTGGCGCAGAAGATCTCCCAGGTTACCGGTGTCGGCATGGTCTCAATTGCCGGAGGCCAAAAGCCATCCGTTCGCATTCAGGCCAATCCGGCGCAGTTGGCCGCCTACAACCTGAGCCTCGAAGACCTGCGCACCGCCCTCGCCGCGGCCAACGTTGACCAGGCCAAGGGCACCCTCAACGGCAACCGCCAGTCCTACACCATCGGCGCCAACGATCAGTTGCTGAAGAGCAGCGATTACGGGCCAGTCGTCATTGCCTATCGCAATGGGGCCGCGGTCCGCGCCTCCGATGTCGCCACCATCGTCGATGCCGCCGAAAACTCTCAGCAGGCCGCCTGGATGGGGCGCCAGCCGGCGGTCATCGTCAATATCCAGCGCCAGCCGGGCGCCAACATCATCGCCGTTGTTGACCGCATCCAAAAGCTGCTGCCGCAGTTGCAGACCAGTATGCCGGCCACCGTGCAGGTCAAGGTGCTCACCGATCGCACCATTACCATCCGCGCCTCTGTGAGGGACGTCGAATTTGAGCTCATGCTCACAGTCGCCCTGGTCGTGATGGTCATCTTCCTCTTCCTGCGCAACCTGGCGGCCACGATCATCCCCTCGGTCGCGGTCCCGCTCTCCATCGTGGGCACCTTCGGCGTCATGTACCTGCTCGGATACAGCCTCAACAACCTCACCCTCATGGCGCTCACCATCTCCACGGGCTTCGTGGTAGACGACGCCATCGTGATGATCGAAAACATCTCGCGCTTCATTGAAGAAGGCGACAGCCCGATGCACGCCGCGCTCAAGGGCAGCGAGCAGATCGGCTTCACCATCATGTCGCTTACCGTTTCCCTCATCGCAGTGCTCATCCCGCTGCTCTTCATGAGCGATGTGGTGGGCCGGCTATTCCGCGAGTTCGCCATCACCCTTGCTGTTACCATCCTGGTCTCCGCGTTCGTTTCGCTTACCCTCACGCCCATGATGTGCTCGCGCATTCTCAAGGATAAGAAGGTTGCCAAACAGACCCGCTTCTACTACTGGTCGGAGAAGGTCTTCAATTCCGTCATCGCCTGGTATGGCCGGACCTTGCAGGTTGTTTTGCGCTATCGCTTCATCACCCTCATGGTCACAATCGGCACCCTGGTGGCCACCCTCCTGCTCTACGTTGTCATTCCCAAGGGCTTCTTCCCCGTCCAGGACACGGGCGTAATTCTCGGCATCAGTGAAGCCCCCCAGACCGTCAGCTTCGCCAGCATGGCCCAGCGCCAGCAGAAGCTTGTCGATATCCTTCTCCAGGATCCAGCCGTCGATAACATCTCATCCTTCATCGGTGTGGACGGAACCAATACCACCCTCAACTCAGGACGCATCCAGATCAACCTCAAGCCGCTCGACGTTCGCAAAATCTCCGCCACCGAAGTGATTCGCCGCTTGCAGCCCAAGCTCGAGGGCGTTGAAGGCATCCAACTCTTCCTCCAGCCGCTCCAGGACCTCACGGTAGAAGACCGCGTGAGCCGCACCGAGTTCCAGTACTCTCTCGAAGATCCCGACCAGGTTGAACTGGCGAAGTACACACGCCTGATGGTCAGCGAACTGAGCAAGGAAAACGTCGTGACCGACGTGGCCAGCGACCTGCAGGACCAGGGACTGGGCGCCAGCCTGGTCATCGACCGCGATACCGCGGCGCGGCTGGGCATCGCCATGGCCGACGTGGACAACACACTCTACGACGCCTTTGGCCAGCGCCAGGTCTCCACCATGTTCACCCAGCTCAACCAGTACCACGTCGTGATGGAAGTTGCGCAGAACTTCCAGACCGATCCGTCGACGCTGAACAACCTCTACGTCAAGTCAAGCAACGGAACCCAAGTCCCGCTTGGCATGTTGGCGCACTGGGAGCAGTCGCGCGCTCAGCTTTCCATAGGCCACCAGGGACAGTTTCCCTCCACCATCGTCAGCTTCAACCTTGCTCCGGGCAAGGCTCTCGGCGACGCCGTCAAAGCCGTCAACCGCGTCGAACAGCGCATCCAGATGCCGACCTCCATCAACGCCAGCTTCCAGGGAACTGCCGCGGCATTCCAAACCTCGCTCGCCAACGAGCCGCTCTTGATTCTGGCCGCGCTCGTCACCGTCTACATCGTACTCGGCGTCTTGTACGAGAGCTACATCCACCCCATCACCATCATCTCCTCGCTGCCTTCGGCCGGCGTCGGGGCCCTCCTTGCCCTGCTGATTACGCGCACGGAATTCAGTGTGATTGCGCTCATCGGCATCATCCTGCTCATCGGTATCGTGCAGAAGAACGCCATCATGATGATCGACTTTGCCCTGCAGGCCGAGCGCAACGAGGGCAAACCCGCCGAGGCTGCCATTTTCCAGGCGTGCCAACTGCGTTTCCGGCCCATCCTGATGACCACAATGGCCGCGCTGCTGGGTGGTCTGCCGCTGGCTCTTGGAGGAGGCGTCGGCGCCGAATTGCGCATGCCGCTTGGCATCACCATCGTCGGTGGACTGCTGATGTCGCAGGCGCTCACTCTCTACACCGTGCCGGTCATCTATCTCTACTTCGACAAGCTGGCCCAGCGCATGAAACCGCGGGAGATCAGGGATCAGGGATCAGGGGTCCGGGATCAGGAAACAGCCCCCGTCATCAGCGCTTAACTGGGTGCCCCAGCCTCGCCGCGTTCTTGTTTTTGCGGCTAGGGTGGGAATCATCGAACCTCAACCGATATTGTTCATCAGGTTCCACAAGCGATGCATCTTTCCGCACCCTTTATTCAGCGCCCGGTAGCCACTTCGCTGCTCAGCCTGGCCCTCCTGCTGGCCGGTTCGGTGGCCTATTCGTTGCTGCCCGTAGCCTCCCTGCCCAATGTGGATTTCCCGGTCATCGGCGTGGGCGCGGGCCTGCCCGGCGCCAGCCCTGAGACCATGGCTTCGTCTGTCGCCACACCGCTCGAACGCCAGTTCGGACGCATCGCCGGCGTCAACCAGATGACCTCGTCCAGTTCACTGGGCTCGGTTTCAGTCGCTCTGCAATTTGACATCAATCGCAACATCGACGCTGCCGCTCGTGACGTGCAGGCCGCCATCAACGCGGCCCGAAGCCAGTTGCCCTCCTACTTGCCGCAGAATCCAAGCTACCGTAAGGCCAATCCCGCCGAAGCCCCCATCCTCATCCTCACCCTCACGTCCGACGTGGTGCCCAAACCGCAAATCTACGACATGGCCGATTCCATCCTCGCCCAGAAGATATCGCAGATTCAGGGCGTGGGACAGGTGTTTGTTGGCGGAAGCTCAAGCCCCGCCGTGCGCGTAGAGTTGAACCCCATGCAGTTGGGCAGCAACGGCGTCGGCCTCGAGGCCGTTCGCGCCGCCCTCGCCGGCGCCAATGCCAACCGCCCCAAAGGCGCTTTCCAGGATTCAGGCCATCGCTGGCAGATCAACGACAACGACCAGATCTTCCATGCCGTCGACTACGCGCCCATCATCGCCGGCTATAACCCCCAGTCCGGCGCTCCGGTGCGCGTCGCCGACCTGGGCGCCGTTACCGATAGCGTCGCCGACATTCGCACCGCCGGTGTCTCGGGCATCAACCTTCCCAACCAGCCGCCCGGCAAACTTAAAGACGCGGTCCTGATCGTCATCTTCAAGATTCCCGGCGCCAACGTTATTGATACCGTAGACGCCGTGATGGCCGAGATGCCGCGCCTCCAGGCCGCCATCTCTCCCACCATCAAGATCGACGTCGCCGTTGACCGCACCACCACCATCCGCGCCAGCGTTCATGACGTCGAAATCTCGCTCATGATCAGCGTCCTGCTCGTGGTGCTGGTCGTCTTTCTGTTTCTCCGCGAGGTCTGGGCTACCATCATTCCGTCGATCGCCGTGCCGCTCTCACTGGTCGGCACGTTCGGCGTCATGTGGCTGCTCGGCTACACCATTGACAATCTGTCCCTGATGGCCCTCACCATCGCCACCGGCTTCGTGGTCGATGACGCCATCGTCGTCATCGAGAACATCACCCGCTACCTCGAGATGGGCATGACGCCCTTCGACGCAGCCATGAAGGGCTCCAAGGAGATTGGTTTCACCGTGCTCTCCATGAGTACATCTCTCGTCGCCGTCTTCATTCCCATCCTGTTAATGGGCGGCATCGTGGGCAAGCTCTTCCGCGAGTTCGCAGTTACCCTCAGCGTGGCCATCGCTGTCTCTCTGCTGGTGTCGCTCACCACCACGCCCATGCTCTGCGCCCAGTTCCTCAAGTCCCGGGACGAAAGCCGCCACGGCCGCATCTACCGCGCCAGCGAGAATCTCTTTCTGCGGCTGCACTACGAATACAACGCGGGTCTGCGCTGGGTGCTGCGCCACCAGACTCTCATGCTCTGCGTGACCATCGCCACAGCATTTCTCAACATCTACCTCTACATCATTGTGCCCAAGGGTTTCTTTCCGCAGCAGGACACCGGCCGTATGGGCGGCTCCACGCGCGCCGCCCAGGACATCAGCTTCGACGCGATGGAACTCAAGCAGAGCAAACTTGCGCAGATGGTGCTCGACGATCCGTCTATTGCCTCGGTCACCGCTTTTGTCGGTGGCAACGGTCCCGGCGGCGGCAGCTCCAACGTCGGCCGGATGTTTATT
>Ga0255349_1001062_pt1 | contig 11239 bp, 9 predicted proteins | sample CBST25v15metaG_FD_189947 | JGI IMG/M metagenome (GOLD analysis project Ga0255349, IMG submission 189947) | Peat soil microbial communities from Stordalen Mire, Sweden - C.B.S.T-25.v15 | ecosystem: Environmental > Terrestrial > Soil > Wetlands > Peat | place: Sweden: Norrbotten County, Stordalen...
GGCGATTGCAATCATTACGCTGCCATTGCTGCGCGCCATTATAGACTTGCGACCAGCTGCAGCCGGCCAGAAGGAACGCCAGTGGCAGGACCGGCACGCCACGCCCGGGCATAGGCCGCAGCAGGGTAGGCCTGTTGCACATCTTTATCTCTCCTTATCGGCACTCATCCACGCGGCACGCTAAGCGGTTTTGCGCTTGCCAGCGATTGCGCCATCTGCTGCAAAGTTAGAAATTTATCCCGCAGCTGGCGTTCTTCATCGATGAACTACTCCGGGTGTACCAGCAGTAGCGTGACAGGCAACAAGTACTGCGCTGCGGCGTGGCTGGCAATCCAACCGTTAATGCAAGGAATCGTTTGCCCGTCATAGACCGGCTTGGGGCTAAGGCAAATCTGTTGCAGTCCGGGACGCGTCCCTTCCTGCGCCAGCGTCGCGCGCGCTGGCTTGCACGTTGCCCCATCATTGCGCGCGCTCATTCTCGGTCTGAAGGCGGTAGTGGTCGATGGGCGGACAGGGTGACGGCGCGCCTGCTAGCTGGCGGCCTGGTGGTGTTGGCCGGCACCGCCACGGCCCGCAGGGGGAGCGGGAAGCAATGGCTGCAGAGTCAGGATTTTTTGCCGCATTGCGCTCGAACATCGCGCGGCTTCCCGAAGTTCTGTTGATTGTCTGCGGCGCCAAGCCGCCGCGCGCTTATTCGGCCAGCGCCTGCTGCAGATCGAGCAGGATGTCGTCTATGTCCTCGACGCCGATCGACAGGCGCAGCAAACCTTCGCGTATGCCCAAAACGGTTTTCTGCTGCGCCGGCATCGAGCCATGCGACATGGTGGCGGAATGATTGACCAGGGACTCGACCCCGCCGAGGGATTCGGCCAGGGCAAACAATTGCAGCCGCTCGCAAACCCGCGCTGCCGCCGCACGGCTATTGTCGCGCAAATAAATGCTGACGATGCCGCCAAAGCGTTTCATTTGCCGCGCCGCGAGCGCATGCCCCGGATGCTGCGCCAGACCGGGGAAAAACACCTGTTCCACCGCCGCTTGCGAACCCAGCCAGTGCGCCACGCGCTCGGCATTGTCGCAATGACGCTCCATGCGTAAATGCAGGGTTTTCAAGCCGCGCAGCGTCAGAAAGCAGTCCTGCGGCCCGGGCACCGCGCCGGCGGCGCTCTGAATGAAACGAATCGCCTGGTACAGCTTGTCGTCATTGAGCGCCACCATGCCCAGCAACACATCGGAATGGCCTGCAAGATATTTGGTTGCCGAATGCACCACGATATCAGCGCCCTGATCCAGCGGATTTTGCAGATACGGCGTGGCGAAGGTGTTGTCCACCGCCACCGGCACGCCGGCCAGATGCGCCTGGCGCGACAGTTCGCTGATATCCACCAGATTCAGCAGAGGATTGCTCGGGGTTTCCAGCCACAACAGTTTGACGCCGGGGTGCAGCGCGGCGGCCAGCGTGCTGGCGTCGCTCAGATCCAGAAAAGTCACTTTGATTCCGGCTGGCTCCAGCACCCGGGTCAGCAAGCGGTAGGCGCCGCCATACAGATCGCGCTGCGCCAGCACCTCATCGCCGGGATGCAGCACGGCGCGCAGCACCGCGTCTATCGCCGCCATACCACTGGAAAAAGCCAGGCCATGCGCCGCGTTTTCCAGTGCGGCCAGACAGTTTTCCAGCGCCGCGCGCGTTGGCGTACCGGTACGGGCATAAGAGAATGGCAGGACTTCTCCCACGGTTTCATGCGCAAAAGCCGAGGTCTGGTAGATCGGCGGCATCACCGCGCGGTTATGCTGACTACTGTCGTATCCGCAATGGATGGTCTTGGTGGCGAATTTCATGGCGCGCCCCTGTGGGTTATCGGCTTGAAGGCAAACAGTGTACCGTTGGCCGAGCTGCATTGAAAACACGAAAACCCGATTTGATTAGCAGGCATTTGCTGCCAGTGGCGGCTTCCCGCGCCTGGAGCCGGCTTTACCCGCAGACGGCGCAGCGGGAAATCAGGGAGTCATGCGCAATTTAAAATATTAGAATTTTTTGGCGTAGCATGAAACAATATCATGGCAAGTGATGCCGCGCGCCTCCGGGCCTGACTGCACAGTGGTCGCCACGTTCATCGTGGCAAGTATGCAGTGCCCGATGGTGCGCGTGGCGAGCGCCCTGCTGACCCACTCCCCGCCGCCAGCGTATTTTCGGCCCAAAGTGAACGTTTGATTTTGACCGGAACAAAAACCGGCACTATTTCTCCGACGATGTCTTCTTCAGAGCCCTACATGACAGTTAATCCTAAAATATCATCTGCCATTGGCAAGCGACGGCGACATCTGTTTCTAGCATTGTGTTTTATTTTTTCGTTTTTTTTCACCGTCTGGTCAGCGCCGAATCTGCAACATTCGATTACTCAGCCAGATGATTTTTATATTCTGGCACTAGGTAAACTGTTTTATCTTGGACAGATGCCGGCAAGAGATACTTTTTCTATTTTCGGCCCGGCCTTTTCGCTGATCTACGGCTATGCGCTGTCTCTTTCCGACAGCCCCATCATGATAGTACTAGTCGGGGCCCTGGGCTATGCCCTGAGCCTGACCCTGCTGGCACTGATATTATCCAGGCAAAAAGCCTCTATTACGCTGATATTGACCATGCTGCTATTGGCGATTTCCCTGCTGCCTCTGGTGCGCATGTTCCGCTGGTTTCAATGGCTGCTGCCACTGCTTATGGCGCTGGAGATTCAGGCCTATGGCGCTGCGCCCGGCCACAAACGCTATTGGAACTTTCTGCTGACCCTGACCGTGTTCGCGGCGAGCCTGTTGCGTCTGGATCTCGGCGCGGTATTGCTCGTGGGCGCGATGGCCGGCATGGGCTCAATCGCCAGAAAACACGGAGCCAGCGGCCTGCGCGCGCTGCGCCCCCTGGTCTGCAACCTGGGGCTGTCATGGGCAACATGGCTGTACGCCCTGTGGCTGTCACACGCGGACATCAGCCGTTACCTCAGACTGCTGTTTTCTTCGGTATTCATCCAGGCGCAGGCCAATCATTGGCCCTTATTGGCCTTTGGCCCCGGCCCGCTGGTTTACCTCGGCGCTCTGGGGCTCTTCTATCTCACCTGCCTGGCGATCCATCTGCGCGCAGAGCGCGGGCATGACCCCATGCTGCTCACGAGTGCGCTGATGGGCCTGTTGATGCTGCCAAGCGCACTCTATCAGGCTAACTTCAATCATGTTCTGTTCGTCATCAGCCCGGCCCTGCTGTGCGCCGCCACCCTGATGGCGAAACTGCCCACACCAGGCGGCAAGGCAAACCGCGCCGCCTATATTGCTCTTGTACTGTGTTTCGCCTCGCTGGCCTGGCTGGCGCGTGACGCTACCTTTTGCGTGGGCCCCCTGGCCTGGAACCCCACAGAGAAATTGCGCCAATTCGCCAGCCCCCCCGAGCCGGGGAGCATGCTCGCTCAGCGGGTAGCCGCCATCCAGGCCGCGGTCCCACCTCAGGCTGGTTATTTTGTCCTGACGACCGGTTTTGTTCAGGCGCCTGAAGTGTTTTACGCGAATCGCCGTGTCGCCAATCTGGATGTCGCCATCAGCCCGCGACTGCAACCCAGTCAATATCAGCTGGATTGTCAACTCAACGCCATCAGGAAAAACCATCCCCAAGTCATGATGGTGAGTCAGGAAGCGCTAAAACCCTCCGGTCTATTTGATTCTCTATTCGGCCACCAAGGCTATCAACAGCGATTATACGCAGATAAAAATTATGTCATTATAAAGCGAGACTAAATCCTCATTTGTCATGACGACTATCAATTAAACATCAGCGCGGCTTATGGCTTGAGACGCGGGACGCTATTCAAGCCCAGGTTTTAGCGAGCCGCATAAATTAATCATCCAGATCAGGGATATTGCAGCATCAATCATTCACGGCTTTATACAGGATCATTACCAAAATATTGCAGTGAATTACCTGTCAAAAACTACCCAATTGTAATAATATACGACGATTGCCCCATAGCGGCCGGTTCATTCCTTACCCCATACAGATGAGACCCCATGAGCGACGCCCGCACGCCCCATCTATCGATCATCGTTCCGGTCTACCGGGCGGAGAGCTGCCTGGACGAGCTCTATCAGCGGCTGAGCGCGGCGCTGGAGCCGATTAGCCGTGATTACGAAATCCTGCTGATCGAGGACTGTGGCGGCGACCATTCATGGGAAGTCATTGAGCGTCTGGCGGCGGCCGACCCGCGGGTGCGCGGTCTGCAGTTCAGCCGTAACTTTGGCCAGCACTATGGCATCACCGCCGGTCTGGATCTGAGCCGCGGGGATTGGGCGGTGGTGATGGATTGCGACCTGCAGGACCGCCCGGAAGAAATTCCGCGCTTGTACGCCAAGGCGCAAGAAGGTTACGAGATTGTGTTGGCGCGCCGCGGCAGCCGCCGCGATCCCTGGTTCAAACGCTGTACATCCCGGATGTTCTACCATGTTTTCAGCTATCTGGCGGACATGGAATATGACGGAGAGGTTGGTAACTTCCGCATCATATCGCGTAAGGTCGTGCGCAATTTTTTGCAAATGCGCGAGCAACTGCGGTTTTTTGGCGGCCTGGTGCAATGGCTGGGGTTTCCCACCGCCAGCATAGAAGTCGAGCACGCCGAGCGCTTCGAGGGTCTGTCCAGCTACACGTTCGCCAAGCTGTGGAAACTGGCGTTTGAAACCATCATCGCCCATTCGGACAAACCCTTGCGACTGGCGGTGCGTTTCGGGTTTTTCATGGCGTTTTTGGCTTTTTTCTATGGCAGCTATATTTTAGCCAACTCGCTGCTGCGCCATTCGCCGATTCCCGGATGGAGCAGCCTGATCGTTTCATTGTATTTTCTCGGCGGCATCATCATCGCCATGATGGGCATACTGGGAATCTATCTGGGAAAAACCTTCGATGAATGCAAAAAAAGACCTTTATACATCATCCATCGCGCCACCTTCGACGATGCCCGCTTCGCTGATTAGACCCACGCCCTGGGACGCCGCGGCGCTGGGCATGCCAACCAGGGAGCTGCTGGAGTGCTCCGCCGAGGCCCTGCGCCTGACCGAGCAAACACCGGGACATTACAGCATCAAGGTCGATCCCCTGAGTGACAAAGGCCTGCTGCACAAATTTGGCTTTTATTATTGCGACACCCTGATAGAACCCGAGTGCACCCAGGCGGATTTGCGTCCCTGCCTGCACGCCGACGCCAGCCTCAGTCGTCAGTTCGATGCCGATCAGGTGATGGCGATCTGCCATGGCGCCTTTACCCATGGCCGTTTCCATCGTGATTTCAATCTGAGTCCCGGCGCCGCCGATCTGCGCTACGATCGCTGGCTGCAACAGCTGATTGAACAAGATCAGGTGGACGGTTTGTATTGGCAAGATCAACTGGCGGGTTTCGTTGCTTACAATGGCGGCAACCTGGTATTGCATGCCCTGGCGCAGCCCTATCGCGGTCGGGGTTTGACCCGCCATTGGTGGAGCCTGGCATGCCGGCAACTATTCCAGCAATACAGCCACGTCGGCAGCTCGGTGTCAGCAGTGAATTTTCCTATGGTCGCTTTGCATTCCTCATTGGGTTTTCGCTTCAGCAGTGCTCATGATATTTACCACAAGCTGGTTTCATGAGCCGTCACATGAGACAAATCATCCGTTACGGCGTGGTCGGTCTTGCCAGCAATCTGATCATTTACATGGCTTATTTGCTGATGACCCGCTTGGGTGTCGGGCCCAAGCTGGCGATGAGCATAACCTATCTCAGCGGGGCCCTGATCGGCTATTTCGGCAATCGACAGTGGGCTTTCGCCCATCGCGGCAATGCCTGGCGCGCTGCGATGCGCTATGCGCTGGCGCACAGCATGGGCTACTTGCTGAATTTTCTGATTCTATTGCTGCTGGTTGACCACCTGGGCTATGCCCAGCAGTGGGTTCAGGCGCTGGCGATCATCATCGTTGCCGGCTTCTTGTTTATTGTCTTCAAATTTTTTGTGTTCGGCGAAAAATTCAACCATTGCGGAACAGCATGAGCGGCGGATTCAAATCTCATTACTTCAAGGATCTGGCTGAACTTGAATCCAGAAATTTCTGGTTTCGCGCCAGAAACAAGCTGATTCTTTGGGCGCTGCAACACTATGCGCCGCGCATGGGCTCATTGCTGGAGATCGGCTGCGGCACCGGTTTTGTGCTGGCGGCGATCGCCGAGCGTTTTCCCCAAACCCAACTCGCGGGCAGCGAGTACTTTGAAGAAGGTCTGGATTTCGCGCGCCAGCGTGTCCCCGGCGCCCGCTTCAGCCAGATGGATGCACGGCGGATTCCCAGTGAGCAGCAACTGGATGTCATCGGCGCGTTTGACGTGCTGGAGCACATAGAGGAAGACCGGCAGGTATTGCAACAGATGTTTCAGGCGCTCAAACCCGGCGGGATCGTGCTGCTGACGGTGCCGCAGCATCGCTGGCTGTGGAGCGCGGTCGATCGCTATGCCTGCCATGTCAGGCGCTACAGCGGTGACGAACTGCGGCAAAAAACCCTGGGCGCCGGTTTCGACATTCTGCGCAGCACTTCGTTTGTCAGCACCTTGTTGCCGGCCATGTATCTGTCGCGGCTGGGGCAGTCCGACAAGAAGCAAATGAGCATGGATGATATCGCGGGTCTGCGCACTCACCCCTGGCTCAACACCCTGTTTTCCTGGCTGCTGGAGTTTGAACTGTGCCTGATACGCTGCGGCATCAACTTGCCCTGCGGTGGATCTCGCTTGCTGATTGCGCGCAAACCCTGCGCCCCCCCGACGGTGGACACGCCATGACCGAGCATATCACCCCCTTCAACAAGCCCTACATGACCGGCCGTGAGCTGTGGTACATCGCCCAGGCCTACAACCACGGGCATCTTTCCGGCGATGGTCTGTTTACCAAGCATTGTCATGCCTGGCTGGAACAGCACACCGGCGCGCACAAAGCCCTGCTGACCCATTCATGCACCGCCGCACTGGAAATGGCGGCGATACTGGCCGACATTCAGGCCGGTGATGAAATCATCATGCCCTCGTATACTTTCGTCTCCACCGCCAATGCTTTCGTGTTGCGCGGCGCTGTACCGGTGTTTGTCGACATCCGCCCCGACACGCTGAATATCGACGAAACCCTGATCGAAGCCGCGATCACGCCGCGCACCCGGGCGATCGTCGCAGTGCATTACGCCGGGGTGGCCTGTGAAATGGCGGCCATCATGGCGATTGCCCAGCGCCATCAGCTGCTGGTGATTGAAGACGCCGCCCAGGCGGTAATGTCGCGTTATCGGGGCCAGGCCCTGGGCACCATAGGCGATTTCGGCGCTTACTCCTTCCACGAGACCAAGAACATCATTTGCGGAGAAGGCGGCGCACTGCTGATCAATCGTCCGCGCTTTGGCGAACGCGCGGAAATTGTCAGGGAGAAGGGCACAAATCGCGGGCAGTTTTTTCGCGGACAAGTGGATAAATACACTTGGGTGGATATAGGTTCATCCTATCTTCCCGGCGAGGTGACTGCGGCGTTTCTGTGGGCGCAGATGGAAGAAGCCGAACCCATCACCCGCCAGCGTCTGGCGATCTGGGCGCAATACCACCAGGGTTTCGCCGAGCTGGAGCACAGCGGAAAAATCAGGCGTCCTGTCGTGCCACAGGACTGCGAACATAACGCGCACATGTACTATCTGCTGCTCGACTCGCTGGAAACCCGCAGCGGCCTGATCGCCCACCTTAAAGCCCAGGGCATAGGCGCGGTTTTCCACTATGTCCCCTTGCACACCTCACCCGCGGGTCAGCAATTTGGCCGCGCGCACGGCGAATTGACGCACACCCTCGATCTGGCGGATCGTTTGCTGCGCTTACCATTGTGGATAGGGGTAGAAGATCGGATCGAGGAAATTATCGCATTGGTACAGCATTATCTGGAGCGCCAACCAGCATGACACTGCATGAGAAACTCGGTAACGCAACCGCCATACTGCTCTGCGTCCTCTCCCTGGCGCGGGTGAGTCATTTCTTTCCTTACATACCGGTTGACGATGGGCTCTCGTATTTCCAGCAAGTACAATCTGTAAATAACTGGCTATTCAACCCCGGGAGTGGCGCCCCATTCGCCGATGGCCTTTTTGGCAAGCAGGTGCAATTATACTGGCCCATCAGCAACTCTATAAGCGTGTACATTTCGGCTTTTCTATTCGACTTTATCAACCATAACGCCCTGCCGTCATTAATCAATCTATTTTACCTATTTTTGTTCCTGATCTATATAACAAAAATACGATCAGGCACCTATAGCCATAGCGCACTGTTATTGCTTTGCGCACAAACGCTGTTCTTTAGACTTTTCAGCACTTTGACTACCGAGTTCTCTGTAGGCCTATGGATTTTTTCCTATCTGGCCACACTGACATCAAAGCATCAGCACAAAGGCATTTTCCTTGCGGCATTGGGATTCATCGGCTTGTTTTTGCGCACGCTTGATATCGTATTCATTTTGATGGCGCTTTTTTCATACGCCGCCATTTTGTTTCCGTCACAGAAAAACCGAGCTGCCGTGATGGCAACATTAAAATACCCGCTCCTCTGCCTAATTCTTACTGCTCCGATTTTTTACCACCACTACATCGCCACCTATGAATATATCCATGAAGCCAGCTTTGGCATATCTTCGACTGCATGGAAATCGATGAGCGGCATCAGCGGACGATTTGACGTTACGCGTCTCTACATAAAATCGATCTTTCTATATAACCCATTGCTAATACCACTCAGTCTGTCCAGCATTGCCCTCTGCGCTGGCTTGCATGCCATCCCTTTGCGCAGCATGCTGCTAACGCTGGGCATCTCTTTTTTTGTTACGTTGCCATTGTTACTGGCATCTGCACTCAACATACAAGTGGTATTCTGGATCTACACCGTTCTGACGTTCATATCCTGTGAATTCACTGCAGCCATATACAAGAAAATTAATTTCAAGAACATAAACCTCAAGTTAAACATCATTCTACATAGCCTATATTGGCTTGGGCTATACACGATCCTGATAGTGTTCCTGCACCAATCCTGGAAAATCGAAACCATAGTCATGGAGCAGGACCATGCAATCTCAAATATTGCATTTGAAATGTCAGACATTTTGAATAGAGAACCTGGCTTACCGACGATAGCCAGCAATTTTTTCGGAATTGGACAACTGGACTACAGGGGACTGGGCTGGAGCAGCAATCGCACATTAAAAATCGGCATGGAAGCCGAAATTTTCACAAAAAAACCGGCAAGCGATTATTTAAGACTGCGGCCTGATACCAATTTTTATATTGCGGCAAAATCCAATTATTACTTCTCACCCATATTTGATATCAATACCCATATCCCGGAAACCTACCTGCTATTTTCACGTCAGGCAGGAGGCATGGGCTTCAGAAAAATCCAGGTTGTAGGGAGCGCAGAACAAAACTACACCATCTGGTATCGGCCTTCTGTACAAGCGGATCTGCCCGCCGGGGCATGGATCAGTCCGACAATGTCCTTGCAACTGGGCAGCGTAAAAAACTGCGGGGCGCAACGCGTCAGCGGAGACCTGGACCTGAGCGCGGATTTTGAAAATCCAGCGCATCCCGGTTTTGCGCCGCCCTTTCTGGTCACACTGCGCCAGCCGGAAGCGCCGCAGATTCTCTCTTCCTTTCTGGTAGACAAATATGGACTGGCGCACATTCCTTTGGCGGTAAAACACCTGAGCTGTGGCCGCTATGAAGTGGCCATTGATAAATCGTTTTCCACCAGGGAAGACAGCAGAACCTTAAGCGCCATGTTTGTCGGCGTTTCCGGCCATTTGCGTTTCGATTGAGCCCGGAGCCAAAGAAATCGTCAGAACCGTTTTCTCATGGTTTTAATAAAATCCAGATTATATTTAAACCATAAAAACACGGCGAAAGCCACTTTGCGCATCAGGCTGTAATCGGAACTAAACACCCGCAGACTGGCAGGCAAGGCTTGCAGGTCTGCAATCGGTACGGAGAAATCGTGCCAGATCAGGAACAATCCCGGTTTATTCGACAGCACACTGCCATCGTATCCGGCGAATAAAAACATTTTAACCGAGCTGTCATCGCGGAGATCATCCAGGCTGTACTCCTGCTGCGGCAGCAGCAGTGGCAGCAGATCATTTCGCACCAGGATCAGATTGCACAAAGTGACCCCGGCTAATGCATAGCCTTGGGCTTGCGCCAGACTGAGCAGCGATTTTGCACTGGCGCCCTGCTTCACTTTAAAGTTTCTGGGCTGAACAAATTCAACTTCATTGGGGATGGAGGGGTTGTATTCGATACAGACCACTTTGGGTCGATAGTGGGTTAACGATGCAAAAATATAATAATCACAGCCATCTATATCGATGGACAGAAAATCAAAATCCTTGGGAATAGGCGTTCTCAGCAGGATATTATCCAGAGTGGACTCTCCCTCGAAACCGATAAACTCGCACAACTTGTATACGCTATCTTGAGGAAAGTTTGCGCACAAACTCTGGTATTTTTTACGGTCTCCTTCGATCAAGACCGCCTTGTAATCATGATTTTTAATCAAATTACAGGTATTGGACAAATGAAGACCATCCCAGGCGCCAAACTCGACACACCAGCCATCGCTCTGGTGGCCCAGGGCCAGGCGGCGCAAGAGTTCACCGACGATGCCATCTTCACCAAACTGCGAGTACACATTGTGGGCAAGATCATGCCAGGGACCGGTTCTCGGGTAATTCATCGCAGGTATCCGCAAGGTAATAACAATCTAGATTCTTACCAAGACAACAGCTTAAACCAATGTCACAAATCCGCGGACCACGGCGCAAAAATCAAATCACGCTCAGCCATGCTTCACGCGCCGGGGAACCAAGCGGTTCAACAGCCCATTCAAGCCTTGCGAGTCGTGTTTGATCTGCTTGATGCTGGCCTGCAACTGCAGCACCGCGGCCCGTTCGGCATCCAGCTCGGCGCTCAGCATCATCGAGCGGTTTATTTCGGCTTGCAGAGCATGCTGCCATAAATGCGTCAGTTCGACCGCGTCTGGCAAAGAATGGGGCTGCAAGCTGGCTTGCAGCGATGCCGGCGTGTGATAGCCGGTTTCCAGCAGCCAGTCGCCAAACTTGCTGTCCAGGTAAAATATTTCGGTCGCCGACAATTGGTCTTGCCATTTGCCGACTGCGCCGTCATCAATAT
>Ga0255349_1001068_pt1 | contig 11177 bp, 9 predicted proteins | sample CBST25v15metaG_FD_189947 | JGI IMG/M metagenome (GOLD analysis project Ga0255349, IMG submission 189947) | Peat soil microbial communities from Stordalen Mire, Sweden - C.B.S.T-25.v15 | ecosystem: Environmental > Terrestrial > Soil > Wetlands > Peat | place: Sweden: Norrbotten County, Stordalen...
GGATTCGATATCCCCATGTCCGATCGCGCCTCCGTCCACTCCCCTGAGGAGCTCAAGCTCATCGCCACCTCCGCCCGCCGCATGGGCCTGCTGCCCAAGTTTCAGGAGACCCTGATCCACCGAACCCTCGAGCTGGATGAAGTCTCCATCCGGGAGATCATGACCCCGCGCCAAAAAATCTTCTCCTTGCCCTCCAACATGCCGGTTGAAGAAGCCAGCGCCAAAGTCATCGACCGCAAGCACTCCCGCATCCCCGTCTACGACGAAACCCGAGGCCCCGAGCATATCGTCGGCGTTGTCTATTCCAAGGACCTCGCCAGGCTCATGTACTTCCGCCCCAAAGCGCCGGGCGTCCCGGAACCAGCGGCTGCCCCAGAGTCCGCTTCTGAGACCCTTCGGCAACCTCAGGGCAGCCTCTGGGAGACCAAGAAGGCCAATCCCCGGCCCTCCTCAACTCCATTTGTCGAACTAAAGCTCTCTCAGGTTATGCGCGACGTCTTCGTCGTTCCTGAAACCAAGTCCGTTCTCGACCTCATCCGCGACTTCCAGCAGCGCCGCCGCCACATGGCCATCGTGGTGGACGAATACGGGTCCACGGTCGGCCTGGTCACCGCCGAGGACGCCATTGAGCAGCTCACCGGCGAGTGGGAAGACGAGTTCGACTCGCCTGCACTCCCCGTCCTAGCCACGGCCAGTGGCGCGCTTCTCATGGACGGCGGCGTCAACCTCCGCGACCTGGAAACCCAGATGCAATGGCGCCTGCCCAGGGAAGGCGGCGTCGAGACCCTCGCCGGCTTTCTGCTGATGCGCCTGGGCCACATCCCCAGGGGCGGCGAAAGCATCGACTTTGAAGGGCGTCGCCTCACCGTCATTGAAATGGAAGGCCGCCGCATCGCCAAAATCCGCGTCGAGCCGGTGAAGGTTGAGCCGGCCGCATCAGACTAGTTCCTTCGCCGTATGAAAATGTTCCTTTTGGAAATGTAGCGCCGGCCTCCTGGCCGGCTGTAGCGTGGGCCTCCCGGCCCACGCTCGCTCATTGGATAGAACATCTTCATCCGATCACGGACCTGGAGCCACAATCCTGGCAATTGTAGTCATATTCTTTCTGGGAGCAACGAGGTCTACAATCGTTGCGGCACCATGAACCACGGTCCGCGGCCTGTGCGGCAAGCAAGATCGGAGGAAAAATGGCAGACAAGAGCAAGCGGCAAAACAAGGGCATGAAGGGGCAAGGAACACTTGCGAGCGGCAAAGATCGCGCGAAGGCGCAGTTGCCGCCCCCCGATCCCGACATAAAGCGCCTTGGCAAAGACTGCAACTACGAAAAAGAACTCCGTCGCCTCCAGATCGAACTCGTCAAACTCCAGGAATGGATTCGTCACGAACAACTGCGTGTGGTGGTGCTCTTTGAAGGCCGGGATGCGGCCGGCAAAGGCGGCGCTATCAAACGCATCACTGAATCGCTGAATCCCCGCATTTGCAAAGTAGTGGCGCTCGGCACCCCCACCGAACGCGAAAAGACCCAGTGGTACTTCCAGCGCTATGTTCCTCATCTGCCCGCGGCCGGCGAGATCGTGCTGTTTGACCGCAGTTGGTATAACCGCGCCGGCGTCGAGCGCGTCATGGGCTTCTGCACCGAGGCCGAGTATCAGGAGTTCATGCATTCCTGTCCGGAGTTTGAGCGCATGTTGGTGCGCTCAGGCATCGTCCTCATCAAGTATTGGTTCTCCGTCAGTGACGCGGAGCAGGAGCGCCGCTTTCAGGACCGCATGAACAAACCTACCAAGCGATGGAAGATTAGCCCCATGGACCTCGAGTCCCGCAAGCATTGGGCCGATTACTCTCGCGCCAAGGACGACATGTTCGCCGTCACCGACATCAAACAGGCCCCATGGTTTGTCGTCAACTCCGAGAACAAGCAAGCAGCCCGCCTCAACGTCATCCGCCATCTGCTGTCCATGATCCCCTACAACGATCTCACTCCAGAGCCGCTGGCCTTGCCACAGTTGATCAAGTCGAAATACGTTCGCCCCCCCATGCAAGAGCAGAACTTCATCCCGGTGATCTACCGCTAGGTCTTTGACCGTCTGGTTATGTACCAGTAAAAAGGGTAGCGCCGGCCTCCTGGCCGGCTGTAGCGTGGGCCTCCCGGCCCACGTTCGTTCATTGGATAGAACATCTTCATCCGGTCAGAGACCTAGTGTCCTGAGTCAGAAGTTCATCCAATAAATGCTTTGAACACGAGACCCCAAAAGAGGCGGTCATCCTGAGCGAAGCGCTCTTCAGCGGAGTCGAAGGACCTGCATTTTCTTCTCATGAATTCAACAATGAACTTTGGATTCACCTTGGGCATTTTCACAGTTCTTGTTCTGTGGGCGCCCCATCCCTCGCGCCTTTTGCCAAGCGTGCGATGCGTGGAATCTCCACGTCCTTGAAAACGTAGAATGTGTTCTCGCCTCTCGCCGTGCGCACAACCAGCCTGTTCATCAGCAGGCCGCGCCTCCACTCGGCCTGCTCCACATCGGCAAGCTTGATGCGATACACCCGATTCCGGAAGCCGCGCCTTGTCACAAACGCCAGATCGTCCGCTCCAAGCACCAGGTAGCCGATCGAATTGCTCAGCCCTTTGATGTTCTCGGTCGCTGCCGCGCGAATCCCGGCGGCTGGCGTCTCAAGGCCAAGCGCCCGCTGAACCTGCCGTGCGTCGGTTGCCACGATGGGAGATGCGTGCCGGGCAACAACCTTGAGTGCGCCGCCCACCTCAGGATTCAACGCAGCGAGAGCCTCAACGCTCGCCCCGTTTTGGTGCGTGCGCTCGCCCACTCCAAGCCATATGCAAAGACCGGCAAATTGGAGGCGGACCGCGCGGAAGACCTTTGGGGCGACCCAAATGAAGACCACAAGAAAAACCAGCACGAGTCCAAACACGATTTGAGGATGACGGAGCGAAAGCCATACCCCAAAAGGAACCAGCGCATCCTCGGCCAGGCTGATGCCGATATTCGAGAACGGTTCTGGACTGTGATTGACCAGAAGGCGCGTCGCAGCCTTGGTGCTGTGGCTGGTGAACGCCACCCCGCCGCAAAGAATGATCAACGTCACTCTCAGGACAGGATCGACGGACCCCAAAACGGCTGCGGAAACAACCACCGCCCCTATCGGACGAATGAATGCATGAAAGGAGTCCCAGATGCTGTCTACCCAGGGAACCTTGTCGGCAAAAAACTCGATTGCGCAGGCCACACCGGCGGCGATCAGCACCGGGGGTTCCGCAAGGATGCGAAGCGGCTCAGCGATCGGCCCTGGGTGAAACCATCCAAATCGAATGGCTAGCCCCAGTGTCAAAATCGTGGCATATAACCGTACGCCCGCCACAAACCCCAGCCCCATGGTCGTACCGATCAGCTCAATCGCGTCCACATCGTCCCCCGGCACAGATTTCCGGTAGTATACGCGCTGCAAACCGGATAGCGCCGCAACTGAAAACAGCCCACTGCCACTAATCACTGACCCCTGACCCCTGACCCCTGACCTCTGACCACTGACCACTGACCACTGATCCCTGATCCCTGACCACTGACCACTGATCATTGACCACTGACCACTGATCACTGACCACTGACCCCTGACCCCTGGTTTATCGTAGATTCCAGCCCATGAAGCAGATCCTCACCCGTTTCGTCCTCACCGTCCCGGTCGTCTGGCTGGTGGTTTCTCTGGTCTTTCTGCTCATTCACCTGGTCCCCGGCGACCCCATTTTGCAGATGCTCGGCGAAGGCGCAACCCCAACGGATCTAACGGCCTTGCGCCACCAGTACGGCCTCGACCAGCCGCTCTTGACGCAGTATCTGCACTATTGGTCCGGCGTCCTCCACGGGGACCTGGGCAGCTCCATCCGCCTCCACTCCACCGTTGCCAGCCTGATCGCCGCCCGCTACCCCTACACACTCGCTCTCACATTGACCGCATTGGGTTTAGGACTCGCCTTGTCGCTGCCTGCCGGCATTCTGGCTGCCGTGCGGCGCGGACGCTGGCTCGATCAACTGCTCTCCGTTGTCAGCCTCTTCGGCCTCTCTGTTCCCGGTCTCGCGCTGGGCCCGGTGCTGATTCTGGTCTTCTCCATCCGCCTTGGCTGGCTTCCCGTCTCCGGCGCAAACGCTGGTGGAACCCACTCAATCGATTGGCGTTATCTGGTGCTTCCGTCCATAGCCATGGGCGCTTCCCTGGCCGCCATTCTCACCCGCATGGTGCGCACCGCCATGCTTGAGGAGTTAGGCCAGGACTACATCCGCACCGCCCGCGCCAAGGGCCTCAGCGAGACCGCCGTCGTCTGCCGCCACGCCCTGCCCAACGCCCTGGTCCCCATAGTGACCGTGGTGGGCCTCCAGTTCGGCGCATTGCTGGCCGGCGCCATCGTCACTGAAACCATCTTCAGTTGGCCCGGCCTCGGCCGCCTCACCGTCAGCGCCATCTCCAATCGCGACTATGCGCTGGTGCAAGGCTGCCTTCTGTCGATCGGATTGACGTATGTGCTGGTCAACCTGCTGACCGACGTGGTTTACCGCTGGGTGAACCCGCGAATGCGCGGGTAAGAGCCGTCGAATGCAGCCCAGCCGGAGGGTGCCATCGCCGCAGGATTTCAGCCCTCTCATCGGTGGTAGCATGTTGCTTTAAGAACTGGGGCAGCGCAGATGTGGGAAGTCAGAGTACAGCACGCAGGACTGAAGGCCTATCGCGTTGTTCGTGACGTCACAAAGCAGGAAGCGGATCTGAAGGCCAGTTTGCAGGTCGCAGCTTGGAACGAGCGTTGGGCGAATAGGTTGTCTGCACTTAAGGCCAGGCAAGAGAAGCTTCAAATATTTCGGGATGTCGAAGCCAACAAGTGGACTGCGCGGAGTCGAACGGCGGAACTGGAAGGCCAACTGAATGCGTTGGGGACGATTTTGTCCACAGGTGTCCAGCGTGATCCATTTCGATGGTCGAACCTGACAAATTCAACCGAGTTCACGCAAGCTCGCCCAGACCAGCCAGCCACCCCAATCAAGCCAGCGAAGCCAAACTATCCTCCGGAACCAAAGAAATCAAACCCTCCGAATGAGCCAGATCCGAGCGCATATATCTTTCGATGGTCGAGATTGCAAGTCTATCGTGTTTTCAGCGGAGAGACAACGGTCTTCTTTGCCGCTGGCTCAACAATCCGCCAGTTGATTGGCCGTTGTTTAGCATTCTTCAAGCCAACAAAGATGAATTGGGCAGAACGTCCGCTCGAAGAAGCAAGAGTAAAATGGCGCGAGAAAGTAGATCAGGCTGAACGCGAGCTTGAGGAGGCAAGAGCAAAGTGGCGTGCGGTGTGCGCTGCAATAGACGCATCGCACAAGAAGCTCCTCGATGCGCACGAAAAAGCACACCAAGAGGTTCTTAGGAATCATGCGGCCGCAGTTTATGCGTGGGAACTTGCAAAAGCCGGGCACAGGGATAAACAGATAGCACAGAATGCGCAGGTGAAGGCCCTTCGCGAGGAGTATAAGGCCGGGGATGCATCGGCAGTGGAGTATTTCTTTGCAGAGGTTCTGAATCACTCCGCGTACCCAGAATGCTTTCCGCAAGGGAGCACCCTCAGCTTCAACCAGAGCAGCGGTGTGCTGATCGTAGATTTTGAGCTCCCGAATCAATCCGCATTCCCAGCCGTTAAGGAAGTGAGGTACGTTGCCGCTCGTCAACAGTTTCAAGAAGTGCCAGTCTCTGACTCATGGTTGAAAAAGACGTACGACGAGGTTCTATACCAGGTCGCCCTCAGAACACTTCACGAGCTTTTCAGCACCGACGAGTCGGAGGTGCTCAAGAGCATAGTCTTCAACGGCTGGGTCCAAAGCATAGATAAGGCCACCGGTATTGAAACCCACGGCTGCATCCTCTCCGTGCAAGCAAGCCGAGAAGAATTCCTCCAGATCAACCTCAGCCAAGTCGACCCAAGAGCGTGCTTTCGGAAACTCAGGGGAATTGCAAGCAGCAAGCTGATCGAACTTACGCCTGTGCGCCCAATCCTAACAATCAACAAAGAGGATCGCAGATTTGTCGAGGGATACGCGGTGGCGGATACATTGGACGACCGCACGAATCTTGCGGCAATGGATTGGCTGGACTTCGAGAATCTGATTCGAGAACTGTTCGAGAAGGAATTCAGCAAGAATGGCGGCGAGGTCAAGATCACACAGGCAAGCCGCGATGGCGGTGTCGATGCCATTGCATTCGATCCCGATCCAATTCGCGGCGGAAAGATTGTCATCCAGGCCAAGCGGTACACGAATGTGGTCGGCGTATCCGCGGTCCGTGATCTCTTTGGCACCGTTCACAACGAAGGCGCCAATAAGGGAATCCTCGTGACCACCGCTACCTACGGATCCGACGCATATGAATTTGCAAAGGATAAGCCAATTACGCTGTTGAGCGGTGGTGAATTGCTTTCATTACTTGCTGCCCACGGTCATCCAGCAAAGATTGATCTGCAAGAGGCAAAGGCGCTAAACCTTCAAAGGGAGCAGCATCTATAGGCCAAGCGCCACGATCTCCGCTTCAAACTCGCCATTTTCCCCAACCGTCAGCAACCCGACGGTCACCGGCAGCTCGAATCTTCGCGGCCCGCACGAGCCGGGATTGAAGTAGAGAACGCCTTTCTTCTTATAGAAGTTAGGCACATGCGTGTGGCCGAAGAGCACGGCGGCAAACTTCCCGGCGGCTGGGTCGAGATGCAGCGTGTTCAGGTCGTGGAGCATGTAGATGTAGCGGCCATTGAGAAGCAATACATCGGTCTCAGGAAGTTCACTGCATGGGCCTTCGCGGTCAATGTTTCCGCGGATCGCCGTCACGGGAGCAATCTTCCCCAACGCTTTGAGAATGGAAGGTTTGCCAACATCGCCGAGGTGCAGAATGCGCTCGACTCCAGCCAGCGCAGGCGCAATCTCAGGCCGCAGCAGGCCATGGGTATCGCTGACCACGCCGATTCTCATTTACAGCCCCAGTTCCAGCCGTGTGCGCGGGTCGAGCTGGTCGCGCACCGCGTCGCCCAGGAAGTTGAATCCCAGCACGGCGCCCGCAATAGCCGCGGCAGGGAAGAGCACAAGGTGCGGCGAATCGAACAGATGCAGGCGGGCGTCGTTGAGCATTGAGCCCCAGCTTGGCGCGGGCGCGGGAATGCCCAGCCCCAGGAACGACAGCGTAGCCTCGGCCAGGATCACTCCGGCCATGCCGATGGCCGCCTGCACCAAAATGGGTTGGACGATATTGGGCAGAATGTGGCGAAAAAAGATGCGCAGGCCGCTTGCGCCCAGGGCGCGGGCCGCATCGACATACTCGCGGTCGCGTACCGCCATCACCTGGGCGCGGACCAGCCGCGCATAACCGGCCCAACCGCCGATGGCCAGCGCCAGCACGAGGTTGATAAACCCTGGCCCCAGAAAGGCGGCGAAAGCGATGGCTAGCAGAATGCCGGGAAGGGCCAGGAATGTGTTCATGGCAAAGGTGGTTAACGCCGTATCGACCCAGCCGCCCAAGTAGCCGGCAAGACCTCCGATGGCCAGCCCGAGGGCCAGCGAAACAGAGACCACCGTCACCGAAACCGCCAGCGAAAGCCGTGCTCCCCACAGCAGGCGGGAGAGCGTATCGCGGCCCAACTCGTCGGTTCCGGCCCAGTGTGCGGCAGATGGGCCTTCGAGCCGGTGCAGCAGGTCGATAGACGCTGGATTATGCGGCGCGATCCAGGGAGACGCGAGTCCCCCCAGCACAAAGCAGGTGAGCAGCAGCACGCCCAAAGCGGCCAGCGGCTGGCGGCGAATCCGAATTGGGGCTTGGCGTACCACGTTCGTAACTTTAAAAGGCATCGGCACAGCAAGAATACAGCGACTATGGCACTAGAATCGTGTTTATTAAGCTATGCGTATCCTGCCCAAAGGTTTCATCGTGTGTCTGGCGCTGGCTCCGTTTGTGAGCCTGGCGCAAGCGCCTTTGCATGACCTCAGGGCGGTTACCATTCAGCCGGAAGCCTGGCAGCTTGTCATGCTGGCCAATCAGGCGCGCGCGGCGGCTGGGTCTGGGCCGCTGGAATGGGACCTGGCACTGGCAGAGGCAGCCCGCCAACACTGCCTGCAGATGGCTGCAGAAGGGCCGATCTCTCACCGTTACGGGGGTGAGGCCGATGTTGCGGTGCGCGCCGGACAGGCAGGCGCGCACTTCAGCGTGATCGAAGAGAATGTCGCTATTGGCCGGTCACCCGCTTTGATTCACTCGGCGTGGATGCGCTCTCCCGACCACCGCGCCAACCTTTTGAGCCCCGATGTGGATCGCGTGGGCGTGGCGGTTGTAGCCAGCCGTGGCGTACTCTACGCCGTGGCCGACTACGAGCGCGCCGTGCCCGTCCTGACGCTTACCCAGGTGGAAGGCGCAGTGGGTGAGTTGCTGCGCAGGAGCGGCATGGATCTTTCGAGCGCATCGGACGATGCGCGTGCGTCTTGCGCCCAGGACAGGCTCGCCGCGAGCGGCAGGCGGCCGAGCTTTCTGATGCTCTGGCAGGGTTCCGATTTGAACCGGTTGCCCAGCGCGCTGGTCGATCGGATTGCTTCAGGACGATATCGCGAAGCAGCCGTGGGAAGCTGCGCACCAGAGAACGCCGAAAACTCATTTACGGCTTACCGCGTGGCCGTGATGCTCTACTGAATACGGTCGAAGAGATCAACCGAATGACTGGTACTTCTTCCAGAACTCCGGCCAAGGCAGACGCGGGCTTCCGCAAACGAAAATGTCAGGGTGGTACTGGCTCTCCTCGTTCTTGATTCCCTCTGAGTTTCCGTTATGCCCGGCCAGCCGGCAGCCGGTGAATATCCTGTCAACCCATTCTTTCGACACACCCACCACAATCAGCGTGGTCGGCGGTGGGGTCGGATAGCCGCGGAGCCACGCCGAGTTGGTGAGGCTGATGGGAGGGGGCAGATGGTAGGGTGGCCCAAGAAGCTCGATTGCCCCCTGCTCCCCGTAGTTGCCCACCAGAACGCCGACGCTTGCCTGCTGCACCGGGGGCAGGGAATCGCGGATACCGGCGACCGTCTTGACCAGCTCGGGCCAGCCGAATTCCTCGCGCAGATCGCCATTGTTCCGGAGGGCGAAGTCTCTTAGAGGGCCGCTGGATTGCAGCGGCAGAACCACCGCGAAGATATACGCTCCGCAGACCGTGAGCCCGGTGAAGAAGATGGCTTCCACCGTCCGCCGACCCAGCTTGGGCAGGGAAGCAACCCAGCGCTCGCCCACAGTTGCGCCCATCGCCAGGAGCATGGGATACGCCGCGGCCACATAGTAGCCTCGCCCCTTGGAGAAGAAGAATATAGCCAGCGGTACCAGATACATAAAGGCCAGCATCCGGTAGCGGCGGTTAGCGAGAAAGGCGACAAGGCCGGCAAGCCAAAGGGGAGCAGAGAAGAGGTTGGTGCAGACGCGGAACTGGGCGCGGAAGAAGCCTTCGGCACGGCCTTCGCCTACATCGCGGACATGGATGTGGTGGAGAAACTGGTAGGAGATGAAATCGTGGCGCACCAGCCAAACGAAGTTGGGCAGGAAGATCAGCAGCGCCAGGGCAATTCCCGCCCAGAACCAGCCGCTCAAGACGAACCGGCGCGTACGGGAGAGCACAACACCGGCGAGAATCCCTGCAATGTAAAACACCATGGCATATTTGGTCAGCAGTCCCAGGCCGATTACTCCACCGATGGCCAGCCACCAGCGCGGGTTCTCTGTTTTGAGCAGCCGGATCGTGAAGTACGCGATCAGCACCCACCACAGGTAATCGAAGGTCGTATATTGAAATTCCGTCCCTTCGAAAAGTGGAAGCGGCGACAAAGCTACGGCGAGAGCCGCCGTGACTTGGGCGAGGCGGCCGCCGCCCAATTCCTTGGCCATCAGCCCCGTGACGACGATGGCCGCAGCCTGCGCAATGACTGAAAAAAGCCGCAGCCCGACGATCGAAAGGCCAAAGATTTCCATCGAGATGCGCTCGAGAAAAGGCGTCATAGGAGGGTAGGCCACAAAACCCCAGTCAAGATGGCGGGCATCGCTCAGGAATTGGAGTTCATCGCGGTGGAAGCCGTAGCGGCCATTGGTGAGCAGGTGAATGACGGTGATCGCGGCGGCAATGCAGAGCAGGAAAGCCCACTGGGCCGGCGATTGGCGATCGGGTTGCACGGTGCGTTGCGTTTCTACGGAGGATTGCATTTCACCTCACTGGACTTGCCTGTTGAATGCTACGCGACGCGGGGAATTCCAGTTCCTCAGCTTCTGTGCATGATAAACGGAACCATGACGGAGGCCATTCCAGCAGCGGTTGCAGCCTGAATGCCCAACGCTGTGTCCTCAAATACCAGACAATCTTTGGGAGCCACGCCGAGCCTGTGGGCGGCGAGGAGGAATGCATCCGGGGCCGGTTTGCCGTTCTTGTAGTCTTCCGCCGCGACAATGGTGTCGAATTTGTCGAGCAGATTGAGCACCGATAATGAGCCGACAACCGACTCTCGACGGCTTCCCGAAACCACTGCGAATGGAATCCGTCCGTGCTGAGCCTCGATGTGCTCCAGAACTTCCGGAATTCCTTTTAGCTGCGGGAGTTGCTCAAGGTAAAGAGCCTCTTTGCGCGCGGCCAGGGCCTCGATGGGCATGTTCAATCCCTGCATCTTGTTCAGATCCGCGATGATTTCCCTGACGGGCTTGCCGCCCCAGGAATAGAACAGATCCTCCTCATAGACGCAGTTCCATTCTTCAAGAGCCTTCTTCCAGGCTTTGTAGTGCAGCGGCATCGAATCGGCAATCGTGCCGTCGCAGTCAAATAGATAGGCTCGGAAGTCGCCTGGGGGCAGTTTGAGTTGCATGCTTGAGAGGAGCTCCTTTGGGTCGGTGCGGATTATTTGAGACGATACGATTCATTATCGTTTAAGCGGGTCGATTGGGCGGCACGGAACGTGTCAACAAGTTTGAGACAGGTTGCGTCAGAGTTTAGTGTAGATTTCCCTCTGTGGCGATGACCGGGGTTGGTGGGTTGATCCAGACCGCTGTGGGCTGGGGCGGATGTTTGGGTCGGGCGTGGGTGAAGCGTTCTGGGTTGCGCGCAAAGGCCGCATCAAGTACCTGTTGCCGACGCCCGA
>Ga0255349_1001077_pt1 | contig 11127 bp, 8 predicted proteins | sample CBST25v15metaG_FD_189947 | JGI IMG/M metagenome (GOLD analysis project Ga0255349, IMG submission 189947) | Peat soil microbial communities from Stordalen Mire, Sweden - C.B.S.T-25.v15 | ecosystem: Environmental > Terrestrial > Soil > Wetlands > Peat | place: Sweden: Norrbotten County, Stordalen...
CCTGCACCGCCCTCTCCACCCCCATCACCGGCGGCAACGTCTCTCTCTACAATGAAACCCGCGGCGAAGGCATCTATCCCACCCCCGTCCTCGGCATCGTCGGCATCCTCGACGACGTTACCAAAGCCGTCCCCTCTCACTTCCAGGCCCAAGGCGACGCCATCCTTCTTCTTTGGCCGATCCCCGCCGGCCAGGAGCCCGACCCCGATCTCCATGTGCCCTTTCATCCCGATCAAGCGGAAGACAATGCCAGCCCACTGCCGGGCGTGCTCGGCGGTGAGGCCGCGGTCGTTCCCGAGGACGCGGAAGACCCCGAAGCCTTCGCCACCGCCGAGTTGGTCGCCTTTGGCTCTTCCGAATACGCCAAGGTAGTTCTTGGCGGCCTGTGGGGCCAGCCGCCGCCGCTTGACCTTGACGCCGAAGCCGATCTCCACACCCTGCTCGCCGTCCTCGCCGACCATCAACTGCTCAGTTCCGCCTGCGACCTCTCTGACGGCGGCCTCGCGGTAGCCTTGGCCCAGGCCGGATTTCCAAAGGATATCGGCGCTGCCGTCGAGCAGGACCAGTCCCTCATGGTTCATCCTCTCTTCGGCCTGTTCGCCGAGCCCGCTTCCACCATGCTGGTCACCGCACATCCCAGCCGGGTCCCCCAAATTGAATCCCTCGCTGCCGAATACAGCTTCTTCTCCGCCCGCATCGGCGTTACCGGCGGCCACCGCCTTGAAGTTTCCATCTACCACGATCCCTTCATCTCCGCCCCGCTAGCCAGTCTCCGCAAGCCCTGGGCCTCCGCCTTGGAAGCCACCCTCCACGGCGAGGTAACGGCATGACCCGCCGCCTCTACGAGGGAGTTGATGGAATTCGGAGCCCGACGAATGAAATTCCCGTCGCCTCGGCTTCGTCAGCCCTGATCCCTGTTCCCTGTTCCCTGTTCCCTGCATTTGACAAACTCCGCGAAGAATGCGGTGTAGTCGCCATCCACGGCCACCCTGAAGCTGCCCGCCAGGCCTATCTAGGCCTCTATGCCTTGCAGCATCGCGGCCAGGAGTCAGCCGGCATCGCCACCGCCGACGGCTATCATCTGGCCAACATCAAGGGCATGGGCCTCGTCTCTGAAATCTTCACCGACGACGTCCTCGCCAAGCTCCCCGGCTCCATGGCCATCGGCCACACCCGCTACTCCACCACCGGCGACTCGGCTCTCCTCAACGCCCAGCCCATCCGCGTCGACTCCACCAAGGGCCTCATCGCCATCGCCCACAACGGCAACCTCGTCAACCTCGGCAACGTCCGTGCCCGCCTCGAACGCGATGGCGCTTACTTTCAAACCACTTCCGACTCCGAGATCATCGTCCAGCTCATCGCCCACTCCCGCGCCTGCTCGCTCGTAGACGCAATCGCCGACTCGCTTTCCCAGGTCGAGGGCGCATTCTCCATCGTCATGATGACGCGCGACCGCATCTTCGCCGCCCGCGATCCACGCGGTTTCCGCCCGCTCTCCATGGGCCGCATCCGCAACTCCAACGGCCCAGACACCATCGTCTTCGCCTCTGAAACCTGCGCCTTCGACCTCCTCCGCGCCGAATACGAGCGCGACGTCCTCCCCGGCGAACTGGTCATGGTCACCGAGGACGGCGTCACCAGCCGCCAATACTCCACCGGCGTTCCCCAATCAAGTTGCATCTTCGAGCACGTCTACTTCGCCCGTCCTGACAGCCGCATCTTCGGCCGTTGGGTTCAGGAAAGCCGCGACCAGATGGGCCGCCAGCTAGCCCGCGAATCCGGAGTTTCCGCCGACGTCGTCGTTCCCGTCCCCGACTCCGGAGTGACAGCAGCTTTGGGGTACGCTGAAGAAGCGCGCATCCCCTTCCGCTTCGGGCTCATCCGCAACCACTATGTAGGCCGCACCTTCATTGAGCCCGAGCAGCGTGTCCGCGACTTCGGTGTCCGCCTCAAGCTCAACCCCGTCCACAACCTGCTGGAAGGCAAGCGCGTCATCCTCATCGACGACTCCATCATCCGCGGCACGACGAGCCGGAAGATTGTGCGCATGGTCCGCGGCGCAGGCGCAAAAGAGGTCCATCTCCGCATAAGTTGCCCGCCCACCATCTCCCCCTGCTTCTATGGTGTAGATACCCCCAGCAAGCGCGACTTGATAGCTGCGAATAAGTCCGTAGAAGAGATCCGCCAATACATTGAAGCCGACTCACTAGCCTACCTATCCCTCGAAGGCCTCCTGAAGAGCTGCGACGGCGCAGAGCACACCGGTTACTGCACCGCCTGCTACACCGGCAACTACCCCACCGAGTGGGTCGATGTAGAAGACATCCTCCCCGCCGCCGCAGCCATCTAATATCAGGCTTGCCGGAGCCCGTTGGCTGGCATGATGGTCACTCGAATCCACTGAGCAAAAAACGGGTCCTCAAACCGCAGACGGGTGGAACTCATCAGGTGATCCTCGCGAAGAATGCCGCTGTCGATCATGGAATGAAGAGATTTTCGAATCGTTCCAGGCCCTCGGCCGACAGACTGTGCTGTCTTGGTCGACTGGAGATTGACCCCACCTTGTTCTACGACCGCCAGCAGCGTTCGCTGCTGGATCGATGTAAGCGCTCTCCATAGCTGGGTGAAGAATGGATCCTGCTGTCGAACGAGGTAGACCAGTGTTTCGTATACAAACGGTTGTGTAAGAGCAGAGGGATTCGCAGTCGTGCCCTCTCTCAATCGAAACCAGCAACTATGCGCCAGCATTTGCACGTTATAGGGCACGTCCTCGGCTAGATCGAGCAAGCGGACGATCGCCTGAGGCTCAACCGAGTACCCGCCTTCGCGGAACTTTTCCTCCAGGAATCTGCTGAAATCTTCACGCGGGATGGGGCCAAGGAACATCTTGCTCCCCAATCGATAAAAGGGCCTGGCCGCGTCGGTGACCATGTCGTTCAGCATCCGGGTCTTCGAACCCGCAAAGACGTATCCAATCCGGGAATGGGTCTGAATCGCGGCACGAATCTGCCCATCCGCAACTCTTCCTCCCAGCTCAACCACGCGTTGAAACTCATCGATGATGAGGCCCACCGGCCTGGTCTTCGGTTGCGCCCGCGCAAGTTGTTCAAGGCCGTTCAGCGCTTCGGTCAGAAGCACCGTGTGGTCTTGCCGCGACGAATCGATGCCAAGCTTTGCGCTCCAGGTGTCGTCCAGGACACTGTAATCCAGCTCCGGCCGCAAAGTGTGGAAGAAGCGCCGCACCTGTTCGCCCGCCCGTCTCACTCCTCCCTTCAAATGCCGGGCCGCACTGGTCACGATCCCGGCCACCATCAAATCCAGAGTGGGATAGCTCTCGGCGTCCAGACGCAGCACAATGGCGGATTCCGCCGACAGACGGTCTGCGGCGGTCTTCAGGATTGAAGTCTTGCCAAACCGCCGCGGGCCAATCAGGAACAACTTGCCGCCCTCGCGAATGGTTCGCTCGACCGTCGCGAGTTCATCCGCGCGATCAATCAGAGATCCCAGCCCCAACTCCCGCCCAAACTGAAATGGATTTATAATCACACTAAATAGTATCATACTAAAAGGTATCATACCAAACAGTATGATACCTTTTAGTATCATTACGGGTGCCCCAGACCTCGACTCTGAGACCTGGGAATGCGTCAGCCCTACCGCCGTGTCGCCGCATAATACCCCCGACCGAGTCAAAACCTCTGATCGCCCCACCAGGCACACCAGCTTGATCCGATGGAACGAACCATCGCGCGTTAGATCCGAAGGCGCTCCATATCTCACTCTTGAGGCCCAGTATTTCAGCCTTTGTGGCGACGGCCAGAGCAGCCGTAAAGATGCCGGTGCTCAGGCAGGCTAAAAGCCCCGCAGACTCCGCGCCTGATCTCTGACCCCTGATCTCTGACCCCTGATCTCTGATCTCTGACCCCTCTTCGTGTCCCCAGTCACAGGACGTTCACACTCCGCCTGTGATAGCATCCCTCTTCTTAGCAAATCACGCCTGCAGGTTCATTCTCCAATCATCTGCACGGCGTCGGCCCAAACCTTTATGAATGAGGTAGACGGCAGACCGGGACACGTGGCCCTCCAATCCGGCCACCTGGACGCCCCCCAGGACGTTCCCAATCTTTCCCTGTGCCGGGCCCAACCCAACTCACTGGCTGCTCCAGTTCTCGCTTTTGAGACCTGGGAGTCAGCGACCTCATTCCCCACGCACACTCGTCCAAAGTCTGCATTATCAAGGAGAAACCCATGAAAACCTACCAGGGAAGTGAGATCCGCAACGTAGCTGTAGTGGGGCATGCGCACTGCGGCAAAACCACCATGATTGCCGCGCTGCTGCATGCCGCCAAGATGACCCCAACCCAGGGCCGCGTGGCCGACGGCACCGCCGCCACCGCCTATGACGACGAAGAAATTGCCCGCGGCGTAACCATGCAGAATGCCGTCGCTTTTGCCGAGTGGCAGGGCGTCAAAATCAATTTCGTAGATACTCCCGGCTTCCATATGTTCTCCCACGAAGCCCGTGCGGCCCTCCTTCCCGTCGAAGCTGCTGTCGTTTTAGTCAACGCCCAGAATGGCGTAGAAGCCGTGACCGAGCGGGTGTGGAGGTATGCCGAAGAGGCCAGCGTCCCCCGCATCGTCGTCGTCAACCAGATGGACCACCCCAAAGCCGGCGGTGGCGGCGGCTTGAGCGCCCTCGTCGAGGATCTTGTCGACCGCTGGGGCCGTAATTGCGTCCCGGTCCAGTTGCCCATCTCCGATGCGCAAGGTTTCCATGGCGTGGTGGACCTGGTGACCATGGAGGCGTTCTTCTACACCCCAGGCGGCGACGGCCGCGGCAAAATCGGCGAGATCCCCAACAGCCTTGCCGCCGACGCAAAGGCCCGCCATGAGGCGCTGGTCGAACTGGTCGCCGAGGGCAAAGACGAGCTGATGGAGGAGTATTTCGAAAAGGGCACCATCCCCGAGCAGCACCTGATCGCCGCGCTCCATGAAGCCATCCGCGAAGACCGCATCTTCCCGGTACTCTTCTCCAGCGGCCTGGCCAACATGGCTACCGACCACCTGCTCGACTTCATCAAGGTCTACGCCCCCTCGCCCGTCGAGCGCGCTCCCATTGCCGTCCACGCGCCATCGTTTGAGGCCGTCGCCACAAACGGAGACGCTGCCGTTGAGGCTGGCGCAGAAATCTCCTTCCGCAAGGTAGACGACAACGAACCGGCGGCGCTGGTGGTCTTCAAGACCATGACCGACCCCTTCTCCGGACGGATTACTTTCTTCAAAGTCCTCAGCGGCATCGTTCGCAACGACGCCACCGTCGAGAACTACACCCGCCGCTCCCAGGAACGCCTCTCCCACCTCAGCATCATGCAGGGCCGCAAGGCCGTCGAGGTGCCCGAACTGCACGCCGGCGACCTGGGCGCGGTGGCCAAGCTCCGCGACACCCTCACCGGCGACACGCTGGGCCAGAAGGGCGCCGAGATCCAGGTGGATCTGGTCGCGTTCCCCGAGCCTGCCATGACCTACGCCATCGAGCCCAAGAGCCGCGCCGACGAGGACAAACTCGCTCCCGCCATTCATAAGCTCATGGAGGAGGACCGCCTCATCCGCTTCTTCCGCGACCCCATGACCAACGAGTTCCTCATCGCCGGCGCAGGTCAGCCGCACATTGAAACCATCGTCAGCCGGCTCAAGAAGCGCTACCATGCCGAGGTCACCCTCAAGGCCCCCAAGGTTCCCTACCGCGAGACCATCCGCGCCAAGGTCGAGGCGCCGGGTCGCCACAAAAAGCAGACCGGCGGCCACGGCCAGTTCGGCGACTGCAAGATCCGCATGGAGCCACGGCCCCGCGGTGCCGGCTTCGAATTCGCCAGCGAAGTCTTCGGTGGCGCCATCCCCCGGAACTTCATCCCCGCTATCGAGAAAGGTATTGTCGAGTCCGCCGCCCGCGGCTATCTCGCCGGCTTCCCGGTGGTGGACTTCAAAGCCACCGTCTACGACGGCAGTTATCACGACGTCGACTCCAACGAAATGTCCTTCAAGATGGCCGGCCGCATCGCCTTCCGCAAGGCCATGGAAACGGCCAAGCCCTGCCTCCTCGAACCCATCATGAAGGTAGAGATCGAGGCCCCCGACGAGTTCGCCGGAACCCTCATGGGCGACCTGAGCAGCCGCCGCGGCCGCGTCCAGGGCACGGACTCCAAGGGCCGCACAACATTAATCAACGCCCAAGTCCCCATGGCCGAGATGCTGACTTATGGAACCCTTCTAACTTCCATGACTCAAGGCAAGGGCAGTTACCGCATGGAGATGGACCACTACGACATCGTCCCCCAGCTAGTAGCCGACAAAATCCTGGCCAACGCCAAGCGGCCCGTGGAGGAAGAGGAAGAATAGGCATTGCATGCAGCAGACGCTCGCTGCCCGCTCGCAAAGGGTTCGTAGTCTCCCAGGTCTCGAAACATCGAGACCTGGGGATCTCGACAACAGTTGGAGATGGAAGTTCGAGTGTCAGGTGGCCCACACACGGATCCTACCGTCCATCTGTCCTTCCAAAAAAGGTAAATCTGTGGCCCCATTCATTGCGGCTTTATCGCGATGAGTGGGCCATCTGCCAACCAACACGACCATAACACTTCACGTTGTTTATGTTACGATGCGATCTATGTCAGATATGAAGGAAACTCCGGTCCCCGGCAAGATAAGGCTTGTGCTCCAAGAGCGCATCGATGACTGCGCGATTGCTTGTGTGGCAATGATTACTTCTGTTTCATACCACGAAGTGTGGGATAGGCTAGCTCCTCCACCAGTAAAGATTGAATTTGCTGACGCATATCACAACCGTGAGAGGGCATTCTTGCAAGAAAGAGGTTGGTGGCCCTCCGCACAGCTTTTACTCGAGACTGCGATTAGTTTGGAACAGTTGGATTCGATAATTGACAGTGAAGAGAGATTTAAGAATACAGTTGAGAACTCGCAGCGGCTGCGCCTCATTCTGGCATTCTCTGATGGTACGAAACCAGATCATGTAGTCATTTGGGATAAAGACTGCAAGGATGTAGTTTTTGACCCTTCAAGCGGCGAAGTTCCTATATCAAAGCTATTCAATGATGCTGGGCTTCAAACGTATTCAGGTACTTTGGGATTCACAGCATTTTGCTATCAACCGGGACAACCAATCCAAACATTAATCAAGAAAGAGATTTAGTTAATGGCTAACGCCGGATGCACCCATCATTCGCGTTCTCAGTGAAGGGTGGGTATCGTGACACTCCATCAGAAATACACGGGTTGAGGTTCGTCGTCTCCCTCCCTTGTATCAAATAACGATTCAAGGATGGGGAACCCGGCATCCTGTTTACGGGGATATTCGGGGATTCTGTGTGCATTGACTTCACCTCTCTGTCGAGTGTATGATTCCTACGTTTAGAGGCAGACAATGAGAATGAAGACACTCACTATCTTGACCTTGGCCAGCACAATGCTTTGCGCTGGGTGCTCTCGCAACTTGAGCCGCACGGAAGCCGCGAAACAGATTGGCAATTCTACGGATGTGCGAATAGGCGCGTATGAAATAAAGACGGTCGGCCTTGGGGATAAAACAACTGCTGTTGACCGGAAAATCGGCTCCGTCGTGAACGTGTCCGTTATGGAAATCTTTACTGACGGACCTCGCGCACGCGCACGGTTTTCCTACGAAATCAAGTTGGACAAGGCCCAAGATTCGTCCCTCTTCCCTGACGGGAAAGAGGCCCTCAATGTTTGGGTCGGCTCCTACCATGCTGGCATCTTTACGATAATGGAGCCTGGCATCTACGAAAAGTTTGGCTCAGCCAACTTTGAAAAGACAGATGACGGCTGGACGCTGCGCACAGTAAACATGGATTCGACTGATTAGTGATAGAAAGTCCAGGCGGGTGGCCCATATCTGACCAATAAAGTTGGGTGGCCCACATCTCGATTTTGAGATGTGGGAGACGATGAACCCCAACCCGCCGCTTTTCGTTCTCTTCACCTCCGGCTTCCAAAGTTCCCAGGTCTGAAAATCCAGACCTGGGAGACCACCTCAAGCCGCCAGCTTCTTCTTCCTCACACGAATCGGTCGAATTAAAATCTCCGCTGGTATCTTGAGCTGCTGATTCAGTTTCTGGATCATGGTCAGCGACAAGGCACGGTCTCTGCGCAGAACCTCATAAACCCGCGTCCGGCTGCCGAGGATTCCGATCAGAGCCTTCTTGTCTACGCCTTGCTGCTCCAGGCGAAACTTGATGGCTTCAATCGGGTCCGGCATATCCATGGGGAAATGCGCCTCTTCGTAGGCCTCCGCCAGCGTGATGAGAATCTCCACACGGTCCCCGTCGGCGGTGCCTTCTGCCGCGCCCCAAAGCCGTTCGATTTCCTTGAGGGCGGCCTCGTGGTCGGCATCAGTTTTGATGGGTTTCAGTTGCATATTGAATCGTCCTCACGTTGATTGCGTCGTACTGCTTGTGCGTTCCCAGCCATTTGATGAAGACCGTGCCTCGCCGATAATCCACAGCGACCGCCAGGCGATAGGCATTTCCCTTGAGATTGAAGACAACCCGATCCGCCCCAACAATGCTTGCATGAGCGTAACTGGCCTTCACGTCGGAAGAATTCTTCCACTCTGCCCGCCGCGCCTCCTGAAACCAGGCGTCGAGTGCAGCCTTCAGAGCACGGTGGTCCTTGTGTCCCTCCAGCCTGTCGAGAAACCGAGTCAACGTGCTTCGGGCAATAATGCGCACACAAACACTGTATCATGTTCCCAATATGGGTACAAGCATGTCTTTTCCGCCCTGTGGCGGGTGGCCCGCATCTGACCAGCCGAAGGTCTCGATTCCGAAACTTGGAAAGGTTCTCAGTCTTCAGTTTTCGTTTTGCGGAAAATAACTCCCAGTTGGCGCACACTGGTATATAGAAGACGAGCAAAGGAAGGCCGCGTCAGCTCTCGTCGGTTGGCCGCAGGTGACGCGCCAGGGACCATTTCAGCTCTTCGATGCCTTGACCCGTTACCGCGGAGATCTGGTGGAACTCCAGCTTCTTGCGCTTGATGTGGGCGGATAACTTCTTTAACTTATCCGGGTTGGCGGAGTCGATCTTGGTGGCGCAGACGATCATGGTCTTGTGTGCCAGTGGGTGCTCGGGCACAGACGGATCGCCGAAGCTGTCGGAGAATGGGTCCAACTCCTTTTCGATCGAGCTGCTGGTGAAGCTGGCCAACTCCTTGTTAATCACTTTGAAGTCTTCGACGGGGTCGGGACGGCCGGAGGCGTCGCTAACATCGACTAAGTGGAGCAGCAGGCGGGTGCGTTCGATGTGGCGGAGGAACTGGACGCCGAGGCCGGAGCCCAGGTGGGCGCCTTCGATGAGGCCCGGCATGTCGGCTACAACGAAGGACTCCTGGTCCGGCTCTTCGCCTACGGTGACTACGCCGAGGTTGGGCTCGAGGGTGGTGAACGGGTAGTCGGCAATCTTGGGCTTGGCGGCGGAGATGCGGGAGATGAGGGTGGACTTGCCGGCGTTGGGGTAGCCGACCAGGCCGACGTCGGCCAGAAGCTTCAATTCCAAACGATAATTGCGTTCCTCGCCAGGCCTTCCGAGCTCGTGCTCGCGCGGGGCCTGGTGGACGCTGGTGGCGAAGTGCTGATTGCCTCGGCCGCCACGGCCGCCTTTGGCGATGACCACCTGCTCGTCGGGGGACTGGAAGTCATGGATGAGTTCGCCGGTGTCCTGGTCGTAAAGGGTTGTGCCTACAGGGACCTGGAGGGTGACCGAGTTGCCGTCGGAGCCGGAGCAATTGGAGCCCATGCCGTGTTCGCCGCGCTGGCCCTTGTGCTCGGGGTTGTAGCGGAAGTGAATAAGGGTGTTGTGGCGCTGGGAGGAGACCATGACGACATCGCCGCCACGGCCTCCGTCGCCGCCGGAAGGACCGCCGCGGGGAACGAACTTCTCCCGGCGGAAGGCCATGCAGCCGTTGCCGCCGTCGCCGGCTTTGACGCGAATTCTTGCTTCATCGATGAACATGATTGACCGGAGATCAGAGATCGGGGATCAGAGATCAGCTTTCCAATGCGTACTGGCTGGACTAAATCCGATATGCCGTCTTTCCAGTTTACCGAATCAGGCTTACAATCGGTTGCAAGTTCACTTTTGGGCAAAGGTGTCGATTCCGGACCCGCCGGTAGAGCGGGCGGAAAGTAAGCGTGTGTTGCGTTTTCCTACGGTCTGCCGCGAGCGGGTGTCTCGATGGCAGGGATTCAGTGGAGTTGGGCAAAACTGCTGATGGTGGCAGTGCTGCTTGTGGCCGGGGGCCCTGGGCGAGTTGCTGTGGCGCAGGCTTCCGCGGCTGGTTTGGGCGGGGTGATCACGGGCAGGCTTACGGACTTGCACTCGGCGCCGCTGGACGGGGCTACGGTGGTTGTGCGGAATGAGGCCACCGGAGCGGAGGCGCGCACCACAACGGCCAGAAATGGGAGCTACCGGTTTACCGGGCTGGATGCCGGCGAGTACTCGCTCGAGGCGGAAAGTGGACAACTGGGGCGCGGGCGGCTGGAGGGAATCTTTGTGGCCGCCGGGCACGAGGCGCGGGTGCAGACGGCCATGCAGTTTGAAGCCCTTCCGCCAAACCCGATCCAGACTGCGTCCCATCTGCCGATCCAGACTGCGTCTCTTCGGTCCATCCAGGCTGAGTCTCATGCAATGGCTGTGGTGACCCCGGTGGTGACGGCAACAGTAGCTGCGCAGCCGTTGCAGACGATTTCACTTGCTGGACAGTTGTGGCCTGGACCGGTACGGCCGGAACTGGCGGTGAAGAAGCCTGCGGTTGGGTCGCCGGTGGTGACCGCGGCAATACCTGCTGAGCCGTTGCAGACGCTGGCGTTGACGGGTCAGCTCTTGGGCGAAGAACGCAGTTTGGCCCTGCCTGGTTTTGCCCCAAACAGTTTGGCCCCGAACAGTTTGGCCCTGATCGAGGCGGCGGGGCGCGCGGCGCAGGCAGCCATGCAGTTTAGCCAGTTGCGGCTCAGGACAGGGCGGGCTGAGACCTTGGTGGCAGCGCGGCGGGAAGTCGATCCGGTGACTCCGGTGGTGACAACGACGGTGACGGGA
>Ga0255349_1001082_pt1 | contig 11052 bp, 11 predicted proteins | sample CBST25v15metaG_FD_189947 | JGI IMG/M metagenome (GOLD analysis project Ga0255349, IMG submission 189947) | Peat soil microbial communities from Stordalen Mire, Sweden - C.B.S.T-25.v15 | ecosystem: Environmental > Terrestrial > Soil > Wetlands > Peat | place: Sweden: Norrbotten County, Stordalen...
CGATCCCAGTAGAGATCGCGCTTGGGCAGCCCGCAACGCTATACCTGCTACTTGCCCGCTGCGCCGGGGTTAAATCTCCCATTGGCGCAACAGAACTCGCGGCCCTTCTTCAACTTACGGCGGTTGCGCATACGGCGCGGAGTGGCTCGACGGCAGGGAAGCGGCAGAGGTTAATCGCCGTTACAGTCAAATTTCCCCCGACGCCTCAACCGTTAAACACTTCCCAGTGTAAGGATCGGGGAGCTATAGCATTACAATCAGTCCGAATATGGACGGGAATGGAAGCGATGGCGATTGAAAGCCCAGATTCGATCGATCTGGAACACCAGCGCGCGGAACTGGAGGCGGTGCTTCAGTCCGAGTATTTTACACGCGCGCCCATGCTCGCTCATCTGCTGTCGTTCCTATGCGAAAAGCTCTTTGCCGGGGAAGCCAACCAGATCAAGGAATATACCGTCGGAGTGGAGGTCTTCCATCGCGGATCGTCCTTCGATCAGGACTCCGACTCGATTGTGCGGGTCGAGGCCAATCGCTTGCGCAAGCGCCTGGCTGCGTACTACTCCGGCGCCGGCGTCTCAAATCGGCTCCGCATTATCATTCCGTTGGGACAATATGTTCCGGAGTTCAAATCTGCTACTCCACGACAGGGGGAAGGACCGTCGGCTCCAGGCGATCCCCCCGTGGCAAGCCAGTCCATAATCGAGCGCGCCGACGCCCTGCAAAGGGAACCGTGGTTTCATCTGTCCGGTCGCCGATCCTGGTGGCTTGTCGCCGCGCTCGCGCTTTTGGTTCTTGGTCTCGGTTGCGCCGTGCTTATCCTCAGGCAAATGAAGCAGACCCCACCGGCAGCGATATCGAATCAGCCTTCTGCCCCGTCCACGGAATCGCAGCTCGGGCCGCCAATGGGCGAGGAGGTTCGCATCCTGGCCGGCTCGGGGCGCAGCTTTGTGGATCATGCAGGCAAGTTGTGGAGCGCCGATGCGTGGTTTGATGGCGGCACGGCAGTGAAGAGTTCAGCGCAGCACATCTCGCGCACCCAGAATCCCGATTTCTACCGCAGCAGCAGGCAGGGACAATTTCGCTATGCGATTCCTCTGAAAACGGGCGTCTATGAACTGCGCCTGCACTTTGCCGAGACGGTCTATGACCCGGAGTCCACACCGACGGGCGGGGAAGGAAGCCGCCTCATGACCGTGCGCGCCAACGGCAGGACGCTGCTGACCCGCTTCGATATCGTTGCGGATGCCGGAGCCAGCCGCACCGCCGATGTGAAGGTCTTCACCGGCATTGCGCCGGCAACCGATGGGCTGCTGCATCTCGAGTTTTCAGGGGAGGACGGCAAGCAGGCCATCCTCTCAGCCATCGAGATTCTGCCCGGGTTCCGAGGACACATTCGGCCAGTGCGCATACTGGCTCGCCAAACGCCCTATTACTCCAACGATAGCCGCTGGTGGAGTCCGGACAGCTACTTTGAGGGCGGCCAGTTGGCTGCCTACACGACCCCGGTCAGTGGGACCGACGATCCTGAACTCTACGAAACCGAGCGCTGGGGAAACTTCTCCTATGCGATTCCTGTGACGCCGGGAAAATACTCCGTATCGCTGTATTTCGCGGTGCGCCACGGCGACTGGGATGAGTCTCCGTCCCCATCTGGCGAGACCAGGGCCTCGGTTGCCCATATATTCGATGTATCGTGCAATGGAATTGTGCTCCTCAAGAACTTCGACCTTCCCAGAGAGGCGCGTCAGACCGATGTGGTCATCCGCAAGGCCACAGACTTGGAGCCGAATGCCCAGGGCAAATTGCTTCTGAGTTTCGTTCCGGTGGAGGGCTATGCGACAGTGACCGGCATCGAGGTCCTTCCTCAGTGATCCTCCGCACTCGCCCCTTTCCCCGGCTGGCCCTCGGCTGATATGCTGTCCGGCGCGGGGAAAAGCGATTTATTCAGGGAGAGCAAGCGTATGTGGTTCCTTGGAATGGATGTGGGCACGGGCGGAACGCGGGCGGTGGTGGTGGATGGCGCAGGCAAGCTGATTGCCGGGGCATCGTGCGAGCATGAGCCGTTCAAGACGGCTCACCCTGGCTGGGCTGAGCAGGACCCCGAAGACTGGTGGCGTGCGGCGCAGGAGGCCATTCGCGGCGCCCTTGCCGCTGCGCCTGAGCCCAACGAGCCCATTGCTGCCATTGGCCTGACGGGCCAGATGCACGGCGCGGTGCTGCTCGACGAGAACGGCGCGGTGCTGCGACCGTCGCTGATCTGGTGCGATACGCGAACCCAGCCGGAGTGCGATTGGCTGACGGAGAAGATTGGCTATGAGCGGCTGATCGAGCTGACCTGCAACCCGGCGCTGCCTAACTTCACCCTCACTAAGGTGCTTTGGGTCAAGGAGCATGAGCCGGAGATTTTTGCCAAGATCCGCCATATTCTGTGCCCCAAGGACTATGTGCGCTACCGGCTGACGGGTGAGTATGCGATCGACGTGCAGGAGGCTTCAGGAACGCTGCTGCTGGACGTGACGCATCGGCGCTGGTCCAGGGAAGTGGCTGAGGCGGCGGAGATACCCGAGAGCTGGCTGCCCAGGGTCTATGAGTCGCCTGAAGTCTGCGCCCGCATCAGCGAAGCTGCGGCAGGACTCACCGGGCTGGCTGCAGGGACGCCCGTGGTTGCTGGCGCGGGCGACCAGGGAGCGGGCGCTGTGGGCATGGGGATTCTGCAGCCGGGTTCGGTTTCAGCCACGATCGGTACTTCGGGAGTGGTTTTTGCCGCCACGGCAGCCCCAACCAAGGACCCCAAGGGCCGGTTGCACACCTTCTGCCACGCGGTTCCGGGGCTGTGGCACGTGATGGGCGTAACGCAGTCGGCGGGTTTGAGCTTTAGCTGGCTCAAGGAGACGTTCTTCGCCGGCCAGGATTATGACGGCCTGACCGCGGCAGCCGCGAAGATTCCGGCTGGCAGCGAAGGCCTGGAGTGGGCGCCCTACCTGCTCGGCGAGCGCACGCCGCACCTTGATCCTGAAGTGAGAGCGGCCTTTGCCGGCATCTCGACCGTCCATACCGCGGCCCATTTTGTCCGCGCCGTGCTTGAAGGCGTGGCCTATTCGCTCGAAGACACATTTTCACTTTTCGCCGAGTTGGGAATCCCCGTCAGCGCCATTCGGTTGGGCGGCGGCGGTGCGCGCGGGCCTCTGTGGCGGAAGATTCAGGCCGGCATTTACGGCCACGCCGTCGAGGTGCTCACCGCCGAGGAAGGCGGCGCATTTGGATCGGCGCTGATGGCCGGAGTAGGTGCGGGCCACTGGGCCAACCTGGACGAAGCTTGCGGCCAGGCGATTGAGGTTGCCCAGCGCATCGAGCCGGATGCAGGCGATTTGGCCGTTTACAAGGCTGGATATGCAAAGTGGCGGAGGCTGTATCCGGCGCTGAAGAGTTTGCGGTAGTGTTAGTTACAGGGTCGGTGCGAGAATGACCAATATCAGATTATCCAGAGGATTATGCGCCGTCGTTGGGAAGGTACTTTCCGGGTCGCATGCGTCCCTTGATCGACTTTTCCTCAGCGCAGGGGCACCCGGTCCTCCGTTAGATCTAGCGCATGATTCCAAGTGGAAAGAGTGGCTATTTCGTGCCGGGAATGACCCGAGCGTTGACAGCCTAATGGTGCTGGGGAACGTCCTTGAAGAGTTCATGGATGTTGGTGCCGAGAAGGGCTCCGGGGTTTATGAGGCGTGGGAGGCTAATCGTGATCGAGTAGTTATGGCGCTGGAGGAAAATGGACTTCGATATTTTCGGGGTGGGAGGGTGCTGCCAACTGGTCAGATACCCGAAGACCTCTCCCCGTCGGTTTCGCCGGTTAGTCATCTTGGTCCAACTAAGCCTGAGGGAATTGAGGAGTTGCTGCCCGTTCTCTTAAAGGGTCTTCGGCGAGCGATGCACCCACTCACCCACAGGAGAAAAGGAGCGATGGCACTCTGCTTTTCGACAGAGTATGACGTCCAAGATCTGCTCCACGCACTTTTACGACCATGGGTTGCCGACATCAGGCCTGAGGAGTTTACGCCTAGCTATGCAGGTTCCAGCACGCGGATGGATTTTCTTCTTCCTGCGCATTCCCTCGTAATCGAATTGAAATTCGTTCGCGACAGAAATCATGCCAAGAGGATTGGCGATGAGCTGATCATTGATATTGACCACTACAGACGACATCCAGATTGCGAAAACCTGTGGTGCGCAATCTTTGATCCCGACCATCTGTTACCGAACGCTGAAGGCCTGAGAAATGATCTGGAGGGTTTCAGATCCTCAAAAGATGGTAACTTACAGGTTCGGCTCATGGTGCTTTAGACTCTACTCGGCTGGTGTCGGCAACGACGATCATGCGATCTTGCGCTTGGGCCGTGCGCCCAGCAGATCATCCAGGCCAGCCATATCTTCGCGCAGATCGTTGACCGAATAGTCATAGATTTCATACCGCTGCAGGAAAGGATCGACCTCCACGCGTGTGGCAAAGCCGAGAAGCTGGCGCACCTGCTCCATGGTGAGCCGGCGCTCACGGTAGGAGGCTGCTACCGAATCCTCAAGCAACCGCCGCCCCGCGTTTGTACCCTCGGGCACGATGTAGCGGACAAACTGATCGGGAATGTCGACGGTGACCTGCATAGAAAGATTGTAGCGCGAATCGATCTACTCGCGGAGCCAACCCTCTCGATTAGCCGGCGTACACCACCGGCGGTGATACGCTAGGCTGACAGGCGAATCAAGGTCGTCGAGGTTGAGCCGATGCGCATTCATGTTGCTGTTGCTCCTTTGGTCCTGTTGTCGGTCGCAGCAGGCGTGCTTGCTCAATCTACCTCCACGCCTGCGTGCGATGACCTGCAGCTGATACCCGCGCCGCGGGAGTGCCATGCGGTGGCGGCGATTCCGATTGGGGGCTTCGGCTTCTTTGTCTCCGCGGACAAGAATGCGGACGATGCTTTTACGGCCGAGGACATGATCGAGCAAAGTCTCGGCAAGAGAACCGTGCACGACGATGCTCCCTACATCCGGCTTGAGAGGGCGGAGTCGCCTGAAGCGCAGGCGCTGCTTGCTGGCCATCATTTGAAATTCGATCCGGCGATGCACGACGAAGGGTACGTGATTGTGCCTGATGGTCAGGGCGGCCTGGCGGTCATCGCGGAGACTTCAGCAGGCATTTTCTATGGCGCGCAGACTGTGAAGCAGTTGCTGCGCGGCAGGGGCAAGGACGCCGTGCTACTTGTGCCCACCTTGCGCGACTGGCCGGCGATGGCGCATCGCGGGCTTTCCGACGACTGGTCGCGGGGACCGCTGCCTGCTATGGATTTTCTCAAGCGCGAAATTCGCACGCTGGCGGCCTACAAGGTCAATATTTTTTCGCCCTACTTTGAGCACACCTTTGCTTACGAGAGCTCGCCGGTGGCGGCCTTTCCTGGCGGGGCCATGACCCCGGACGAGGCGCGCGAACTGGTGGAGTACGCGGCTCAATACCACATCACCGTAATCCCCGAGCAGGAGTCGTTCGGGCACCTGCACCACGTACTGAAGTTCGAGCAGTTTTCGGGGCTTGGCGAGACCCCGCACGGCTCAGTGCTGGCGCCTGGCGATCCTGGTACCCTCCCGCTCATTGCCAGTTGGTTTGCGGAACTGGCCAAGGTGTTTCCGGGGCCTTATGCGCACATCGGAGCCGATGAGACCTTCGAATTGGGACTGGGGAAGACACGGGACGAAGTGAAGCAGCGCGGGCTGGGCGCGGTTTACCTGGACTTTCTCACGCAAATCCATACCACGCTCGAGCCCAACCACAAGCAACTGCTGTTCTGGGGAGACATTGCGGTCAACTCGCCGGACCTGGTGGGCACGCTGCCCAAGGACATGATCGCCGTGCCCTGGCGCTACGGAGCCGAGCCGGACTTTACGCCGCTGATACTGCCCTTCACCAAGGCCGGGCTGGAGACCTGGGTGGCGCCGGGCGTAAGCAACTGGAACCGCCTCTACCCCAACAACAATGAGGCTCTGGGCAACATTCGCGCCTTTGTGCGCGACGGCCAGAAGCTGGGTGCGAAGGGAATGCTCAACACCGTTTGGAATGACGACGGCGAGGGCATCTTCGACGAGAACTGGTTCGGCGTGCTGTTTGGCGCGGCGGCCGGTTGGCAGCCAGGCGAGAGCTCTGAAGATGTCTTTACGGCTTCGTACGGGCTTGCATTTCATGGCGACGCGACTGGCAAAGTGAGTCAAGCCCAACAGGAGCTGATGGCCGCGCACACGTTGTTCAACAAGGCTGGGCTTGGGGACGCTCAAGACAAATACTTCTGGGTCGATCCCTTCTCCGCGGAGGGCCAGCGCGTGGCCGTCAAGCTGCGGCCCGTGATGAGCGAGTTGCGCCTCCACGCCGAGCGCGCCATTGCGCTGATTGCCGAGGCGCGGGCCGCGGCCCGGCTTGACAAGGGCAGACTCGAAAACCCGGAAGCTCTGGACGCGCTCGAACTGGGTGCGCGGCGCATCGACTTTGTGGGTCTCAAGTTCCAGGCCAGCGATGAGTCCGCCGCGCTTTACGGGCAGGCGCAAGCGTTGGCCGGCGACAAGAGCCGTTGGAGCGAGGTGGGAGAGAGACTGGGGACCATCGGCTCGATCAACGGCCGGCTCGAGGATATTCGCGACGGCTACACGCAGTTGGGCGAGCTGTACAAGCAAGCCTGGTTGCGCGATAACCGTCCCTACTGGCTCCAGAACAATCTGACTCACTACGATGTTGCGGCACAACTGTGGGTTGGCCGCGGTGAGCACTGGAACCTGGTGCAGCATCAGTGGTGGGATACGCATACGCTGCCGACGGCGGCCGAGGCCGGATTGCCGGAGCCCGCGCAGGATCCAGAGCAGGTTAATAAGCAACAAAAGCCTGAGAAGCAAGGCAATAAGATATGGGACATATTCAAGAAGCAATAGGGACTGCTCATTGAAAGTCCGCAAACATGAAGCCATCGCGATTGACGATTTCTCCCGGTTCGAGGCTTAGCGGAGCCGAGAACATGGGCCCAGCGTAGACGCAGGTGTGAAACTCGCCGCGCTCGCCGCAGGGGTCTGTTTCCGGCGGCAAATCCTGTAGCAGGGCAGCGTCGAACTCGCGGCCGGCGAAGGAGCCCGGCAACTGCTTCGTGTCCACGCAAGACAGCCTGGCGCGCAGGCCGCCGGCAATCATTGCGCGCGCCAACTCGCCGGTTGGAATCTCCCAGAGTGGAAACAAGGGTTCCAGGCCAGTCGGCTTGAGCTGCTTCTCGCGATAAGCGCGGACGTCCTGCAAAAAGAGATCGCCAAACGCAACGGCGTCGATGTGCTCATCGACGGCGCGCTTGCAGACTTCAGTCATTCTCTGCTCATAGATTTCGTTCGAGCATGGCCAAGGCAGCGGCACAATCCACAGCGGCAACTGTGCGGCTTCGGCCTGAGCTTCGAGGACCGAACGGCGTGTGCCGTGCATTGCGACACGCTGAAATTCGGAGTTCAGCGTGGTCAGCAGGCCAACCAACTCAATGCCGGGATTCCGGCGCAAGAGGTGCAGCGTCCATGCGCTGTCTTTACCGCTGCTCCAGGACAAGAGGACTCGCTTCATATTGCAATCATAAGAGCTACTTGCAAAATTCGACGTCGGGAACGTTTGAAGTGTCAGGGCACGACTTGAGTCGTGCCGCAAAAATCCAAATAGGATTCCGGCTTTAGCCGCTGCGGAATTGCAAACAATTGAAAACAAAGAGACGCAGGGGCTAAAGCCCAACATCTTCCTGCTGAACTGGCGGCACGACTGAAGTCGTGCCCTGACGCTTCTTGCCCTCTCCGTGGAATTTTGCAAGTGGCTCATAAAGCTGGGATTGGACAGCCTGGATCATCTGGATCATAATGATCATATCGATAATTATGGTTGGAGGGTACGATGATATCCGAAGTCAGCGCAGTCAACTTTCGCCAGAATCTGGGCGAGATGCTGAACCAGGTGCAGTATCGGAACGACAGCATCGTGATCAACAAAGACGGCAAGCCGGTGGCTGCGCTCGTGGATGCTGAGTTGTTCGCCAGGATTCGCCGGATGCGCGACCGCTTCGATGCCTTGAGCGGCAAGGTGGCCGAGGACTGGACGGATGTGCCGGCCGATGAGGGTATCGCGGAGATCGACGCGGCCGTGGCGCTCGAACGGCGGCGCTGATGGCGGGATTGCGCGTGGTTCTAGATACCAACGTACTGGTGTCGGGGCTGGCCTATCCGGGCAGTGTGCCGGGGCGCATTGTGGGTGCGTGGCGACGCGGTGGTCTCGACGTGGTGCTGTCCAAGTACATTCTGGACGAGATGGTCCGTGTGCTGCCGAAGCTCTCGAGTAACAAGCGGAGTCCCGCGGAGATCCGCGACCTCGCCGACAGCTTCCTGTTTACGGCCGAGATTTTCGAGCCGAGTGGAGAAATGGACGCGACACTGCGCGACAAGGCAGACCAGCCGGTACTTGGAACGCTGCTTGCGGCGAAGGCAGACTATCTGATTACCGGTGATAAGGACTTGCTTGCGCTGGCTGGAAAGTACCCAATTGTTACCCCGGCCGTTTTTTGGGAGCGGCATGGAGGTTAGCACATCCGACTGGCGCATTCTCTCCGGCGAGCAACTTCGGGTCAAGCGGCTCCCCGAGTCTTTAAGGTTGTCTGCCGGCTGGATTCCATGGCGTGGCGCAGAAGCAGGTTGGCCTTTGTTTGGTAGCCGCGCCCATAGCTTTTCAACCAGAGGATCACGTCGTCGTCCAGCCTGATGGTTACCGGGCGTTTGACCGGCCGGTAGAAAAGCCCAACTTCCGCACCGGTCCAGTCCAGGACCTCAGGCATGTCGGAGAAATCAATCGTAGCGTCGGTCTTGGCGGCGATGGTGGCTATGTCCCGCTTGAGCGCGGCTGCGAGCTTCTTCATGGGACTGAGTTTACTGGTTGTACGTACAAATGTAAATGGGAGATGTTGGAGTCATTGCTTCCCCACGTCTCAGAAGCGAGACCTGGGGCGCCCGGCACCCGGCCGACGTTAGAATGTCTTGGTCGCTGGTCGGGATCGCTGGCGCGCCGGATAGAACGCGTCGGCAGAATGGGAGGTGTGATTTGTTGAAACATGGATTGGTGTTTGTCGAAATGCCGGACGGTGTGCCGCTCCAAGTGTGGCTGCTCAAGATGAGGATGTTCAAGTATGAGGGTGAAGGAGAGTTTAATCAAGCAATGCTCTACTTCGACGAGGCAGAGGCTCGGGATGTCGCTGCGAAGCTTGCAGGGGGAGAGGACGTATTAGCGGGGACATTTACTGTCCTCGGGCCGTATAATCTGGATTGAGCACATCCCGTAGGAGACCGCGATAGTTAAGTCATCCTTCCCACGCGCGGCAGCGACAGCGGCGAGCTTTACGACAAAGGTGCTGGCTAAGCACGAGTGTTCAAGATTATTGGTCCAACACAAATTCTCTCAGCCAAATAGCTCTTCAAACACATGGGCGTCGTATAACTTGAGCCGATCAGCAAACTCATTCACGTAAAACATATCTGGTGAGAAGCGTTGCGCGCGCACGCGGATCTGGAATTTAGGGTTGGACTTATCGAGGTCGAAGAGGACCAGTCCTACTCCAAATAACATGCACAAGGACTCGAGACGGCTCAGATCTTCATCCATTAGTTTTGTTGGCATGGCGACGTAAGTCTTCGAAGAGAAAAGACGATAAGCAATCGCTTGCCCGAAGGCAACAACGGGTGCATGGGGGTCGATCTTTATCTCTGCCGACACTATCTCCAGCGGGAACTTAATTAGATTGCCCGCAAGGGGCTTGTAGACGCCAATTACGTCAGGCGTTCCCCATTTGGACTTCATTATCGAACCGCCGAGGGGAGCCACATCCGTCACCTCGTCCAGATCATTCTTTAGCCATTGCGCGAAAGGTTCATAGAACTCCGATTCGAGAACCTTTTGACCTGTCGGTGCAACCTGCTCGGTGTCGCCGACTACCACGCTCTCATCGCCTGCGCAATTGACGGGCTTGAACAGGCCGCGACTCGGCTTAGCGATTTCCTTTGGGAAGATCTCCTGCAGATTCCAGATCGCGTTATGAATCGTGTTTCCTGGCGTCTCTGGGCTCTCGGCGCTGATTTGGGCTCGGAGGGCGGTATACCGAATACCTTCTGGGTTCTCAGCAATGACCGCCTTCGCCCGCTTTCGGAGCTCTTGAATGCTTTGTTTTGGCATGGCAGTATCCTACCATCGTCTTGCTTTGAAGAGTGTGCCCTCGGGCCGCCCGGTTGCCTATTACAAAAAGGATGGGCCTACCCCCGTTGAAGGCTGCAGGCCGCTGGGTCGCTTCGTTTCTAGGTTAGTTCAACGTCAAATCCGCGTGCAGCGGGGTGTTTTCGCTGGAGTCGCCTACACGGATGACGAACTTGCCGGGATCGATCGTCCACTTGTGTGCGGCCAAGTCCCAGTAGCTGAAGGCGCGGGAGTCGAGGGTGAGGGACACGTGTTTGGTTTCCCCGGGTGTAAGACGGACTTTTTCAAAGCCCTTTAGTTCACGCTCGGGACGTGTACTTTTGGCGGATGGGTCGGAGACGTACAGTTGTGCAACCTCGGCGCCGGCAACGCTGCCGGAGTTGGTTACGTCGAAGGTGACTTGAACCGTCGACCGTGAGGCGGCGGTCGCGGGCACTTGCAGGTTGGCGAAGTTGAACGTGGTGTAGCTGAGCCCGAAGCCGAAGGGGAAGAGCGGATGCTTTCCGATGGTGGTCCAGTAGCGATAGCCGACCATCATGCCGTCGTCGTATTTGACGTGAGGGATGACATAATCCACGGGCGGGCGGCCGGGCTCAGTTACATGCAATGATGTGTCGGCGCCTTTGATCGGGTAATAGTACGCGGCCGAGGGATTCTCGTCCCAACTGCGGTCGAAGCTGACCGGTAGCTTGCCCTCGGGGTTGTGCTTGCCGAAGAGAACCTCTGCGATGGCCGTGCCGCCCTCCTGGCCTGGATAGTATGCGTGCAGCAGCGCG
>Ga0255349_1001093_pt1 | contig 10929 bp, 5 predicted proteins | sample CBST25v15metaG_FD_189947 | JGI IMG/M metagenome (GOLD analysis project Ga0255349, IMG submission 189947) | Peat soil microbial communities from Stordalen Mire, Sweden - C.B.S.T-25.v15 | ecosystem: Environmental > Terrestrial > Soil > Wetlands > Peat | place: Sweden: Norrbotten County, Stordalen...
AACCTGGTGCTGGACGCCGTTCGAGGTCACGGTGATGGGAATCGAGTATGTTCCCGCCGGGGTAACGCCGACGCCCGTGCTGTGTCCGCCCGAACTGCCCGAGATGATGCCCGAAGAGGTGCAACTGGAAACACCGCCCGCCAGCAGGGCCAGCAGCACAACCAGCAGCAGAGCCCTGCGCCGCCGTCTGAAGGCGACGGGCACGAGCAGCAGCCCGCAGGCCAGCGAAAGAACCGGCCACGCGGACGAGCGCACGAGATGCGCGGACGATGTGGATTGCCCGGTGGCAATCTCCACTTGTTCATTGCCGGTTGTGTTGGCGGGAATGCTTTCGCTGGCGGGGTTGAAGGTGCAGGTCGAATCGGAAGGCAGCGAAGCGCAAGCAAGCGTGAACGAGCCGGAAGAACCGTTGAGCGGGGTAATCACCAGTGTGTAGCCGGCGGTCTGGCCGCTGGAGATGGTCTGGCTGGACGAGCCGGAGAGCGTAACGGAGAAGTCGAAGCCCATGCCCGCGAGCGGCACCGAGGCCCCCGTCGCCAGCGCGCTGCTGCCCGCCGTCAGGCTGCCGCTGGTGGTTCCCGCGCTGGCGGGCACGAACTCCACGCCGACCGTGCAACTGGCCCCAGCCGCCAGCGTGGAGGGACAGGCGTTGTTGACCACCTTGAAACCCGCCGTAACTGCGACCGCAAAGCTGGACAGGCTGGAGGTTGCGCTGGGGTTTGTGAGGGTGACCGTGACTGGGCTGCTGAGCAGGCCCACCCCGGTTTGAGAGAAGTCGATCAGGCTGGGCGACGCCTGCACTGAACCCGGTGTTCCACCGGTTCCGCTGAGCGCCACCGTGGCCGAAGCCGCCAGCGAGGCGGAGGCGATGGTCAGCGTCCCCGTGTAGGAGCCGTTGAGGGAGGGCGAAAAGACCACGCCGGTCGAGCAGCTTGCCCCGGCAGCCAGAGTTGTGCCGCAAGTGTTCTGCGCCAGGCTGAATGGAGGTGTGACCGCAAGGGTGAGCGAAGTGGCCGCCGAGAGGCCGGTGTTCGTGATGGTTACCGTCTGCGAAGCGCTGGACTGCCCTGGCGCGACGATGGGAAAGACAAGCTGAGAGGGGCTGACATTGAGTCCTGCCTGGGTTTGCCCCGTGCCGGTGAGCGGCACACTGACCGCCTTCACTCCGGGGGTCGAAGAGGAAACGCCCAGCGAGGCCGTACTTCCGCCCGCTGTGGCCGGGGTGAAGATCACCTGCACCGTGCAACTGCCCGCACTGGCCAAGGTAGCGCCGCACGTGGTCGTTCCGGTCGAAAAGCTCGCCGCGGAGGCGCCCGTAATCTGGAAGCCGACATTGGCCAGCGAAGCCCCGCCTGTGTCGCTTATGGTCAGCGTCTGCGGCGAACTGACCACTCCCACTTGCTGCTCTGTAAAGATCAAACTCGACGGGCTCGCGGCCAGCGCCGGCGGAGCGATCCCCGTGCCGGCGAGGGCCACCGTCTGCGTGTGCAGCGCATCGGAAACGGTGAGCGTGCCCGTCTGGCTGCCCGTCTGGGTGGGGGCATAGACCACGCTGATCGCGCAGCTTGAGTTCGCTGCCAGATTGGCGGTGCATGCGTTCGTCTGTTGAAAGGCTCCGCTCACTGAAACGGCGATGGAATTCAGCGGCACGCCGCCGCTATTGGTCAGCGTCACGGTTTGCGCCGCAGAAAGCTGCCCGACAATCGTGCCGGCGTAGGTCAGCGAGGTGGCCGAAAGAGTATCGGTGGGCGGGGCCAGTCCGGTCCCGCTCAGCGCCACCGCCTGCGTTCCCTCCGCATCGGTAAAGGTCAGCGTGCCTGTGGCCGCTCCCGCCTGAACCGGCGTGAAGATCACGGTCAGATTGCAGGAGGTTTCTGCCGGCACCGAAGTGCCGCACGCGTTCGTGACGATCGAAAAAGCTCCTGTGATGGCGCTGGTAAAAGCGATTGCCGGCGAGCCGCTGTTCGTGGCCGTGACCTGCAGGGCTGTCGAGGGCGTTCCCACCTCCCAGCCGCCAAAGCTGACGGTGGACGGAGTCAGGCTGATCGTGCCCGAGGAAGTGCCGGTTCCGCTGAGCGAAATCTGCATCTGACCGCCGGTCACATTGGCGTAAATGGTCAGCGTGCCCGTCCGGCTGCCGGTCGCGGTGGGTGTAAAGGTCACCGAAATGGCGCAGGCGCCGCCCGGATTCATGACTGCATTCTGGCAACGATCGGTCTCGCTGAAATCCCCGCTCGCTACGATGGAACTAACCGCCAGCGAGACGCTCCCATTGTTCGTCAGGGTCACCGTCTGCGCGCTGCTGGCGCTGCCATAGGCCTGGCTGGCAAAGGTCAGCGACGCAGGCGCAGCCGCGGCTGTCGTGAGGATTTCACCCGAGGTCCACAGCGGAGCCATCCAGATGCCGCGGCCGTAGGTGGCGGCGACAAGATCATGCATGGTGGCGGATACAGGGGCGGCGCTAACTTCGACCACTGGCGCCGACGGCAGCCCGCTGCCAAAGGGTGACCAGCATTCCGAAGACTGGCTGGCGCAGTTCGCAATCTGCCGCGTCGAATAGACTCCGTCATCCGTGCCAACATAAACCGTGTTGTCGTCCTGCGGGTCCACCACCAGGCTGTTCACCGGAGATACGGGCAGGTTGGAGGTCAGGTTTGTCCAGTTCTGTCCGCCGTCGGTCGAGCGATAAACCTTTTGCACCGCCGCATTCGAGTTCCGAATGCCCGCAACAGTGGCGTAAACCGTCTTCCCGGTGGTGTCGTGGGTGTCGATGAAGATGCTGGAAATGTCCAGCCCGGAGTAGTTCAGCACGCTGATGTCTTCGGTCGCCGGAGTCAGGTCCGCCCACGTGGACCATGCGCTTGTGGCGGAGTTGTAGGTTGCGCTCAGCACATGGCCGGGAAGCGTCGCGCCGCCATTCAATGAGCCATACATGCCCACATAGATCACTTCTCCGCCCGAGGCGAGCGCCGTCGAAGCAGGCAGCGCCATCGCCGCCATCGAACGGATGAGGGCGTCGCCACTGCAGTATGAATTGCCGATGCCGTCGAGAATAGGACTGACGGCATTCGCGGAGCCCCAGCCCACGCCGCTGGCCGGACCGCGCCACACACGGCAGGTTCCGATCAGCAACTTTGAAGTGTCCAGCGGATCCACCAGAAAGGGCGCCGGAGAGGCCATGGTCAGCCCATCGCCGCTGACATCCGTATCGGTGACAACGGCGTTCGAGCCAAAAGCCGTTGGCGTGCAGGCTGCCGATTGCGAGCAGAGATGGATGGAAACTCCAGCGGCGTTGTTCACATACCAGTTTTCGCTGTTGTTGGGATCAATCGCCACCGGTCCGCCCTCGCCGCCCAGGATTTCCGGCCACTCAGCCGTCGTCCCGGTGGCGCTCTTGACGCCTGCCGTTCCATTGACCCCCAGGCCGGCCATCATCGTGTAGGGCGTCGCGCCCACCTGCGGGATGCTCACCACCTCCGCCAGCGAACCCAGGCTGCCGTTCAAATTCTGGAAGTGAGAGGCGTCGGTCGAGGAGCACACCGGCTCCGGACTGGCCAGCGTGCTCTCGCTGATTCCATCCACGGAGCGCCATAGCCCGCTGTCGTTGCCCACAAGAATCTCCAGCGGATTGCTCGCATTCCATTCCAGGGCGTGCTGGTACTCTCCCACTTGCGCGCTCATGCATGTGGCCGAGTTGGTGGTGTTGCGCCACCGGCAGCCCTGCGAATAAGGGCAATTGGTCTGCCACAGGTCGTTGGCCCCGGCCAGCAGCATGGTTTCCTGCCCGGAGGGAACCGCGGCCAACGCCAGGTTGTAGTCGCCATTCTGGATGGTGGCCGCGCCCTGCAAGGTGTCGGTCTCCAGCGCCGCGGTGTTCCATTGCAGGGCCTGCGTCGATGTCCAAAGCGTCGCACTGGCGCAGGCGCCGCTAAGAGCCCCGCATTCGTCCTGCCAGAGTCCCTGGTCCTGGTTGTACTCGTCCACCGTCCACGCAAAAGTGTCGCCGGTCTGGGGATTTACCGCCAGCACTCCGCGGAAGATGGGACAGCCGGGCGAACCGATCAAGCCAGTATTGGCCGGGCACATCGCAGTCGTCAGGATCGGACCCGGCGAAGCGTACGTCCCTGGCTGATCGGTGATGCGCGTGAAGGTCTTGCCGTCCGTGGACTGGTAATAGCCGTGGTAGCGCACCGCCGCTATAAACAGCTTCCGCACCGGATTCCAGACCACCGAGGTGGCTGCATTCCCGTCGGGCAGCGCCAGAACGAAGTTTGGTCCCTGCACCTCCTTCCCTGCGCCGTCTGTGATGGTGGCCAGCGACCAGCTTGCTCCGCCGTCCGAGGAGTAATAAAGCCCCTGATAACTGGCGCCCGATTCAATCGCATTCACGAGCGTGCCTTCATAGGCCTGCGAGACCGCGGCCACCACCAGGTCCGTGTTGGCCGTGCTCCAGGCAAAACCGGCAAAACCCTCGCCGGTAAAGCTGTAAAGCAGGTCCGAGGTGGTGGAGATCAGGCACCATGTGGTTCCGCTGTCATTGGAGCGCAGAATTCCGGCTCCGTAGTAGGAATCGAGAGCGTCGTTCGGGTCGCCGGTGCCGGCCAGGATCACGCCCGTTCCGCCCGGCTGCACGGCCAGCGCGCCAATGCTGATGGAAGCGTCAAGAGCCGCGCCGGATACCGTGCCGGTCGCTTTGCAAAGCGGCGCCGCATCCCCTCCAAAAACATTGTCTGTCAGTGGTGTAAATGCCACGCTGGCGGAATTGGATGTGTTCGCATTCTGCGACATCCAGACCCCGCCGCCCGTGGTTCCCACATAAAGTGTGTCGCCGGTTGTGTCCGACGGGTCCAGCGCCAGCGCGGAGATGCGGCCGGTCACGAGACCGTAGTTTTGCGAGGTGACGGCCGCGGGCCCCAGCGGCTGCCAGGTTGCCGTTCCGCTAGTGGCCTCGGCCTTCGGCAAGGCCGCAGCAGCGCGCAGGCGAAGACGACTGGCAATGGGCCGGCCCGGCGTCCATCCCCGCTGAGCCAGAAACCGCTGGGCCTGAAGCACGCGCGGTGGCAGATTGGAGTGCCGCGCAGCCGCTCGGGCCACTTCCGCTGCGTTGATCTGTTGTGCATCGGGAAGAGGCGCAGTCATCCAAGCCAGGGCCAGCAGGACCAGCCAGTTGCCCGCCCACAGAATGCCGCGTCCGCTCATGCGGCGAGCGGAGGCACTCTTCCCTGCCCTGCCGCCAGAGGCAGATTCACCGTGAAGCCGCTGAAAAAACCGCATGAGCACACGCATCCTGACTGCGATTCCGGGATTGGATTCCGGCATTGCCTCTCTCTGTCATCGTCATCATCCGAGGAGGTATTGGTCAGATTCCACTGGAATCAGATGTGTGAAACACGCAGCTTCCGGGATTGGAATTGGTTCGGATTATAGCCCAGAAACGGAAGGGCTGGCTTGACGAAATGCAAAGAGGCAGCCAACTCAACTTATTTTGCTGCCGTTCTGCTGAATATACCGTTCCGCATCGAACTTCTTCGCCGTCGAGGCTCCTGTCATGGACCGCACCAGTCCGAAGACCGGCCGGTTGAACCATGGCCGGTCGTGCCTGCCCACGATGGCCCATGCAATGCCCGCATAGCCGTTCGGGTCGCGCCCGTCCAGCTCGTAGCGATCGTTCATCTCGACCGCCCACTCGAAGGCCCTGGCCGGGTCCGGCGCCCATTCCAGAATCTTCTTCGCCCAATACATCCGCATATAGCCGTGCATCCAGCCCGTCGCCGCCAGCTCCCGCTGGGCCGCGTTCCACAGATCGTCGGCGGTTTCCGCGCGTTCCAGTTCTTCCAGGCTGTAGCGGTGCGGGCGCGGGTCGCCGGCGTGCTCGATCAGCGTCTTCCTGGCCCACGGCGCGGCGCACTCCCAGGTGTCGTAATCCGGCGTGTGGCGCACAAACAGCACCGCCAGCTCCCTCCAGCCAATCAACTGCTCCAGGAACCTGTCGCGCGCGCTGGCCGATGCCTTGCCCTGTTTCACAGCCTTCTCGACCGCCATCGCGATGGTGAGCGGACCGATGTTGCCGAAATGCAGGTAGGGCGACAAGCGGCTGGTCCCCCGCAGCTCGGGGTGGTTGCGCGTCTCCTCGTAGGCTTTCAAATCGAGCCTGATGAACTCTCCAAGCCGCTTCAGCGCGGCGTGCGTGCCGCCGGTAAAGCTGTCCACCGGCCCCACTCTGCGGTCCAGCTTGCTGAATCCCGCCGTTATGTCCTGCTCGAGTGAAAAGCCCGGCAACGCCTTCCAGGGCTTCCACAGGGTTAGCGGGGCAGTTTTTGGGGGGGCAACCAGGTACCTGGGCAACTGCTCCTTCAAGTGCGGCCTGAAGTGGTGCAGCAGCACAAAGCTGCGGTTGAAGACTGCCGAGGGCACAACCACGTCGGCATCGACCGTCCAGTAAGGCAGCCGCAACTTTCTTGCCAGCACCTTGCGCCAGCGCTCCGGCTCGCGGCATGGGTTTTCGTCGCCAACCACGAGCGCGGCTTCAACTTCTTCAAGGAATGCGGCAAGCGAGTTCTCCTGCGGCCTGCGCACCACAAAGCCCACGCCGCGCTCTGCCGCGTCCTCGGCCACATCCCTCAATCCCTGGGCCATGAAGTGATAGTGGCGCAGATTGGCATTCGGATAGTTGGGAATCACGGAGAAGAAGACCACCACCGGCAAGCCAAGCAGATTCCCCGCCTCGATGGCTACATCCAGCGCCGCATTGTCCGCGATGCGCATCGCCCGCTGCATCCAATAGACGACGCATCGCCCGCCCTTCCGCGGCGCGCCCTGGCGGCGGATCTGGACGCGGGGCTGGTTCGCCAGCCGCTCAAGTTCTTCAGGCATCTGTGGGTTATCGGGCATGGTCCTCACATGGCTTCGCCGGGTGCTCCAGGTTTCACCTTTGAGTCCTGGGAAACCTCGAATCTCAACCTAGCTTACCGTTCTGCGCTCTCTACCTGCGCACAAATCCGCTGAAGAGAATACCGCCTTGAATTAGATTCGCTCGTCCCTTCCCGAAAACTGCGACCTCTCCAACGGACAAATCCGGTTCGGCAGGCGCAACCTGCACAGAGCTATAGTGGGAGTGGACTCCCATATGCACCGAACTTTGCGATTTCTGGCTGCCGGCCTGCTGTTCGCCTGGACGATTGCGCCCACGCAAGCGCAGGCTTTCAATGGCTCCTTCCGCCACCGCCAGACGCCCTCGCAGGAGACGGGTTTTCTCAATCGCACGCTTGAGCTGCACGGCGCAACCTACCACTTCCAGGTTTATCTGCCCGAGTCTTATCGCCGCGACGGCCACAAGTGGCCGGTGATTCTGTTTCTGCATGGGCGCGGCGAGCGCGGCTCGGAGGGGATGTGGCAGACGCAGGTTGGGCTGCCCGAAGCAGTGCGCGACCACCCGGAGCGCTGGCCGTTTGTCATCGTGATGCCGCAGTGTCCGCTCTCCCGCTACTGGACCGACCCGGAGATGCTCACGATGGCCATGGACACACTGGACCGCGAGACCGCCGAGTTCCACCTCGACCAGGAACGGACCTACCTGACGGGCCTCTCGATGGGCGGCTACGGCGCATGGGAGCTGGCGCGGCTCCATCCGCGGCAGTGGGCGGCAATAGCGATTGCGGCCAGCGGCGTTTTCTGGAGTTATGAGCCGGAGCGCTGGCAGCAGGCCTCCAGGCTGCCCGCCGAGTACGCCCGCGCGCTGGGGCGCACGCCGATCTGGCTCTTCCACGGCAGCAACGACAACATGGTGGTTCCGCGGCAGAGCGAGCTGATGTTCGAGGCATTCAAGGCCGACGGAGGGCATATACGGCTCTGGGTCTACCAGGGGCTTCATCACGATTGCTGGACCCGCGCCTACAACGAACCGGAGCTGCCGCGCTGGCTGCTGGCGCACCGCAACGACGCCAAAGGGCGGGCCGAGTGGACCGTCTTTGCCGAGCGGCTGACGATTCCGCTGCACCCGCCCGCGATCAAGCTGAGCGCGGCCGCGCTGGACGCGCTGGCCGGCGAGTATCGCGACGCCCACGGCCACGATGTGGCGATTCTCTTCCGCCAGGGCGACAAGTTCTACGAAAAGAACCCGCAGGGCGACATCTCCGAACTGGCCGCCGAGTCGCCCATCGTCTTCTTCTATCCCAACGGATCGAGCCTGACCCGGCTCACCTTCGAACGCAACGCCGAGGGCCGCGTCACTTCCGCCGTCTTCCGCGACGACCGGCACGAGGAACGCTGGGAGAAGCGAATGTCCGGCCGGTAGAGCAATTGAGGCATTCATTCGCAAAACAAAAGCGCTGTCATCCTGAGCAAAGTTTGGCGCGTTCTTTGCGGCAAACGGAGTCGAAGGACCTGCGGTTTCACCTTGCTTCTGTTGGCAAGTGGCCGGGTCATGAAATAACAAGGATCGTGCCCCATTCATCCACAGTATTATCGTGGATGAGTGGGAGAGCACATACCACGCCCGCTCATCGCAAAAAGCGCGATGAACGGGGCACAGCCTCATTCACCACACGCAGATCCACAGATTGACCGGGCCACCTGCCTGCCTGCATATCAGAATCAAGCGAGTATCTGGCAACAATCAGGCCAAACGTGGACGATGAACGGTAACGGACAGTTTTTGATCAATCCAGGAGACAACCGGGGGCAGGTCAACGACACCATCAATCAGTTTTTGAAAGACCCGGCAAACGGTTATGGGGTCACTCCGCAGAATCCAGGCGCTCCATGGTTGACGTTCACGAAGGATAAGCAATGAGCCGCTTAGAGTCGTTCCGCCTCAAGCCGATCTTATGTGCGCTGTTGCTCTGTGCTTCAGCAGTTGCGGTAGCTCAATCGAATGAGCGGAATGAGCAACTGTCGATTGCCTACTGCAATGTTGCCGGGCACGTTGCTCGATACGATCATAAGGTCGTTCGAATCCAGGGCGTGTATAGAAGCGGCGGCGAGATCATGAGCTTTTATGATCCCTCTTGTCCAGCAGCTAACCTCACTGCATGGGTCGACTACTCCCCAGACTTCCGTCAAAGAAGCTCCCCCGCGTTGGTAGCAGCCATGGAGAAGCTCTTGAAAGCCGATGGGAGGGCCGAAACCGATGTTCTTGTCGAGTTCGATGGCCCTAAGCCTGTGACAGTGCCTTATGGAACGTCTCCTGATCTTGCCGCTGTAATGCGGGAAACAAACTCTCGATACGGACATGCAAACCAATTTCGCTTTAGAGTCCTGTTCCTTCAGGTTCTCAAAGTGAACCCCGTCGAGCACTCTGCGCCCTGGCCTCAATCCGCTGCCACCCCTGATGCCGAGACGAAACCGAGTCCGTCGGCATACACACTGCTTCACGAGTCCGGCCACGCCGACTCGCCAAAGCCGCAATGAATCTACGACACGCAGGGATAGCGCTATGATACCCTTCGCCGTTTGTGCAAACACATCGCGCTTTTCGCCCTCCTGTTTCACCGGCAAAGAACGGGATACCGAATCAGGAAACGACTACTTCGAAGCCCGCTACTATGCGTCTTCGATGGGGCGTTTCATGTCGCCGGACTGGAGCGCCAAAGCCCAGCCTGTACCATACGCTCAACTCGATGATCCACAGAGCTTGAATCTCTACGCCTACGTGCGGAATAACCCAATGACGCGGGTTGATGCGGACGGGCATTGTTGGCCATTATGCACCATGGCAATCGGGGCGGCCGTCGGATTTGTGGCAGGCGCGGGTGCTGAATATATCGGGGAAAAGATTAAGGGCGAGGCTGTTGATTCAAGCAAGATTTGGCACGCCGGTGCGGGCGGCGCACTAGCTGGCGCTCTTACCGGGCTTGCAGGACCAGAGGCGGGAATTGCAGTGAAGCTGGGAACCTCTGTCGGCGGACAGCTTCTGGGAGGAGCAGCTGAGCGAAAACTGAATGGAGAGAAGGTTCTTGATGCCAAAGCAGCAGCGAAGGATGCGGCTGCTGGGCTTCTGGGAACGAAAATCGAGGGAGCTGCTGAGAAGACATTTGCTTCTACGTTCCTCAAGAAGACAGTTCCGGTTGTGACCGAGGCTGTGATAGATGCTGGCCAACGTAGTTCCGAGTCGAAGCCAGCCCCGCCTCCGCCTCCGCCTCAACCGCAGCCTCAACCTCAGCCTCAACCCCAGCATAATTAGGTGCATCTGCAACGTGATCAAAGCGCTGAAAGTCCATCTAGATGAGGGTATAACAATGGCATTTTCGTTTGCTGATTTAGGATTCTGGCGGCTTGCGGTCGGGGCTCTAGTTTTCGAGTTGATACATGCACTTCTAGAAAGTCACTGGCCCGGAATACGGGGCTCGCGGCTCGGACCAAGACCACAGGCAGCCGTCTTGTTCATGTTCGCCGAGGCTGTTGTGCTGATGCTGGCCCTCGCGGCTGCCATCGGCACAATCGCCAAAATGCTGAGGCTTCCCGTGCATCCAGTGGGACAAATATCCGCTGTAGTTGTCATGGTTCTTTGTCTAATAGCCGTCTTTTTGCTTGTGTGGCAGTCGTAATCGGCGGGTGTCGCACCCTTGACTAAACCATAAAGTCTGGGTGGCCCATCCTTCGCTTTTTTCTAGCGAAGGGTGGGTTCCATGAAGCTCCGCCGTCAGTTTTCCGTTCCCCGTCCATCATCGGAAGCCCGGCGCTGCTCCGCATCGGAAATAGGGGGACACATCACCCCAGAATGGATGCTGCACAGTAACCTTCGGTTACTGTGCGGGAACCATCATGGAATGAGCAGCCTACAGCCACTTGATGCGAAAAATGTGGCTTTCTCAGGTTGCTATGCGGGAACCACTATGGAATCAAGCGGGCGGGTGGCCCCGGTCTCGGTGATCTTTCCAACCACGATGGGGGTGCCCCCGGTCGCTCGCAGTTGGGGACCGGGGGCACCCC
>Ga0255349_1001105_pt1 | contig 10855 bp, 9 predicted proteins | sample CBST25v15metaG_FD_189947 | JGI IMG/M metagenome (GOLD analysis project Ga0255349, IMG submission 189947) | Peat soil microbial communities from Stordalen Mire, Sweden - C.B.S.T-25.v15 | ecosystem: Environmental > Terrestrial > Soil > Wetlands > Peat | place: Sweden: Norrbotten County, Stordalen...
GTTGGTAGAGCAACGCCCTTTTAAGGCGTGGGTCGTGGGTCCGAGCCCCACCGAGCTCACCATCGCTCCCGGCCGCGGTCCATTCTCATCCGTTTCGATTCTATCTAAACCCATGGGGCCGGTGTCTGCTCTGTTGCGGACTCCTGAGCCGGCATGAACCGGGGCAGCGTGAAGTGGAAGGCGGCGCCGCGGCCCAGTTCGCTTTCGGCCCAGACGCGTCCGCCGTGGGCCATGACGATGTGCTTGACGATGGCCAGCCCCAGCCCGGTTCCGCCCGATTCCCGCGAGCGCGCCTTGTCGACCCGGTAAAAGCGTTCGAAGATGCGGCTGAGGTGCTCGGAGGCGATGCCGGGACCGAAATCCCGCACGCTGAATTCAACTTCGGATTCCAGAATTTGCGCGCTGAGGCAGATCCGCTTGCCGGCCTTGCCGTATTTGAGTGCGTTTTCGATGAGATTGCCGAAGACCTGGTTGATGGCGTCGGCGTCGGCCTGAACCAGGGCATCCGGAGCGCTGGCCGATTCGAGCGAGACGCCGGAGTCGGCCGCGATGCCGCTCAGCGGAGCGATGGCGTCCCGGATCAGCGCGGCGGCCTGCGTGGGCTTGAGCGCCAACTGGTAGTACGGACTCTCGATCCCGGCCAGCACCAGCAGATCCTCGGTGAGCCGGTTCATGCGGGTGGCGTTCTTGAGGATGATGCCGAGGAACTCGCGGGTGGTTTCCTCGCGCGGCTGAGGATCCTCGATCAGCGTTTCGACATAGCCCTGAATGGAGGTGAGCGGGGTGCGCAACTCATGGCTGACGTTGGCGATGAAGTCGCGGCGGGCTCGTTCCGCGGCCTCGATGCGGGTCACGTCGTGGAGCACGGCGAGCGCTCCGCCGGAAGGCAAGGGGGCGGTGTTGATCTCGAAGACGCGTCCGGGGGCGAGCGTGCTGGCGCGGCCGGAACGCATCGCGCGCTCGTCAAGCGCCGCGCGCACGCAGGCCAGCAGTTCAGGGTCGCGCACCGCGTGAACCAGTGGCCGGCCGGCGCGGATTTCGGTGCCGGCAATGCGCCGCATCTGGGCGTTGGACCAGCGCACCAAGCCTTCGGGGGTGATGGCGACCACCGCCTCCTGCATGGCGTCGAGCATGGCGGCCAGTTCCTGGCGGCGGCTTTCGATCTCGGCGAAGCTCTCATTGAGCCGCGCGGCGGTCTGGTTGAGCGCGGTCTCCATGGTGGAGAGTTCATCCTGGCTGGAGGCGGCAACATCGAGCCGGGCGCTCAACTCGCCCTGCGCAATGCGCTGGGCAAAGGCGACCACGCCGTGCAGGCGCCCGCTGACGCGGCGGGCAATCCAGGCGGCCACGGGCAAGGCCACGATCAGCGCGAGCAGTCCGGCCCACAGGGCCTCGCCGCCCAGCAGGCGAATGGTCTCCCCGGCGGAGTGCCTCATCATGCGGGAAAAGACAATCTCCATCGCAGCCGTTTGCAGAACCAGCAGGAAAACAAACAGGCCAAACAGCTTGGTGAAGATTCTCGATTTCAAGGCTCGTGCTCGATCTTGGGAAGCTCGAAGCGATAGCCGGCGCCGCGCACCGTCTTCAGATAGCGCGGGTTCTCCGGATCGACCTCGATCTTCTCCCGGATGCGGCGCACGTAAACGTCCACCGAGCGGGGAGTGACGAAGCGTGCGTCTCCCCAGACGGCGTCCAGCAGGTGGTCGCGGCTGAAGACCCGGCCGGGATGGCGCGCCAGGTAGTCCAGCAGCCGGAACTCGGTGGCCGTGGTGGTGGTCAGTTGGCCGCGCACCGTCAACTGCATGGCGTTGGCGTCGATGATGACCTCTTCAAAGCGGGTCACCGAGGGCGTGGTCGGGCGCTCGAAGCGACGCAAAACGGCTTTGACGCGGGCCACCATCTCGCGGGTGGCGAAGGGCTTGGTGATGTAGTCGTCGGCGCCCATTTCGAGGCCCAGCACGCGGTCGTTTTCCCCCGCGCGGGCGGTCAGGAAGATAATCGGCACGGTGGAGAGCGCGGGGTGGCTGCGCAGCCGGCGGCAGACGTCCAGGCCATCGCCGCCGGGCACCATGATGTCCAGCAGAAACAGCGCCGGCGCCTGTCGCTCGGCGTCGGGGATCAGGTTGGTGGGGGTGTGAAACAGGCGAGCCGCAAATCCGGCGGCTTCCAGGTGGTGCTGCACCAGACGCGCGATGTCGGTGTCATCTTCCAGTACGAAAATAGTCTGGCTCAACCGGTCTGCCCTCGTCCGGCGGCCGTTGAGCTTCAGATGCGGAGGCCGCACAGGATCATGAACAGATTACTGCAGTCGGGCAAAGAAAGTGCAAATGCAGTGTTAATTTGCTCAAATGGTGGAGCGGAGCGCGCGGGCTAGTGCTCTGACCGCATGATTCCGTACTTCGGGTTCGTACGATCCCAGATCCCAAAATCGGGATCTGGGGCACCCGCAACTGATACAACAACAAGCGGTTAGAGACCTAGAACGCGGTGTTGGCCAGGCTGAAGAGCAGAATCAGCAGCACGGCGGAACTGATCACGACATACAGGCGGCTACGCTGCCGGGCAAAGCCGACCACGCAGAACACCACCCGCGCGACGGGCGTGGCAATGAGCAGGATCAGGCCAAGCTGCATGATGCTCTGCGGTTCAAGGCCAAGCGCGCCGCGGAAGATGCCGGGGATGGTGCGCAGCGCGAGGTCGCCGGCATGAAAATGCGAGTAATCGGGAATTGCCGTCCAGGGATGCCGGAGAGAAAGCAACCCGCCCGCGAGCACCACCAGGGCGGCGAGAGTCACGCCGAAGCGCAGCATCCCGGCGATAGCAATATCGAGTTCCTGGTCGGTGGGCTTGGCCATCAGATCCTCCCTGTCATGCCGTTGAAGATCATCTCGAGGCCGAGAGCGGCAATCACCACGGCGAAGATGGCTCTGAGCGTCCCCACATGGGCCCTGACGAGAACGTGCGTGCCGACGAGCGAACCGGCCAGGACTCCCAGCATGACCGGCATGGCGATGCGCGGGTCGATGTAGCCGTGACTGAGGTAAATGCCCGCGCTAGCCGCCGCCGTCACGCCGATCATGAAGTTGCTGGTGGTGGTGGAGACCTTGAAGGGGAGCCTCATGGCCTGGTCCATCGCCAATACTTTCACGGCCCCGGAGCCGATGCCGAGCAGCCCGGAGAGCGTCCCGGCGCCGAACATCACGCCGAAGCCCAGCGGAACGCGCTCGGCGCTGTAGGCCGTGGGTCCGTTCGGGCCGGGGTAGGTTCCAACCAACTCAAGCCTGGACGCCAGGGGGCTGGGCACCGCGCCGGGGACCGGACCGGGTTTCTTGGAAAAAGAAGCGAAGGCGGAGCAGAGCAGGACCACGCCGAAGACGATGGCGATGCCGTGCGAGGATACCCTGGCCGCCAGGTAGGCGCCGAAGATGGCTCCAATCGTGGTCGCAATCTCCAGGAACATGCCGATGCGGATGTTGGAGAGCCCTTCGCGCACGTAGGCGATGGCCGCGCCCGACGAGGTGGCGATGACGGAAACCAGCGATGCTCCCATGGCGTAGCGGATATCCACGCCGAACAGAAGCGTCAGCACTGGAATGATGACCACGCCCCCGCCCAAACCGGTCAGAGCGCCGAGAAAACCGGCCAGAATCGACAAAAGAAAAATCTGGGAGGTGAATGCGAAAAGAGTCATGCGGCCAGCTTTTTCCTTTGCATGAATCGAAGGTCGAACAGCCAGATTGCCTTAAAATTCCGAACGCCCGGGATTTGCGTTCGAGACGCAGCTATTTATAGGCAAAGTGTAGCATGGGGCGGAGTTGGCAACCGGAACCGAGGCGGCTGCCGGCAGCGGACTCGGTTCGCCTTCTCCGCGATGGCCGTCAGAAGGCGAATGGGTCTCGGCAAATGAGGGGCGCTCTGTTTCAGGTCAGGGCAATGAAGCGCAGCCGCACATAATCGGCCGTCCAATTTCCTTCCTCGTCGCAGAGCGCCGGCTGGAGCAGCGCGGCCGTCTCTGCAACGACCGAGTCGCGGAGAGCCTCCGGCAGGCCGTCCAGCACGCCGCTGCGGAAGGTTCTCAGCCAGCCCTCCATTCCGCCTTCCGCCAGCGGCGTGGGGCGTGGGATCAGCGCCATCCGCTCGACGCGAAAGCCATGGCGGGCGAGTCTCCGGTCATAACTGTCCGCGGTGGGAAAGTAGTTCACGCCGTCTTCGCGGTCGCCGTAGCCATGCCGGGCCAGCACGGCTGTCAGCGCCACGCGAATGGCGGCGATGTTGCCGTGGCCGCCCATCTCCGCCACAAAACGCCCACCCGGCTTGAGCACGCGCCGCACCTCGGCCATCATCGCGTCCTGATCGCGCACCCAATGCAATGCGGCGTTGGAAAAGACCGCATCGAAGGTCTGGTCCGCGAACGGCAGCGACTCGGCTCGGCCCTCGTGGGCATCGATTCCCCGCACGCGCGCCGCGGCCAGCATCTCCGCCGATGCGTCCACGCCCACGACGATTGCGCCGGTGGCGACAAGCCGAGCGGTCAGTTGGCCATCGCCGCAGCCCAGGTCGAGAATGCGCTCGCCGGTCTGCGGCGCCAGCCATTCGAGCACCCCATCGGCCAATTTATGCACAAATGCGCCGTTCTTCTGATAGGCGCGCGTATCCCACGTCTGCGTCACAGGCAACCTCCACTTGCCAGTGTGGCGGATGCGGAAGAATAAAACAAAGTGATTCTATTTTCATGGAATAAGGGATTCTTATAGAGAAAAACGGCCGCGAAGGTGAGTTGGCCCCACCGCAGGTGGTGAGTTGGCCCCACCGCAGGTGGCGAGTTGGCCCCGCCGCAGGTGGTTAGATCGATTGCACGGGCAGGAGCGTTAGATCGTCCACCAGGCCCACTTCCTTTTGCACGAACGGCTCGCCGTAGCGCACGCCGGCCAGCAGTCCGTAGTGGCGCGCCTCGGCAAAGGTGCGCTCGCGAATCTCTTCCTCGGGGACAAAAAGCCCGCTGCCGGCCGCCTGGTTGGCATATTGGGAGCGATAGGCCATCAACGCGGCGTGGCGCTGCTCGATGAAGGGCGCGATGTCCACGATGAAGCTGGGGCGCACGTCGGCGTAGAGGCTGGCGTAGACGATCTTGAAGGGCCGATGGGGCACCTGCGGTGCGGCCAGTGGCGCCTGCGGCGCATTCAGAGCGGGAGCCTTCGGATCCGAAATTGCAGGCGTCTTGGCTAAACCGGAGAGAAAGCAGGCGTCATAGCCGAGCGCGGCCGTGGTGGCGTGATCCGGGTGGCGCGCCTGCCAATAGGGCAGAATGACCACGCGAGGGCGGAGGAGGCGCAGGACTCGCACAATCTTGAGACGGTTTTCCAGGGTGTTTTCGACCGCTCCGTCGGGCAGGTCGAGCGCCTGTCGCCAACCTACGCCCAAGAGGCGGGCTGCTTCGGTTGCTTCGCGCGCACGCTCATCGGCGCTGCCGCGGGTTCCCGCCTCGCCCTGGGTCAGGTCGAGGATGGCGGTTCGCAATCCTCGCGCGGCCATGCGCAGCAGGGTTCCGCCACAGGTCTGTTCCACATCGTCGCGATGGGCGGCGATGGCCAGCACATCGGCCACGGCGGCAGGAGTCATGGGATCGTCAGTAATCGGTGTTGTCGCTGTCGGAGGTTGCGTCCATGTAGGCCACGTCATAGGCCGTGCCGGTCACCGTCACGTAATAGTTGTTGATGGCCGTGCCCGGTGTCCATGAGCCTCCGGTTGCGTAGATGTACACCTGTCCGCCCTCGGCCGTGTAGATCTTGTGCAGGCCGGTGACGGCGGCAATCCCGGTGGCGTCGCTGTTATACGGCATCAGGGTCGCGACAGGACTGGCGGGGTCGGCAATGTTGACCATCGTCAGGCAGCCGACAGACAGACCCGCTGCCGCGCGCTCGCCGTCGGTGCACTTGGTCATGCCGATCCACAGAGTGTTGTCGTCCGCCAGCACCATGCGGCTGATGGCGCCGGGGTATCCATCGCTGATCGAGACCGGCGATGCCGCCGTCATGGTAGTTGTCGAGCCAGCGGGCAGGGTCACCACCGTCAATGTGCCCGTAAAGATGCTGCCGGACGACGGCGCGGCGCCGGAGCATTGCGGCAACTGGGCGGAGGAAAGCGTTGTAGACGCAACGCATTGGCCCGCAACGTAAAGTGTCGAGCTGTTGACCAGGGCGTTGCTGGCGCCGCCGGGAATGGCTAGAGTGTTGCTTTCAAGCGTGCTTTGCGTGGGCAGCGAACCCGACTCCTGGCCGGTGAGAAAGATGAACGGAGCGATGGAAAGCGACGTGACCGCGGCCTTCGTTCCACCGCACTCCGGTCCGCAGTTGAGCACATAGGCCGTGCCGCCATCGGCGGAAAAAACCGCTTTCACCGGCATATCGAAGGTGAGCGGAGCTCCGTAGGCGTTGCCGGTTGCGTCCACATGGTCGGGGCTTTCCGCCTGGAAAAGGCACCAGGCGGGCCCGCTCTGCGGTTCGCAATCCACAGCCGCTTTGGGCCAACTGGTAGAGCCGCTGGAGTAGGCAGTGGTCTCAGCAGCGGTCAGTTTGCGCGGATAATAGACATAATTCGAGTTCTGGGCGAAGACCAGGGCCACGGAACCGCCGGAGTTCACACTCACCCGGTAGAGCTTGACCGGCGCAGCAAAATTATAGGAGGTGGTCGTCGACCCCGACTTGTCCACGACCGTCAGCACGTTGGACGTCTGGCTGGTACCGAAGGTGTAAAGCTGGTTCGAAGTGATGAAGACGCTCGAATAAAGGCCGCTCAAGCCGCCCACCGCGCCGCTCGTGCTCTCCTTGGCATAGTTGACCAGCGCCAGGGTGCCGCTGAGGGAGCTATAGATCGCGCCAAACAGCTCATCGGGCATGTTTTGGATGGTGGTAGGCTCAGAACCGGAAAATCCGCTGATGGTGAACGCCGGATTCGTGTTGTTGCTGCTGTACACGTATCGGATGTCGTAGTAGGCGTCTACGAATTGAGCTGTCCCGGTGGATGAAGAACTGGGATTCTGGATCGTGATCAGAACGCGGTTGCGCAGCCCGCTGGGCGGCAGTGTCCGGCCGGCAAAATAGGTGGTGGAGCCACAACCTGCCACGACGATTGCCACCAGCAGGGATGCAGCCGCGCTCATCCAAAGACTTCTGTTGTTCAAAATCCCTACCCTCGACGGAAGAAGCGCAATGGCCCGCGCTGGATGCCCGCGGCCATAGCCGCGGAGTGGACAAATTGACAGTGGCTGCCAGCCGAACAAACGGACGCGGCATACAATCGCTCCGAAGCCCGCACAGCCCAAGTTTATGACTCCCGAAGTATAACAAAGCAGCCCGCCAGCACGGGCATTTCCGGATTTCATGCTGTCGTGGCCCAGGTTTTCATGGCGCACCCTTCCACCTGATCCACGAAGACCAGTCGCTGGGGACCCCGGTTTCCACCCCAGCAACGAAGCCCAGTCGCTGGGGACCCCGGTTTCCACCCCAGCAACGAAGCCCAGTCGCTGGGGACCCCGGTTCAATGGAATGACCCTATCGGGAAAATTCTCCCTCGTGCGCCGCGCAGCGAGAGGGCGAGGAATGGGAATTCGGTTGGCGCACAAGGCCCGCTTGGCTTAGCATGACAGCAGAATGCCTCAATTTGCCAACATCTTCGCCAGCCGTCCTCTTCTCGCCGACGGCGCCATGGGAACCGTTCTCTACGCCCGTGGCGTCTTCATCAACCGCTGTTACGACGAGCTGAACCTCTCCGATCCCGGCTTGATTCTGGCCATTCACGAAGAATACCTGCAGGCGGGCGCGGATGTTCTTGAAACCAACACTTTTGGCGCCAACAGCTTCCGGCTGGCCCGCCATGGTTTGGCCGGGAAAGTGGCCGAGATCAACTCGGCTGGCGTGCGGTTGGCCCGTCAGGCCGTCGAGCACCTCAAGGAAAAGCAGGCCAGTGAGGCACGGGTGGCCGGCTCGGTGGGCCCGCTCGGGGTGCGGCTCGAGCCGCTGGGCAAGACCGGCCTGGATGAAGCCCGCGCGGCCTTTGCCGAACAGATTCGCGCTCTGGCCGAGGCGGGCGTGGACCTGGTGAGCATTGAAACCATGCCCGCGCTGAACGAGGCCCGCGTGGCGCTCGAGGCCGCCCGCGAGACCGCCCCCGATTTGCCGGTCCTGGTGATGGTCACCGTGGACGACGACGGCAACTGCCTGGACGGCGCCTCGCCCCAGCAGGCCGCGGCGCTGCTCGCCGAGTGGGGCGCCGGGGCCATCGGCGTGAACTGCTCGACCGGCCCCACGACGGTGCTCTCCGCCATCGAGGCCATGCGCTCGGCCACCACGCTGCCTTTGGTCGCCATGCCCAACGCCGGGATGCCGCGGGCTGTCGAGGGGCGCAACATTTATCTCTGTTCGCCGGAGTACATGGCCAGCTTTGCCCGCAAGGCCATCGCCGCCGGGGTGCAGATGGTGGGCGGCTGCTGCGGCACCACGCCCAACCACATCCGCGCCATGCGCTCGGCCATGCGCGCGCTCGATGCGCAGGCTCGCGTCGTGGTCACCGGGGCCGCGCCGGCGCTGAACACCGAGACGCCGCCAGCTCCCCTGGGCGCGCGCTCGCGCATCGGGGCGCTGGTGGAAGCCGGCAGCTTCGTCACCCTGGTGGAGATTGTGCCGCCCAAGGGCATCAACTGCGTGCAGGAGATCGAGGGGGCGCGCATCCTGGCGCAGCTGGGGGTGCACGCCATCAACGTGCCCGACTCGCCGCGCGCCTCGGCCCGCATGAGCGCGCAGAGCCTGTGCATCCAGATTCAGCAGCACACCGGCATCGAGACGATTCTCCACTACACCTGCCGCGACCGCAATCTGCTCAGCATTCAGTCGGACCTGCTGGGCGCCTCGTCCATCGGCTTGCACAACATTCTCTGCCTCACCGGCGACCCGCCCAAGCTGGGCAACTATCCGGACGCCACGGCGGTCTTCGACGTGGACTCCATCGGCCTGGTCAACATCGTGCGCCGGCTGAACCACGGGCTGGACATCGGCGCCAACTCGATCGGCGCCAGCACCAACTTCACCATCGGCGTGGCCGCCAACCCCGGCGTGCCGGACATCGAAAACGAACTGCGCCGCTTCCGCTACAAGGTCGAGGCCGGGGCCGAGTACGCCATCACCCAGCCGGTCTTCGATCTGCGCCTGCTGGAGAGCTTTCTCGAGCGCATCAAGGAGCACCGCATCCCGGTGATCGCCGGCATCTGGCCGCTCACCAGCCTGCGCAACGCCGAGTTCATGAAGAACGACCTGCGCGTCTCCATGCCCGAGGAGATCATGCTGCGCATGGCCCAGGCAGACTCGCCCGAGGCCGCCCGCCACGAGGGGATTCTGATCGCCCAGGAGATGCTCGAAGCGGTGCGGCCCTTCGTTCAGGGCGTGCAGGTGAGCGCTCCCTTTGGCCGCTACACGGCCGCCGCCGAGGTGATCGCCTCGGTGCTGCCCAAACCGGTTTCGGAGTAACCGCCATGGCCTCGTTTGAAGATTCGCTGAAGAAGCTGGAAACCATCGTCGATCAACTGGAAAAGGGCGATCTGGCCCTGGAAGAGTCGCTCCGGCTCTTCGAGGAGGGCGTGGAGCTTTCCGCCTCGTGCAAGACCGAGCTGGATGCCGCCGAGGGCAAGGTGCAGATGCTGGTCAAGCAGCGCGACGGCTCGCTCAAGCCGGAGCCGTTCCTGACGGAAAAGACGCTTTAGAGCGGCTTCGACCCGACCGTTTACGGCTCACAGCGTCCGCCTGAAAGCGGATTTTTCGGCCATTCGTCGCCCGCGCTCCCTTCTTGAAGATTCTCCAATGCTGCCCCTCGGACAAAGGCCCGCCGGATGCCCCGCTTCTGGACGTATCTCATTGCGGGCCGCAGCGGAAGTGCGCTCGACCGCTGCCAGGAGCGCCGCTTGCATCAAATTCCGCCGATCATTCCGCCGATGCGCCCCGCCTACGCAGAGAGCTTCCGCTGCATTGGCCCGGCATGCGAGGACACCTGCTGCCAGGGCTGGAGCGTGCCCATCGACCAGGCGGCCTACGAACGCTACCAAAGCCTGCCCGACATTCCGTTGCGCGCGCTGATCGACGCCAGCGTCCTGGTCAACATCCAGCCGGTGAACGGCGCCCAACCGGCCAGCTTCGCCAAAATTCCGATGAACGGCGCGAACCAGTGCCCGCTGCTCACTGAAGAACGCCTTTGCCGCATTCATGCCGAGCTGGGCGAGGAGTTTCTTTCGCACACCTGCGCCACCTATCCGCGCATTGTGAATTCGATGGGCGGATTTGAGGAGACGGCGCTGGCGCTCTCCTGCCCGGAGGCCGCGCGGCTGGTTCTTCTCGATCCGGACCTGCTCAAGCTTGTCCTACCCAAGACGGGGCTGCTCAAGCCAGAGCTTCCCGCGACAGCTCAACTCAAGCCGGACCTGCCCGCGTCGGAGTCGCCGGCGGCCGTCGATAAACAGCCCGGCTGCGAGCTTGCGGAGACGCCTTCAGCGGAGGGAATCCCCTCGCTTATGCCCTGGTTCGGGCCCATCCGCCAGTCGGCGCTGGCGCTGGTCGTCAATCGCGCCTATCCGCTCTGGCAAAGGCTCTTTCTGCTGGGCGTTTTTTGCCGCCGGCTGGATGCAATCTCCAGCGGCGAACTCCGGCGCGGCGTCCCGGCATTCTTGACCGATTTTGAAGCCACGGTCGCCTCGGGAGCCCTGCGGACGGCCATGGAAACCCTTCCTCTCGATCGCACAGCCCAGTTGGACGTGGTGCTGCGGCTGGCCGGGCTCTTGCTGCACCGCTCCAGCGTGAGGCCGCGGTTCGTCGAG
>Ga0255349_1001131_pt1 | contig 10733 bp, 7 predicted proteins | sample CBST25v15metaG_FD_189947 | JGI IMG/M metagenome (GOLD analysis project Ga0255349, IMG submission 189947) | Peat soil microbial communities from Stordalen Mire, Sweden - C.B.S.T-25.v15 | ecosystem: Environmental > Terrestrial > Soil > Wetlands > Peat | place: Sweden: Norrbotten County, Stordalen...
TACGGCACGGTCTGGGCGGTGACGGCGGCGCAGACCGTGCTGCTGGTGCTATGGAAATTGCTACCGCAAACCGGCGCGACAAGCTGGGTGAAGCTGGGAGCGTTTGTGGGAATGCTTGCGCTGATGGGCTGGTTTGCCTATCGCGGGATGTTGCCACGGACGAGACCGATTTTGCCGGGTGAGGATATGGTGGCGGACTGAGGACCAGACGCGAGCGTTGGTTGCATCAATCAGCGAAGAAGTGCCCAGCAGGGGCTAAAGCCCTTTGTTTTAGCCTTCTTTTGGCACGACTGAAGCTGTGCCCAAAAAAGGAAACAAAAGTGCAAGCTCAACAAAACAAAGTGCAATTACAAAGTGTGTGCAATCCCACCCTAGCCACAAAAACAAGAACGTGGCGAGGGTGGGGCACCCGAGTTTCATCCCCTGTGGGTCGGCAAAGCTGGGGGACGACTGATACAAAGCCGATTGATGCGGCCAGTTTTATGGGCGCATCGGCTGGTAAGGCTCGACCAGAAGCATATCGGCGAGGATGCCGCGTTCCTCGGGGGTGAAGACGTCCTGGTAGCGCTCGGAGTTGAGCACCGTGGGACGCTGCTCAAGCGGGACCGCGCGCAAATCCTGGAAGGCGCGCTTCATCATCATCTGGCGCTCCACGGGCAGAGTAGCCCAGCGGTGCGCGGAGAGGTTAATGCGCATCTGTTCCTGCGGCGGCAGATGCTCGATCATCTCAGCGCGGGCCAGGCGGCGCTGGCGCTGCTCATCGGACAATTGATTTACCTGGTGCAATTGCCGCACCACCCGCTGCTGCTCGGCAGGGGGAAGCCGGCGGAAGTTGGGATCGCCGCGCAACATTCGCTCCTGCTCCTGGACGGGAAGGCTGCGGTGCTGACTGAGCCAGTCGCCCAGATGGCCGGGCGGGCCTTGAACAGGCGGAGCATACCCCGGATAAACGGGACGGGCATAGCCTGGGCCGATGTAGGGTGGGCCGGGATAGCCTGGCGCAATGCCGCGCGGTGCGTTGGCTCGCGGCCGTCCCTGGGGCTGCGCTTGATTTCGCGGGAATGCGGACTGGGGCCGGGAGGTTTGCGACCGAACTGCCGGTCCACTGGAGCGTTGACCATAAGCCCAGGAGACCGCCGGGACGCAAAGCATGACCGCTGCCGCGGCTATGGCCGCGCGGCCAACTTTTCCCGCATTGTGTGTTCCGGTCGGCATTCTTTCTCGTTTTCCGCCGCAGGTTGAGAAGCTACTCCGCATTCGAGTTGTTGCTGGAAAGATCCTCTAACTGATCCAACAGTTGGGCGTTGTTATCCATGGTTTGCAGGTCATGCACCACGGCGGCCTGGATGGGAACGGTGGGCGGCTGATTCCAGTCGGAGATGCCCAGATAGGTTCCACCGCCCAACAGCAGCACGACGGTTAGAGCCATGGCCGCTAATGGGCGAACATGGGTCTGCGGCCCGAAAGCGAAGCGCGCGCGCAGACGGGCATACCAGCTCTCCGGCTCGGCCTCGCGCTCTTCGCGCAGGCGCACATCCAACCGGGTGAGGAAATATGGGTTCGGCTCCGGAGCTTTCCAGGTTTCAAGGAGCGCCATGGTCGCCCGCAGTTCATCCAACTCGCGGCGGCAGCGGTCACACTCGGCGAGATGCATTTGAAGCTTGGCCGGTAAAGCGGCAGGCGCAGCGGCCGGATCAAGCAGCAGGCTTGCCAGCTTCGCTTCCATTTCCGCGCAATTCTTGTTGGTCCGTTGCATCGGTACCACCCCAGTTTCCGCCGGTTACGGCCGGCTCTTGACCTTTCAATCAATCCAGATCAAACAAACTAGCTCAAACAAATTCCTTCAACTTATCCCTGAGCGTCTGGTAAGCGCGGAAGAGCAGCGACTTGACCGCGGACTCGCTCAACTTCAGCACCTCACCGATCTCGCGATAATCCATTCCCTGATACTTGTGCATCAAAACGGCCATCCGCTGCCGTTCCGGCAGAGCCATTACATGCGTGCGAATAGCCTTCATGCGCTCTGCACGCAGAAGGCTCTGCTCCGCCGAAAGCCCCTCGTCGGCCACATCCGGCGTGGTGCCGGTTTCCTCGTCCGGAGCATCCAGGTAAACATTTCGCGCGGCCCGTTCGTGGCGGGTGTCGCGCGCGTGGTTCACCGCCAGGTTGGTGGCAATCCGGTAGAGCCAGGTGGTGAACTTGGCCTCGGCCCGGTAGCTCTCCCGTGAGCGGTAAACGCGCAGAAATACCTCCTGCGCCAACTCTTCGGCAATCGCCTGATTGCGCACCATCCTGAAAAGAAAGTGGATGATGGGCCGGTGGTACTTCTGGGCCAGATAGCTGAATCCCGCTTCGTCGCCCGCGGCCGCGCGCAGCATGATGGCCGCATCGCTGGAGGGATCGAGGCTGACAGGATTCAACCCGCCGGGCGCTCCTGGCTGCCGGTCCGGCCGCTCAGCCGGGTCCGCTCCCAAAAGCGGGTTGTCCAGGACCAGGGTTGCCATATCTTCTGAAACCCCATCCGGGCCGGAATGTTGCGCCAAAGGAGCGGTTCCCGGGTTGGAATCTCCGTCCGCAGGTTGGTCTGCACGCGCGCCTGGGCGGTTGCCACCGGTCCTGGCCAACACGGGCACAAGGCCCCTTGCTGGAAGGCCAAAGGTGCGCGAAGCCGGACCGGCCAGCCCTGGAACCGGGCACAAGATGGCCTCGCCGTCAGAGGCGGAATCGGCTGCTGGCCGGATTGATCTGGAATTCCAGCGCATCGTTCGCTAGGTCGCGGGTTCCGGCTGGCCGGATGTGGCCGCCTGAGTTGGCCGTAAAGCCCCGCTGGTGTTACTCTAACGTACAGGATGCCCTACTGGCTTGTCACTTTGCCAGCCTCGCCAGAGGTCGCAATACGGGCGCTTAACTCAGCGGTAGAGTGCCACCTTCACACGGTGGAAGTCGCAGGTTCGAATCCTGCAGCGCCCACCATTAGAATCTGTAACTTAGAACAAGTCTGAAACCCTCTCCGGCGGAAATTCAAACAAGTATGGAAATGCCGGCAGAGCGCGTTTCAACAACTGTGTCTGCTCCGTGGCGAGCTATGATGAGACGTGGAAATCCGCGGAGTGAAAGACCCGATGACTAACCCCTCGCTAGCACCGGCACCCGTCCAGCGTCTGCTGTCGCTGGACGTGCTGCGCGGCATCACCATCGCCTTCATGATTATGGTGAACAACAACGGGGGCTCCGGCTCGTGGGGCTTCATGAATCACGCCCAATGGAATGGCCTGACGGCCACTGATCTGGTTTTTCCGACATTTGTGTTTGTGGTGGGAGCTTCGATAGCATATGCCTTCGACGCCCGCTTGGCCCGCGGCGCCACACGCGCTCAATTGGCACTCCACACCGTGCGACGGGCCGCAACTCTCTTCCTGCTCGGCGTAGTGGTCAACGGCTTTCCAACCTTCGAACTGGCTCACCTGCGCTTTTATGGCGTGTTGCAGCGCATCGCTCTCTGTTATCTTCTGGTCGGTCTCTTTTACCTGTGGGACAAGCGCGTATGGACCAAAGTCGCGGCGCTCGTGGCGGCGCTGGCGGGCTACTGGATTCTGTTGCGCTGGGTTCCCGTGCCCGGCGCAGGAATGCCAGGCCGGGATATTCCCTTCATGGATCAAAGCATGAACATGGTCTCGTGGATCGACCGCGCCGTCATGCCCCATCACCTCTATCTGGAGTGGCCAGGCCCTGGCGTACTGGACCCCCATAATCTGCGCGACCCCGAGGGACTGCTTAGCACCTTGCCTGCCTTGGGAACCACACTGCTTGGGTTGTTGACCGGCCTGTGGTTGCGCGCGCGTAAGCCACTCGTCGCCAAGGCGTTGGGATTGGCTGGCGGGGCACTGGCCTGCCTGGCCACAGGCTACTTCTGGTCGATGTGGTTCCCGCTCAATAAAAACCTGTGGACCAGTTCTTATGTGCTGGTGGCAGCCGGTTGGTCTCTGACTGTGCTCGCGCTGGCGTTTTGGGCTGCCGATGTGCGTGGCTGGCGCAAGGGCTGGACCTGGCCTTGGCTCGTGCTGGGATCAAACGCCATTGCTGCCTACATGTTCAGCGAACTGGCCACTAACGGCCTCTATAACGTTCCTTTCACGGCCGGCGGACAACGGACAAATGTATTGGCCTGGATCTTTGTCCACGTCTTCGCGCACATTCCCGATCCCGGCTGGGCCGCGTTTGCTTACTCGGTTTCTATTCTTGCGTTTTGTTTTATTCCGGTGTGGGTTCTCTACCGGAAGAATATCTTCATCAAGGTGTGAAGGGCTTACGTGATGAAGATCTTCGGAGCGAGTTATCACCGCGTATAACTCGACCTTTACAGTCGATGGAAAACGATGAGACCGCGATCAACATTTCTGTCGATCTAACTAGATTCTACAAGCCCGTATTTTACCGGCCGGGCTTATACTCGCCGGCTTTTCCTTACGCAATGGAGTGCGCGGTCCCCTCATTCCGGGCGCCGCTTATCCGATGGCACGAAACGCGTTGAGACGTTGCCGGAAATCGATACCTTGGTGGTCATGGAGTTAGTGATTCCATCCAGACCCGTTACGGTTACATGCACGTCGTACTCGCCTGCGTGAGTATAGGCGTGCTGCACCCTCATGCCATCCCGGCTTGATCCATCTCCGAATTCCCAGTGACATGTAAGTACTGGCGCTTCCGAGAGCGATGCTTCCGCCCCGAAGGTTATGGTCTCTCCCGCCTTTGCGCTGGCCGGCAACTGTAATTCAACTGAAGGCTGGATTGCGGGAACGGAGTTATCGATCAGCTTGAGCATGCTGACAGAATGGGGTTGTTGAACCAGATCGATCGCGCCAGAAGAAATGTTACAGCAGCTTTGATCGCCGAAGACATCAACTATCTGATACTTGGCTGGTTCTTTCAAGCCAAGACTCGCAAGAGTTATGGCGCGTGTACGCTCCTCGTCAGCCCAGTTGAAGACGGTGAGGATCAACTGGCGCGGAGTCTCTTTCAGCAGAAAAACGCTCGGCTGCCTATCAACTGGCGCGTATGTCATCAAATCAGTGGGTGTGGATGCACGACCGAGACGGGCCATGTCAATCAGGCTCGTGTTCTTCACCAGAGACAGCCGTTCGGGGGAAGCTCCCAGAGTGGGAAGATCGTCGCCAATTTCGAACATACCTCCTGATACCGCAGAAAGCGCTATCGACACTTTTGCGTCGTCCAAGGTGAGTGGGCGCCGTCTATTGTGCCAAGACTGGTCATCTACGGTCTGCTTAGAAACGGTGAACGCATCCGGGTCCGCGATAAAGAAATTGCGATTCATATAGTAGCGTGCGGCAATGCCGGATGCAGCGTCCCTGGTGGCATCGAAGGTATGTCCCGTGTCCTGTGAGATGCGCCCCGCATCTACGATCCCAACAGGATTGAGCATCGGGCTGCCGTCCTTATCAAGAACCACATCATCGCCAACGCTGCTTCGGATGATTTCGAGGCCGATCCGCTGCGCCTCCAAGGCTGTCGTGTTGGGGCGATAGTAAGAACCTTCGACGGCCGTGTCGTCCATGAAGTCCATTTTGATAAAGCGAACGCCCCAGTTATAAAGCGTGCTGTACGTATGCCTCAGGTAATTCTGAGCGCCGGGGTTAGTTGTATCCAGGACATACAGCGGATCGTTCTGCTCAGTGACGTGACCAATGTGAATAAGTTGCCCAGCGGAGTTATGCAGCAACCACTCCTTATGATTTTGAAACACCCACGCGCGTTCGGATACTTCGAATGGCGCCGTCCAGACCCCAAATCTTAAGCCATTGCGGCGCACCTCATCTCCAACGTACGCTATTCCGCGAGGGAAGAGATTTGCGTCCGGTGTAGTGTATTCACCGCGCGCATATTGGTATCCCTCATCGATCTGAAAGTAGTTATACCCAGCTTGTTTCAGATTTTCGGACAACCACTCAGCATTCGTAACAGCCGCTCCGTCATTGAGCCCGAAGTAATAAGCAGTCCAGCTCCACCATCCGATTGGAGTGGAGGTACTTACGCGCGCCTTATGTAGCAACTTGACTGCACGGCCATACTGCTCCAGTTGGGCATGGTAATCGGTTCCGACTGCGAACATGAGGCGCTCAGACGAAAGGCTATCGCCAGGCTTCACACTTAAGCTCAATTCCACCTGTTCGGATGCAGGCGATTCCCTGAGAGACTCGCCTTTCATGATCTCAGTCGTGCCGGTCGCGACGGCCTCGTAAGAAAGGATCTGCGCGTTAGAGCCCGAAGGTTGCTCTTTGAGATAAAAGATCGTCAGGAACCTGTCGGATGTGAGAGCGCCGACGAATAGACTTTCGCCGCTTTGGCGGTTATAGATAAGCTGGCTTCCCACCCCTCGGTGCATTCCCTCTGGAGCTGCACCAAGATCGCGAATTGCAAGCTGGGGACGATCCTCACTATAGCTATCAGACAGGATGCGGTCCGCGGAAGCCGGCCCACCGAGGCTTATAACTGGAGCACCCGTTGCATGAATGCTGCGGATCGCCTGAACGTGGATCGCTCGATCCGTTGAATTCACCACCCTGACTTCTATATCTCCCCACGATTGGTCTTTATAAAGCCGTAGAGTGCACGTCATATCCGGCGCGCCCGGAAGGCCAGAGTGAGTTACGACTAGCTTCGTTCCTGAACCGAATTCATCTTTAAACGCGGATTGCACTGTATTATGTTTCGGGTATGCCGAGGAGCGCAGGACATGAGAGTCCACATCGGCTTCTACGCCGGAGCGCACAACGATACCCGGGATGCCTGGTGATGCGATAGAGTAGTATCCGTCAGAGTAGGCAGCCACCGACAGAGATTCTTCTTGTACCGAGCCGAGAACGGGCGTCTTATCGGTTGGCGCGGCGGGGGCTTGCTGACCCGCGAGCGCGGTGTTGCCGCAGACTGCCAAAGCTGCCGCCAGCGCAGTGTATACGCTCCATCTATACAATTGCTTCATGTCAACTCCTTCGTTCCGATGTAGCATAACTCACAATTCACATAGTAGCGGCCCAGTCCGCACCGCGAACCGGGCCGCAACCTATTTACGTTCTCAATAGTAGAGTTTCGCGGCAAACTGAACAAGCCTGGGAGAGAGTGCGCCTGTCAGGTATCCGAAACTCGGCGTTCCCATGATGGTTGTGTTGATGGAATTCTGGGGGCCCGGTGCGGCAAATTGAAAGTTCGGGTGATTGAACGCATCGAATGCTTCAGCCCTGATCTCAAGGCGCCTGGAACCGCCTAGAGGAATTTTCTTCAGGAGAGCAAAGTCCACATTCTTGTTTCCCGGCCCCTCAACACTGTTGACTTTTACGTCGCCAGGAGATCCGAGAGCTGGGTTTTGAAAGGCGCAAGTGTTGAAAAACGTGCCTTGAATACAGGGCTTCGAGGTGGCCTTGACGCCGGGAACATAGTCAGGTCGCTGCTGTCCGTCGGAGTTGGCAAAGTTACCATTTCCATCCGTAATCGTAAACCAGTTACCCGTCGACACGGTAACGATACCGGACCAGTTCCAGTTAGCAAGCACATCGTCTATTGCCCGTACCCCGGTCGCAAAGCGTTGGCCCTTACCGAATGGCAAGTCATACAGATAACTTGCTACAAAGCGCTGGCGCACATCGATATCCAAAGGTCCGTGTTCCTGATCAGGGTATAGACTGTTCCGGAAACCGTCATTGTTCTGTGATGTGAGATCCGCGCTGGTCGCATTGCCTAACGCCTTACTGTAAGTGTAGTTAACAACAAATTCCAGGCCGTGACTCAGTCGCTGTGTCAGCGAGGACTGCAAACTGTTGTAGTTCGCTAATCCAAATGCTGTTAGATAGCCTGTCGGCGCGTCTACGTAAGACCAGGGACGCCGTGGGGCCGTTGGAGCGGTTGGGTCCGCAGTTGGTTGAGCCTGATTGCCGTTGAGATAGATGTAGGTGCGGTTGCTCTTGGACCCGATATATCCTGCCTCAAGCATCATTGTATTGGTCAACTGATACTGAGTTGTGAGGTGCCATTGCATAACATAGGGCATACGGAGGTTCGGCTCAAGGGAAAACAGTGTCGGAGTATTTGGATTCACCAAAGCACTTGCGGGGAATCCTTGAGCAAGGACGCCCAACCCAGGAACTGAGCAGTCTACGCCGCTTGGCGCGCCGGTATACGAAGGCAGGCTACATGGCAAGGCGAAGGTCTGAGTGATGAAGTATGGAGGATTAAAGCCGGGACTCGGATTGCTATAGGGTCCCGCTTCATCCCCATTGAAAAAGACCCCGAATGCGCTTTGCACGACAAGGCGCTTCATCGCATTGTAAGCCAGACCTATGCGAGGCGAAAAATCCTTGTAGTCAGCATCAATCAACGCGTTCGTGGCATTGTGGTTTACCGGGAGAATCGACGCGATGATGGGCGTCAAACTCACTTTACTGCTCGCCGGTATGTCCAACTTTCCGGTATAAGGATTAAAGTTTGACTGAGCGTTGTTCTTTGAGAGCACCGGCGAGAAATACTCCCAGCGGAAACCAAGATTCAGAGTGAGTTTAGGCATAGCCCGCCAATCGTTCTGCACGAAGAGGGCATAGGTTTGCCGGGAATAGTCAATATTGTTGAGGCTGTTGATGTAGCCCCCACTTACCTTCCCTGTAACCAGATCCGCCAGGCTATTTCCGCCTGACCCGGGAGCTCCCGCATTATCCGTGTATTGGTGAGTCAGACTCAGGGTACCGCGAGGGTATGCCGGCTCGTAGATGGAAAAGTGTTCCGGGCGTATCTCTCCGCCGAACTTCCAGGTGACGTTGCCGGAAATAAGCGTAAAAGTGTCCGAGAGCATGAACGTCGTCTGCCTTTCGATGGCGGGCAGATAGAGCGCGGCTCCGAGATTGGATGCGTCGGTAAAGGTCAACTGCGGCAAGCCGCCGTTGTCTGTGCCGGCGACATACGGAACGCCTGGGAAGCCGACAGTGGCCGCCACGTCATCGCCGTAATTGAACTGATATCTGCTTGTTCTGAGCCGGTTGGCGCCAAAACGAATTTCATTCACCTTATGCTGCGAGAAGACATGAGCTTCGTTGGCTGCGCCGGCGTAGGCGGTTATTTGCTGAATACCTCCGAAGAAACCGCCTCCGTCCGCAATGCCGCCGAGGGGAGAACCGATAGTCTCCGGACTATTACTCATGCTAAATCTGTAGAAGGCTGTGTCACGGCTGGAGACTACCTGGTCTACCCGGACATCCCCCTGCTGCTGCGTTTGCGTGGTGATTGGATTCGAAAGGTAGTTATAACCGATCCCATTGACGTTCGGAGTCGGAGCTGGATAGAGTTTAATCAGTTTGAGACCAAGAGCATCGGTACTCGAATTCGGGATTATATTGCTCGGCGTGCTACCGACATAGCCGAACGGTACGCCGCAGTATCCGGTCCCTTGCTGTTGTGTTTTGGTGGTGTCGAAGATTTCACCTTGATATGTCGGCACTCCATTACAGTCGTTCACGCCCGTGGGAGCGGTCAAGTTTAACTGGCTCGAGAAGTCGCCGCCCTGCTGCGCTGCGGTTGGGACAAGAGACGTGGTTGCAACCGCTTCACTGATACGCAAGTTCTGATAATCTGCGAAAAAGAGCAGCTTGTCCCTGATTATTTTTCCGCCCAATGTCGCGCCAAATTGATTCTGGTGGTATGGCTGGCGCGCTGTATCAAAATAATTCATCGCATCGAATATCTGATTGCGTAGGAATTCATAGGCCGATCCATGGAACGAGTTGGTTCCGCTCCTGGTGGTCGCATTGACGATTGCCCCGGTGGCCCGGCCAAACTCGGCATCGTAGTTCCCCGTCTCGATCTTGAATTCCTGGAGCGCGTCTGGCGGGGGCATTACAACATAGTTCGTTTCGTTCAGAAGATCAGGCAGGTTTGAGTTATTGTCCACGCCATCAAGAAGAAAGTTGTTGTCTAAAGAGCGTGAGCCGCTCGCACTGAAGCCGTATCCGCTTGAGTCGCGCGCGCCTGGCTCACTTGTGGTCACACCAACAGTAAGCTGTGCGAGTTGAACCGGATTGCGGCCATTCAGCGGAAAACCCACCATTGCCACGCTGTTGATGACTTGACCGGTCTCGGAGGTGTCCGTCTCAAGCAGTGGCGCGATGTCGTTGACCACCACCTGTTGGTTAATTTCGCCCAATTGCAGCGTCGCGTCCACGCGTTGACGCTGCTGAACGTCTAACGAGATTGGACCGGTGACGGTTTGCTTGAAGCCAACAGCGGAAATAGTAATTTGGTATGAGCCTATGCGTACAGGACTGATGATCCAGGCCCCCTCACCATCGCTCTTTGCGTTGTAACTAAAATTTGTGCTGGTATTTGTCGCCGTGATGGAGGCGTTTGCGACAACAGCTCCACTTACGTCGACAACCCGGCCCTCGAGTGTTGCAGTATCTCGCTGCGCTGCGAGAGGATAGCTGGCCAAGATCAGCAACGCGAAACACAGCGCGCATAGTCTACAGATGCTTTTTAACATTCCGACGCCTCCTGTTGATTTCAGTTGATCAGTGATGAAACCATTCCGATTGAAGGTCAGGCAACCCGCGCTGTCGGACCGGTGAAAATCGCCCCGACTTGAGAGTTTCCCATATCGCTGTCAGTTTGCCTCGCCCCTGGCGCTGTCAGATTGCTTCGAACAATTACGACTTCGATTATGCGAAGCTAATAGCAAGCCG
>Ga0255349_1001132_pt1 | contig 10729 bp, 6 predicted proteins | sample CBST25v15metaG_FD_189947 | JGI IMG/M metagenome (GOLD analysis project Ga0255349, IMG submission 189947) | Peat soil microbial communities from Stordalen Mire, Sweden - C.B.S.T-25.v15 | ecosystem: Environmental > Terrestrial > Soil > Wetlands > Peat | place: Sweden: Norrbotten County, Stordalen...
GGGCTGTAGCGCCGTTTGAACCCTTGGCGCTGTACTTGCGGTGACTCCCGATCTCCTGCTTCTTGAACGTTGGCTGGTCCATGCCAAGCCAGATCATGCGGGTCATGTGGTACAGATGATAGCTGAAAGCGTTCGGGTACGGCGGCGAACAAACCATAAGGTCAAATTCCGGGCTAGCAGGCTGTTCAAGGATATTGGCATGAATCACCTTGCAGCTTAGGTCTGGACGAAGACGCTTGCTAAATTCATCTACCGCTATGATGGATGACTTGAGCGCGCGGGCGAACCGTGTTATCGTTTCGCCAGGCGCGGCGTTCTTTTCACGCCTTACATAACGGGTGTCCGAATCCTGTTTAGAGGCTGCAACGACAATTGAAGAAAGCGCGACAAGCGCAACTGTGCGAGCCGACTCACTCGGCAACACATTGCACCATGAAAGAATCTCAGCGAGTTCTTCGACTACCAATGGCTCAAACCAAAAATCGAGCACTTCTCCGCTCGGACGCGGGGCTGTCGAGACGAAAGCCGTAGATGAATTGAAGGAAGTCCTTCCCGCAGTCGAGATTGCATCTGCAAGGTATTCCGCCTGAGCAACGACAGAAAAAAGAAGCTTTTGATCGCCTAAAGCGAATCGGGTGGTCTTCGCTTTCGTGATCAGACAGGCAAGGGGATTGGCGTCGAATCCAACAGCATTGCGATTGAGGATAAGGGCTTCGACCAAAGTGGTGCCGCTTCCGCAAAAAACATCGGCCACCGTGTCGCCTTCGCGGGATAATTCACGAATTAGAATATCGGGAATCTGCGGGATGAACTTTGCCGGGTATGGGTGGAGACCGTGTGTCAGGTATTTGGTCTTGCTGTCCGTGAAATCAAAGTCCGCGTAGTGCAGATGGGCGGCGGTGATGCACTCCGCGTCTGCCTGCCCGTCCGCATAAGTTGTTGTTGCCGCCTTCACGTTAGTTTCCCTTCAAATTGCTGAAAAGCGGCCACTGGTCTGCGACATATTTTTCAACGGCATCGCGCACTACCCATCCAATCGAAACCTTTTTCCTCGTGGCAAGGTCCGCAAGCGTCTTGTAAACCTCCGGAGGAAAGCTCACGGACGTACGTGGCATTACCGAATCTGTTCTTTTGTTCCTGACGCGATTCTTGGCTGGCATACCGACTCCTCGGCCTGATGCACCACCGTACACCACGACGGTGCCCCAAAGCAATAGACAAAGAGGGGCCAGCTCACGAAACAGGAAAAAAATCGTATGCGGAATTGACCGGGAGGACGGCCTCAGCGGCCTTCTAACCCTTACCGGAAGGGGAGGCGGGGGCCGAAGAGTGTTTCAGTTCAGGCTTTACCACCTGACGGAGTAAAGCCTTGAACGCCGCATATTCCTGTGGAACCTTCGCCGATGCTGATGGCTCAGCTTTCATACTACTAATTTAGCGCCAACCGGCTAAGTCACATATACTCAATGTGGCCCCCCCCGTAGCTCAGTGGATAGAGCACACTCGTCGAACAGTTGAGGTCGTCGGTTCGAATCCGGCCGGGGGGACCACTAAAGTGTCATTCAAAAAGTGTCACTTAAAAGTTGACACTTCCTCAGATTTCCGGCATCATATAGATATTCGACGAGTGTGGTCTGATCCCTGAGTTTTATCGGGTTCTGACGCAATCAACGGAAAGCCGAAGGTGGCGTAGACAACCTCTTCGGCTTTTCTCTTTTAATCGCCCTGTGGTGCTACCTCTGTTGGAGGCTCATCAAATAGACCCCCAATATGGCCAGTCTCAGGGGCCTCTGGAACCTCCGCCGCAGGCGGTTCTGGTTTCGTCACGGTAAGCGGGTACTTCTCTATCAGAGGAGTTGCCAACTGCATCAGGTCGCTTTGCCGCCTTCTCTTTCCCCCGCCGTCATACGTATGTAGAGCGGTAGCCTTGTACTGAATTGCCGTCGCAAGATGAATCGAATCTGGCACAGCAATCTTGACTCCTCGCGTCTGATAGTAGTCCCGAATCTCCCTCGCCTTGGCTGCAATCCGGGGAGTGACACTAACCGCCGTCACATTCGTGCGTTGAAGTAGAGCCTGAAACATATCCTCTTGTTCTGGCGTGAGCATACAAGCCAGCACTTCGACAAGAGTGATCGCAGCAGTAAATATTACGCAACCACCATTGTCGGAGAGCCGTTCAACAGCGCATAGTTTTTCCAACTCCTCGTCTGTCCGATCGGTCTTGGTCAACAGGGAGATGAAAACGCATGAATCCCAGCAGTAGATAGGCGTCTTACCAGTAGGCATCCCGTAGTTTCCTCACAAACTCCTCAGCACTCAAACCACCTGTAGCATCTGGTGCAATTCCGTGCATAGACTGCATGGTGGGCAGTTCATCATCAGGTAGTCGAGGGTGGATGTCCTCAACTTTCATAGCATAAGGAAAGGCGGCATCTTTTCTGTAGAGCGCCCATCCTTCCACTAAAACAGTCTTGTCGATGGCGGCGACTATTTTGTTTTGCAGGCGACGCGGAGCACTACAGCGAACGCGGTCAGGCCCGATCACGGGATAGATATCGAATACATTCTTGTTGTGAATGTCCACCCGTTCAACTCGTCCAACTAACTCATCACGTTCCCGCTCATCTCCCATTAGTAGTTGAGTCACCCTCATATCGAACTCCTTGTCGATGCGAATGGCGCGATTCTGGTCAGCGGAGACGACTAATCGGATTCCGTGCTTGGCTGCTGGGGCTGCAATAGCCTTGAACGCTTCCAGGCTCTTGACATCAATTCTCTCTGCGTACCGATGTCTTTGACGGACGATGGCAAGGGAATATGTGAATTGTCGGGAGATGCGCCTAGGCACATTCACATACGCAGGTTCACGGGAGGAAATCCCGATGGTTACCTTGGCTGGGCTGGAATGGCTAAGGCCCGTAACGCGATAGCGGACAGCGTTCTCCTCGCGGCGCAGGACTATGCGCTCGGTTTGCCGCAGGGCATTCCGTATGGCGCTTAATTCCTCGATAAATTGGCCAAGCTGGAGGTCGCCGTCCGTCGCCTCGTCGCCTTCCAGCTCCACAGTGATAAAGGCATCTGGCACGCGGTAAGCGTACAGGGACGCAACAACCTACACAACCCTAATCCCGCCAGGGACGTAGATTTGGTCTCATCGGTAGATATTGACCTGCTTGGTTCTGGTTACGGTACTGGCCCGGTGCCGGGCCGACGCGGGCCGGTTCCGGCCCCAAAACATGCCAGGATGGTTCCATCCTGGCTTCCTGAATAGCGGTGTGGTTCGGGCGGAGGGAATTAAACCCTCACGGCCTTGCGGCCTGCGGATTGTCCGTCATAAAGCAAGCAGTGCTGATCTAGGCTTCCTCAGCCAAGCGGACGGTCTCCACTCTGGCAGGGCCTTTCTTGGAAACTGTCTTTTTCTTGGGACGTGGCCTCATGATGTTGATAGCAGCGGCATCGAGCTGTGTCTTCAAATGCGCCGCATAATACTTCTCAATCATCTCCACGCTTGTCCGGCAGTTTTTGGCGATCTGATAAATGTCGGCACCTTCAAGCAGGCGCAGGCAAATGTAGGTGTGGCGCAGGCTATACGCCGTTCGCGGCCTACCGTCGCGGTCAGTGCGAAGCTTCTCTTCCTCAAGAATTGCATTGAATAAATCGCGTGGCCATTTCGGAAACAGAAGATCGGTGAGTCCTGGCTCATGCCACTCGCCGTTAGCGATTGATGCGGTACGGCTGCCTGCTCTTCCTGGCCCTCCATCTGGACGCAGACGCGCCTTCAGCCGCTTGAACGGATGCACGGCACCCGCTGTACTCTTGCAATAGCCAACGCCTCGCTTTCCCCGCACTTCGATCTCAAGGATGGTTTGACCGCTACCCTCGTCCTCAATAACGGTGACATCGCGGAATTGTAGACGCATCGCCTCGTCGGGGCGAAGTCCGGTATTGGCGGAGAACAGAACATAATCGTGAACTTGTTCCGTCTCCCAACGAAAACGGGGCTGCTTGGGATCATGCGCACGTTTCCGCGTTGCCTCGTAAAGCTGCTTGTACTCTTCCGGTGAGAACCATGCTCGATGAGAAATCTTGGCCGACGCCCGATATGGCGCTGACAAGTCCGGTAGATGATCGATCCATCCGTGCCGCAGAGCCGTTTTGAAAATCTGGCGCAGCGTCACGATCTCCTGGTGCATGGTGTTATGCGCTGGCGGCTTGCCGCGCAGCGCTCTACATCCCTCAAGGCGATGGATGCGATATTCATTGACCTTGCCAGCCGTGATCTCAGGAAGGACCATGCTGCCGAAGAACGGGACGAGATGACCGTTGGTACGCGCGTGCTGTCCGCGCGCATAGGTCGGGCTGCGCTGTCCCTGCGTCATGATGTCGAACTCGCGCAGGTATAACTTCGCAGCTTCGCGGAACAGTTTGCCGCTTTTCAACTCACCGTCGCGGAGCTTGCCGCGCAACTGCAAGTACCAGTCCTCTGCGAACTCCTTTGCCTTCGAGAGACTGTCTTCTTTGGTAGTTGTGCGCCGATTCTTTCCGGCTAGATAGCTTGCGCATTGCCAGCTAGAACTGTTCGGACGCCTGTAGACGTGAACTTTGCCACCGAGGATGGTGTGATGTTCGGACATGCAGAAGCACTTCCTGACTCCTCCCAAGATTGTGAAAGTGTGGAAGAGTTGTGTAAGGATAGCGCTTGGCTTGAATTTCAGTCAACTATATTTACTATCTTTCACTTGAGTAACGACTAGAGTGTGTCTAAGACGATTTTGAGTCCGCTGCGTCTGCCAGTTCCGCCATCCCGGCGCCCCTCGATTGTATCAGCGCGCAAACCTCTCTATCGCTCTTCGCCAACCTCATCGGCGCAGCCAGAAATCCCGTATTTCAATCTGCATCCGCGTCCGCAAAATAATCGCGCGTACTGCAGAATGATCCATGACAGTGTAGTGTGTTGCGCTTTGAGAAAAATAAAGAGGTCCTTCCCCATCCCCTTCGACTGCGTTCAGGGGCAGAAGCAGAATGACAGCGTCTCATCCCGCTACAGGAATGGGTAGGTTGCGCTACTCGCGCACGCGCTTCTTGATCTCCACATTCAGCCGCTTGATCTTCTGGTTCAGCGTGCTCAGCGGAATCTTGAAGTACTCGGCCGCCTCGGTCTGGTTCCAGTGGCAGCGCTCCAGCCGGTCCGCGATGATGCGCCGCTCGATCTCCTCCATCAGGTCGAAGAGGCTCGCGTCCGGTCGGTGGTCCAGCAGGCTCGCCGAGTAGGTATTGCCGGTCAGCGACGCCGGCAGCAGGTCGGAGGTGATCGTCCGCGTGGTCGTCAGCACCACGCCGCGTTCGATCGCGTTCTCCAGTTCCCTCACATTGCCCGGCCACTCGTAGTCCATCAGGATGCGCATCGCGTCGGGCGCAAGCTGTGGAACCGGCACATCGTTCTCGTCGGCATAGAATTTCAGGAAGTGCGCGGCCAGCAGCGGTATGTCCTGGCGGCGCGCGCGCAGCGGCGGCAGCTCCAGGCAGATCACATTCAGCCGGTAGTAGAGGTCTTCGCGGAAGCGGCCCTCGCGCACCGCCGCCTGCAGGTCGACATTGGTCGCCGCGATAATCCGCACGTCCACCTGGATCTCCTCGGTCCCGCCCAGGTGCATGAAGCGCCGGTCCTGCAGCACGCGCAGGATCTTGGCCTGCATGTCCATGCCCATGGTTCCGATCTCATCGAGAAAGAGCGTGCCTCCATTGGCGACTTCAAACAGCCCCTTCTTCGCGGCCACCGCCGATGTAAACGCGCCGCGCACATGCCCGAAGAGCGTCGATTCCAGCAACTCCGACGGCACCGAGCCGGTGTTCACCGGAACAAACGGCTTGTTGCGGCGCGGCGAATTCGCGTGCAGCGCCTTGGCGATCAGCTCCTTGCCCGTGCCGCTCTCGCCCTGCACCAGCACGGTGGAGCGGCTGGGCGCAACCTGTGCCACCAGATCGAACAGGCGCAGCATCGGCTCGCTCTTGCCCACGATGTTCTCGAAGTTGTAGCGCTGCTTCAGCGCGCGCTTCAACTGCACCAGCTCTTCTTCCGCGCGATGCCGCCCGATGGCGGCGCGTATGTCGGCCAGCAGCTTCTCGTTGTCCCACGGCTTCTGGACGAAGTTCTCCGCGCCCGCGCGGATGGCGTCCACCACGTTCGACACCTTGCCGTACGCCGTAATCATGATGACCGGCAGGTTCGGCTGCATCTCCAGAATCTGCGGCAGCAGATCGATGCCGCTCTCGCCCGGCAGCGCCAGATCCAGCAGCAGCAGGTCGAACTCACTGGACGCCAGTTGTTCCAGGCCCGCCGGCCCGTCCACCGCCAGCGTCACCTCGAAGCCCTCCATGCTGAGCAGAGCGTCGAGCGATTCGCGGATCGCAACTTCGTCGTCGAGGATGAGGATGCGCGCAGGGCCAACCACGCGCGCGTCCGCACCTACCAGGCGTGGCTCAGTTGCCTCCGCGTTCGCGGCCGCCGCCGCTTTAGTGTCAGTCGCTTCAGACATCGGTACACAACCCTCTGCTTGGACAGCCGATTTGAATTCCGGCTCCAGCCTCAATTCCACACATCGATCGAAACTTCGCTCTACACATGGACCACGCTCCGTGGCTCGCCGGTGTCCGCATCCGTGCTCTCCGCCGGTGCAGTTGCAGTACTCTCCGCAGCCGCAGCCGGGACTTCCGCGGACGGGCCCGCAACACTCCTGCTCGCTCCAGCCGCCGCGGTCACTGGAAACTCCAGCCGGAAGGTTGTGCCCACGCCCACCACGCTCTCCACCTGCATCTTGCCGCCGTGCTCCTGCATGATGCCGTAGCTCACCGCCAGGCCCAGCCCGGTGCCCTTGTGCTGCCCCGTTCGCGGCTTGGCCTTGGTGGTAAAGAACGGGTCGAAGATGCGATGCAGATGTTCCGGCTCGATCCCTGCGCCAAAGTCCTCGACCACCACCGTGACGCGTCCCGCCGTCTGCTGGGTCGCAATCCGAATGCGCCCGTCAGCCGAGCCATGCATGGCGTCGCGCGCGTTCAGCAGCAGGTTCAGCACCACCTGTTGCAGCTTGCCCTCGTTGCCCTGGATGCGTGGCAGCTCCGCATCCAGCTCCGTCTCCACTCGAATCCGCGCCGTCTTGAACTGGTGATCGACCAGCGTCAGCGTGTCATGCAGCAGCCGGTTCAGATCGACCGAGCCGAACTCGCTGCCTCCCGTGCGCGAAAAATTCAGCAGCCCATTCACAATCTCCGATGCACGGAAGGTCTGCTGCGTGATCTTCTCCAGCACCGGCGCCAGCCGCTTGTCCTGCTCCATCATCGGAAGCATCTGCTTGGCCAGCATCTGTGTATAGCTGCTGATGACCGCCAGCGGAGTATTCACCTCATGCGCCACGCCGGCCGCCAGCAGCCCGATCGACGACAGCTTCTCGGCCTGCGTCAACTGCGCCTCCAGCTCCATGCGGTCGGTAATGTCGTCCACCAGAACAATGCGTCCCACCACGGCGAAGTCCCGCGTCAGCAGCGGTGCGATCGCGATGTTCGCCACTCGCGTCTCGCCCGTCGGCAGCAGCAGCCGGATCTTGTAGAACGTATGCGTCCCTTGTTCGCCGCGCACACTGTCGAAGTGCGTCATGAACTCCGCGGGGAAGATCGCCGCCAGGCTCTGGCCCAGTGCCTCGCCGCGCGAGCGCGCGTACATTGCCTCCATCTGCGTGTTCCAGCTCTCGATCCGGTCATCCAGGTCCACCGCGAAGACGCCGATGTGGATCGACTCCACAATATTTTCGTGGAACTCCTTCAGCCGCTCAAACTCCCCGATCTTCTGCTCCAGCCGCCGATAAAGCTGCGCATTCTGGATCGCAATCCCGATGTATCCGGCCAGCGACCCAAGCACCTCCATGTCCTCGCTGGACAGAAAATCTCCCGCGTCGGTGCGTCCCAGCCCCAGGACCGCCACCGTGCGCGTGCCGCCGCCCTCGCGGTTGGCCACACGGCAGGGCAGGTAGTAGTTCAGGTCCAGCAGCCCCGCGCTCCTCTGCTGTTCGTCGGGAAGACGCAGCACCTGTTGCGGGTTTTCCAGGAAGATGTGGTCGTCCGAGCCCCTGCGGTCGAAGTCCAGAAAACGAAGGTCCAGCCCGCGCAATTCGGCCGCATCCAGATTGGCAAGCCCGTGCGAGGCAGCCAACTCAAAGGGAACGTCTGCACTCGCCCTGCCGTTCCCTGCGCTGTCAGCTCCGGCCCCGCCGGAGTCCGCCTCGCCGTTCTCCGCCGCCAGAAACACCGCCACGCGCGTTACCAGCAGCGTCTCCGGCAACCGCTGCACAATTGCCTCCACCAGAGCGCCGAGGTCGGTCTGCGAGTTCAAACTGCGGCCAAAGTCGATCAGTGTCTCGCGATAGTCGAAGTTCTTGGGATCGAAGACGCGGTCGACGCGTGCCTGAATCATGCGCTTGAGCGGGTCGAAGACCAGCCCAGTCACCATGATTGCCACCAGCAGGCCGCCGAACCCCAGCGCGGGCAGCCGCGTGTGGACGATCTCGCCGCCCAGCGCGACCACCCCGAAGTAGAGTCCCACGATCGCAGCCGTCGCCAGCGTATAGGTCACGCCGCGCTTGAAGATCAGGTCCACATCCATCAGCCGGTAGCGTACGATCGCCCAACTGAAGGTCAGCGGAAGCAGCGCCAGGAACAGCAGCACAACCTTGGCCAGCAGCGCCGGAACGGTTACGCCACAGAGGAAGAGGATCGCGTACAGCGTAAACGGCCCCACCGCCAGCATCGTTCCCCGCGTCAGCCACTTCAACTGCTGCCGCTCCAGCGGCGATCCCGCGCGTTGGTAGCGCCGGTAGAAGACCACCGCCGCCACCACGTAGTAGAACGCCATGTAGCCCACGCCGATCTGGTCCAGCCGATGGCTCAATACCCCGGTCGCGGACCAGCGCACGATCGCCCACACCTGTAGGCCCGCCAGATACGCTCCCGGAACATATAGCAGCGCGGGCAGCAGACGCCGCCCAAACCCGTTGCGCACCTTCGCCGCCACATCCTCATCGGCCCCGGTCGAATCCGAGAAGCTCACCGCAAGGTGCAGAAACAATGCCGGCTGCACCATGTTCGCGATCAGGTTGCCCCAGTAGATCACCTGGTCGAACAATCCCGGCTCGCCCGTCGACCGGAACGCATACAGCACAAACGAGACCAGGCAGAAAATATAGAAGTGGGTCGACTTCGGCGCCGTCCAGCGTCGCAACAGCACATACAAACCAATAAAGAGATACACCAGCGCAATCAGCCGGGAGCCCTGCGCCGTGCTCCGGTCCGCCGGCTCCAGCAACACCTGCACTGGAAACGGAGCCGACCCCTCAATTCCATGCGCGCCAACCTGCGGTCGGACGATGGTGTACGCGGCGGCGTGTACATAAAGCCCATTGCTGTACATCGCACGCACCTGCGAGGCCACGCGCAGCGTCGGCTCGCCGTTGATCGCCTCCAGTATGTCCCCGCTGCGAATTCCGGCCCCGTACGCCGGCGAATCCACCGGAACCCGGTCCGCCCGCAACCCGCCCTGCGCCTCCATCCACGTCACGCCGTCCGTGGGGAACTCGGTGCCCAGCTCCTGCGACAGGTTGAACCCCGCCAGTACGCACACCCCCAGCGTCGCAACCGCAAGGGCGACGGCGAGAATTCGTGTCTGGAAGGCGTCTCTCATCCTGGTCACAACAAACTAGGGGCTCAATAAACTACAAGCGGCCCCTGCAAAAGTTCAACAACACAGACCTCTCCCCCACTCAATCGCTTAACCAAACAGAGTTAAGCACATAGGTAGCCAAACGGGAAACCGCAGATTCCATGAGATGCTGCCCTTGCGCTTAGTGTGTCCTCCCAATAATCATAAACACTTCCAGTAATTGGGGAGTAAATCCCCCGAAGTTTCTCCGTAGCCCACGCATAGTATGTCTCTAGCCCCCGGAGCCATTTATGCTCGAAGTGAGATCAAGCGAACCATGAACCCCGCACCCACGCTTCCCGCCAGCTTCCGCGAGTTCCTCGGCAACGCTCCCGCCGTGGAATCGCTGCGCGCGGCCATCGCCGCGGGTCGGCTGCCCCACTCGCTCATCCTCTCCGGCCCATCCGGAGCAGGGAAGTACACCCTCGCTCTCATGCTTGCCATGGCCGTCGAGTGCGAACGCCAGCCCCGCGAGGTTCGCGAATATAATCCAGCTCCCGGATCGGAAAACGACTCCGCCCAACCCCTCGCCAGCTTCTGCGGCGTCTGCCACAACTGCACCCGCATCGCCGGCGCAGCCAACCTGGAAGAGCAGGTCGCTGTAGCCGTCCTCGCCCGCGAAGACCTGCGCGAGACCGACAAGAAAGAGACGCGCGTCCTCATCCAGCCGCACCCCGACGTTCTCATCCTGCCGCCCGACCCGCCCCAGCTCCTCATCAAGCTGGGCCAGGTTCGCACCCTCATCCAGCGCGCGCACTACCTGCCCAGCGAAGCGCCGCGCAAGATCTTCATTCTCACCTCCGCCAGCATGATGAAGGAGGCAGCCAACTCCCTGCTCAAGGTTTTAGAGGAGCCGCCCGACAGCGTCCACATCCTCATCCTCGCGGAGAATCCCGGCGAACTGCTTCCTACCATCCGCTCGCGCTGCGCCAACGTCCGCCTCGGCGCGCTTCCGGTCGAAGAGATCGAAGCCCTCATCGA
>Ga0255349_1001136_pt1 | contig 10701 bp, 6 predicted proteins | sample CBST25v15metaG_FD_189947 | JGI IMG/M metagenome (GOLD analysis project Ga0255349, IMG submission 189947) | Peat soil microbial communities from Stordalen Mire, Sweden - C.B.S.T-25.v15 | ecosystem: Environmental > Terrestrial > Soil > Wetlands > Peat | place: Sweden: Norrbotten County, Stordalen...
CCACCAGTCCCAAGCAGGTAGAGCAGTACCGCGCGGGCAAGACGACGATGATCGGCTTCTTCGTGGGCCAGGTGATGAAGGCCAGCGGCGGCAAGGCCAACCCAGCCACGCTCAACGAGCTGTTGAAGAAGAAGTTGGAATAGGCAACTAAGGTTACTTTTTTGTAAACGCTGTGGTGATTAGCCCACAAATAAACACTAATTTTCTGTCGGTTGTGTGGGTTTCGATATCGTTGATAGCAAAGGTAATATATTTCTCGAAATAAAGCGCACTTCATCCAAATCAATATCGTGAAATCTAGCATCATCTTTTACATTCGCATGCCACAACACTTCAAAATGAACCGACAACGTCCTCCTCTCATCACCCGAGCCCGCAACAGCAAGTGCTCCTCTTTTTATGTATACCTGAGAGATTGTGATTGGTGTTTTCCAATGATAAGTTCGAGAACCGGATAGCGATTGGAATTCAGTATTGCTAATCTTCCAAACTCCAGCATCTTCCAAAACCCAAAATGCGACAACTGGCGGGAGCGCTATCATGGCGTGTGGTAAGCCTAATCCAGCAGTTCCAAATCCTGGGTTTTGAGGTGTCGCCCAACTCGTCATGCTGGAGTCGTCCTCTGGTGGATGGAAGTGTTCTGGATTCGCTGTGAGCTTGCTGTGTATATTTGATTTCCACCACATACAGTCTGGGTCATCAGGACTATAAAATTTAACCGCTGCCCTCGCTACAATCTTTCTGATGAACTGTTCAGTGAGTTTCTCTCTAGTCAACTTTAAGAAAGTTCCAAAGGCGGCAAGATTCTCGTAGCATGTAAATCGTTTATTCGTTGAAAGTTTTTTGGCTGTGGTATCCCTCAATAAGAAATCATTGCAAATGAAAGCAATATTGATATTTCTCGATTCAGAAGTAACCGCGCTAATGATTGTCTCGTGAATTAGTGCATCTCGAAATCCTTTTTCCTTTTCATTATCGGAATCTTTAGGATCAAATGAAAATGGTGGCTTGCGCCAGATTGCAGACTCGCAGAGGGCTTTCCAATCAATCCGTTCGACAGGAATAGGAAGTACTATGCCCTTCCTCGCTCGAAGCCACTTATCAAATTTGGTAATGATTCGATTATGTACCTGTTGCTTTGTCACTCTTTGTCTGTAATTCGCTGATGTGACATTGGAAATTTCTTTCATACCTTCTGAAATCTTATCGAGAGATTTTGTGCCCGACGTGGTCTGTTGAAATAGAAGTTCCCCTCTAACCACTTCAGGCACAGCTAGCTCTAGTTGGGTTAACTCTTCGTGTTCTGCCCAAAAAGTATCAAACTCTGGGTTTACGGCCGGACCTTTGTCTTTACACCATAGGATGTTGGTATCGACAATAACTAAATGAGGGTCGGGTTTTTGTTTGATTATTCTCGCCATGATCACCAAGAATACTCCAGGTCAGAGGCATAGGGATCATCTCTGTTGTATTTTCGATGACTGTATCCTGTACGGACATATTTACTGTAATAAATTGGTGCGCGCCTATGTCCCTAAATAGCAGAATGCCCCGCCCTTGCGCCCTCTGCTAAACTTGAATTTTCAGCGGTTTTCGCAATCCGTCGTCCTCTGTACGACTGAAGGAAGCATCCGTCTTATGTCTCACGAACTGCCAAAGGCTTACGACCCCGCCGGCATTGAACAGCGCTGGGCCGAATACTGGGTCAAGGAAAACCTCTTCCACGCCGACAACCACGGCAAGGATTTCTACTCCATTCTGCTGCCGCCGCCCAACGTCACCGGGCGCCTGCACATGGGCCACATGCTCAACCACACGGAGATGGATATTCTTGCGCGCTGGCAGCGCATGTTGGGCCGCCACACCATGTGGCTGCCCGGCACCGACCACGCCGGCATCGCCACCCAGATGATGGTGGAGCGCCAGTTGGCCACGGAGGGCGTCAAGCGCCAGGAGCTTGGCCGCGAAGCCTTCATCGAGCGCACCTGGCAGTGGCGCGAGCAGTATGGCGGCTACATTCTGGAGCAGATGAAGCGCCTGGGCGACAGCGTGGACTGGTCGCGCGAGTTCTTCACCATGGACGAGCATCTCTCCCGCGCGGTGCGTGAGGCCTTTGTGCGCTTCTGGGAGGAGGGCCTGATCTATCGCGGCACCTACATCGTCAACTGGTGTCCGCGATGTATGACCGCCATCAGCGACCTTGAGGTGGTGCACGAGGACACGCAGGGCAAGCTCTGGGAGATTCGCTACCCTGTCGTCGGCATGGAGAACGAATACATCGTGGTGGCCACCACGCGGCCGGAGACCATGCTGGGCGACACCGCCGTCGCCGTCAATCCGCGTGACGAGCGCTACACTCACCTGCACGGCAAGAAGCTTCGCCTGCCGCTCGTGGGCCGTGAGATTCCTCTCATCCTGGACGAGCTGGCGCAGCCCGAGTTCGGCACCGGAGCGGTCAAGGTGACCCCGGCGCACGATCCCAATGACTTTGAGGCCGGCAAGCGCCACAACCTGGAAGAGCTGGTCGTGATGGACGAGACCGGCCACATGAACGACGCCGCCGGTGTTTACGCTGGCCTGGACCGCTATGCCGCGCGCGAACGCATCGTCGCCGATCTTGAAGCCCAGGGCGCGCTGGTCAGCGTGAAGGATTACCAGGTGCCGCTCGGCAAGTGCGACCGCTGCAAGACCGTGGTCGAGCCGCGCATTTCGACGCAGTGGTTTTTGGCCGTCAACAAAGAAACAAAAGACGGTCGTCCCTCGCTCGCCCGCGTGGCTCAGGATGTGGTCCTCGACGGCCGCATCAAGTTCACTCCGGAAAACTACAAGGCCATCTACCTGCAATGGATGGAGAACATTCACGACTGGTGCATCTCCCGCCAGCTCTGGTGGGGCCATCGCATTCCGGCCTGGCATTGCGCCAAGTGCGCCAGCATCACCGTGGAGCGCAACGATCCCAAGGCTTGCTCGCACTGCGGCAGCAGGGAGATTACGCAGGACACCGACGTGCTGGACACCTGGTTCAGCAGCGGTTTGCTGCCCTTCAGCGCCCTCGGCTGGCCGGAGAAGACCGCGGACTTGGACGCCTTTTATCCGACCAGTACGCTCGTCACCGGCTTCGATATTCTCTTCTTCTGGGTCGCCCGCATGATCATGCTGGGCTGTCACCTGATGGACGAGCAGAAGCCGGACAAGCGCGATATCGTGCCCTTCCGCGAGGTTTACATCCACGCCCTCGTGCGCGACGCCGATCGCCAGAAGATGAGCAAGACCAAGGGCAACGTGGTGGACCCCATCGGAGTCATCGAAAAGTTCGGCACCGACGCCGCGCGCTTTACCCTGGCCGCCATGGCCGCTCCCGGCACGGACATCGCATTCAGCGAAAGCCGCACGGAAAGCTATCGCGCCTTCGCCAACAAAATCTGGAACGCCGCGCGTTTCCTTTTTATGAACGTGGATCGCGCTGCCGAGCAACATGTCTGGTCGCTCGATGAGTTCGCCGCCGCCGGTGCGGCCAGTGCCAACGGTCTGCAGGGCTTTGTCGCCGTTACGCTGGAAGACCGCTGGATTCTTTCGCGCTTCAACCGCGTCGCCGGCGAGGTTAGCTCGGCGCTCAAGGAGTATCGCTTCCACGAGGCGGCGCACGTCGTCTATCACTTCTTCTGGGGCGAATACTGCGACTGGTACGTTGAGCTGGTGAAGCCGCGCCTGCTCTCCGCCGACCGCGAAGAAGCCCGCGCCGCCTTTGCCAACGTCGTTCGGATTTTTGAAGGCGCTCTGCGGTTGCTGGCACCTTTCATGCCCTTCATCACCGAGGAGATCTGGCACGCGGTTTACGATGGCCACCCGCCGCTCAAGTCCATCGCGCTGGCGGCGTTCCCGGTTACGGATGCCGCGCAGCTCGACGAGTCGGCCGAGCGCGAGATGGCCATTCTGCAGGACCTGATTGTCGCCGTGCGCAACATCCGCGCCGAGGTCAAGGTCGGCCAGAAGGAACATCTGCCAATCAAGATCTTCGCCGAGGCCGACATCCGCGCCATCGTCGAGGCAAACCTTGCTTCCATCGAGCGCCAGGCCAACGTCAGCGAGTTGAACTTCGTCACCGAGTCGCTGGCCAAGGCCGCTTACTCCCGCTCCACCGCACGCTTTGAGGTCGCGCTCGTCTACGAGCAGAAGATTGACGTTGCGGCCGAGACTCTTCGCGCCACGAAAGAGCTGGAAAAGCTGGAGGCCGAGTTTGCCCGCAACAGCCATCAACTTGGCAATGAGGGCTTTCTCGCCAAGGCTCCGGCCAAGGTGGTGGAGGGCCTGAAGACGCGCCGCGTCGAGTTGGAATCGCTGATTGAAAAAGGCAAAGCGCGGCTTAACGAGCTGGGCGGTGTAAAGTAGTTTTGGAGCTAGGGTAGATGAACTGGAACAGCCGCCGCATCTCCGCCATTTTGGCCAACGCGTTGTTGGAGGACCAGGCCACGCGTGACGCCACGACGCTGGCCACCATTGGTCCGGGGCAAAAAGCTCTGGCCACCATCCACGCCAAGCAGGATTGCGTGCTCGCTGGCATCGGCTCGGTCCAGCGCATCTTTGAAGTGTTCGCCGAGCTCGAAGGCGAAGCCCGCGCCTACCCGCAGGTGCGCATCCCGCAGGAGATCTTCGACGGCGTGCGCCTGCGCAAGGGTGAGGTCGTCGGCACCATCCGCCACAACGCGCGTGTGCTGCTCAGTTGCGAGCGCCTCATCCTCAACCTTTTGCAGCACCTCAGCGGCATCGCCACCGTCGCGCGCCGCTACGTGGACGCTATCGAAGGCACCGGCGCACGCATCCTGGACACTCGCAAGACCGTGCCCGGCATGCGCCAGCTGGAGAAATACGCCGTGCGCTGTGGAGGCGGATTCAACCATCGCCTCGACCTCTCGGACGGCATCCTGGTGAAGAACAACCACATTGATCTTGCCGGCGGCGTCGAAGTGGCCGTCGCCCGCGCCTTGGCAAACCGCAAAGGCGAACAGACCGTCGAGGTGGAAGTGCGCGACATGCGCGAACTCGAAGATGCCCTCAACTTTGGCGCCGAAAGCATTCTGCTCGATAACATGACGCCCGAGCTGACCCGCACCGCCGTCGCCTACATCCGCGCCCAAAAGCCGGAGATGAAGATTGAATCCAGCGGCGGCATTACGCTGGAGAACGTCCGCCAGTACGCCGAGGCCGGCGTGGACTTCATCAGCGTCGGAGCCCTCACCCATTCGGCCAGCGCCGTGGACCTGAGCATGAGGATCGAAGCCGTTTAGCGCCGATCACTGCTTATGCCGGGCAACATCACCCGCGCAATGTCATAAGAGACGTCATACAAAAAACAGGGCACCCGTGAAAGGTGCCCTTATCGTTTGGATTAATTGTTCGCTCAGTCGCGCCGTGCCAGCTCGCGCACAATGGCCGCCACCAGAAGCGGCTTAAAGCGCTCGAAGACCTTCTCCACGGCGGCCTGTATGTGCTGCTGCTCAATGGAGTGCACCTCGCTCGGCCCCTCTTCGGTAAGGTCGGCGTCGGCATGGCTTTCATCAGCGACGCTCTCTCCGGCACTGGCCTCCGCAGGGGTTGTCGCGGCTTCGGCCACCACAACCTGAGGAACCGCTTCGTGCAAAGTGACCACATCGGCGTGAGCAATGGCGGAATGGTCTTCCTCTGCCAAACCTTCCTCTGTTGCACCTTCCGCTGCTACAGAAGCTGCCAGCGACGGTGACCGCTCCTCGACCAGCGGCGATTCCTCCACCGGCGTCGCGCTTGCCTGCACCTCATCCGTATGCGCCGCATCCGCGTGTTCTACCTCTGCGTGCATCACCTCAGGCTCTATCGGCGCGGACGCCTCCACCGGCTCGACTTCTTGCCGCGCTGCTTCTTCCCGCGCACCCACCGCTGCCTCATGCTCCTGCACCGGTGCCGCGGCTTCTGCCGCGTGCGTCACGGCCACCCCTCCCATTGCACCCAGGGCAGCAACCAGGGTGGCGTCCATAGCAATAAGCGGCGCGGCGAAGCCGGAATCCTCTTTGACCTCCGGACCTTCGTCGGTGTGCTCGAGCGGTGCGGCCTCGCCTGCCTCCAAAGGCACGGCTGTAGGAACCTTGGACTGGTGACTAAAGTCGTGCTTGGCCAGCTCGAAGACGGCGGCCAAAGGTCCATCGGTAGCCAGCGAGGGGCGCGCTTCTTCCTCCGCGGGCATTTCCTCGGCGGGCGTTTCCCCTATGGGCACTTCCACGTGTGGCGCAGCCTGGGGTTCGGCAGACGATGCAGCCTCATGTGCAGGTAACAACTCCTCTGGCGGCGCAATCTCTGCCACGGGTGCTGGATTTTTCATCTCGTGGATGGCGGCTTCCAGCGGTGATGTGGTCTCCGGCTCAACTTTTTCAGGTGTGGGCGCACTCACATCGGCCTCCAGCTTCGGTGCCTCGTGGTGTACGAACCCTTCCACAAGATGCTCCAGCATGGGAACGGCCGAGGCCATACCGGCACCTCCCGCCAATCCTGCGGCGGTAGTCGCCAGTTGAGAATGTCCACCGTGTTCCTCAAAGGCTTCGGTCGCCTTCGTCAACAGCTCATGGGCCAGGTCGCCTTTGGGTTCGGCGTGCTCCACAGGAGCCGGCTTTGCAACCTGGGCCACAGCGGCTGCTTCCAGCGGCTCGTGTTCTTCGGTTGTCTCCGGCTTGACATCGGGTGCCACTTCCGGCTGCGAGCCTTCAACCGGCGCACCGGCGCTGGTCAGCACTTCCATCTGCGCGCCGGAGACAAAAGGACTTGCGCCCTCAGCGTCCTCCAGGTACACGTCGCGCCCTGCACCGGGGGCCACCTGCGACAGGATGTCCTCCACGTCAATTGCGTGTTGCTCCAGGTAGGGGTCAGCCGTGGTCTCCAGGTGCACCGCCGGCTGCCTGGTCGGGTCCGTGTGCTCCAGTTCGGGGTCCGCCTCAATGTGCGGCTCATAACCAACCGAAGGTGTGCTGAGGTTCGGCATCAGCTCCAGGGGTTCGTAGCTCTGCGCGGCGAGCGGCTCTTCCACGGGTGGCAGCTCATCGGAGTTGAAGAGCTCTTCAAAGGCCTTGCGGCGCGCCTCTTCTTCCGCTGAAAGATGTTCCTCCGCCGGAGGTGTTGGCTCCGGTGCAAAACCGGGATCGGTCAACTTCTCGGGTAAATCGCCAACTTCCAGCACGCTCGACTCCAGGATGCCGGGTGCCGTCGGGATTTCTCTCGCCTCAAGCAGAGGGTCCAGGCCGCTGCTGGCGATCGAAGGATCCTCAGAGTCCTTATCCAGCAGCGAATCCGCCTTGGATTTCTCCTCATGTGCCGATTGATCTGGCGCCGGTGCGGCGGGCGCAACCGCGCTGGCCGTTTCCAAAGGCGACTCCATCTCCAAAGGGCTCTCCGGGGCCAGGTCCGCAGACGAGGCGCTGAATGGCGTGGGCATGGCATCGGGATTGAAGCGAAACACCTCTGCCCCGCCCGGCTGCTCCGCTGTGGATGCGTTGGAGAAGCCCTCGCCCTTATCCCTTAACTCCTGGCCCAGCGCGGCATAGGCAAACATCGGCTCGTCTTCGGCCGCCGGCGCGGGAGATGGTGGCTGCAGGGGTTGCACGGGTTTGGATTCCACAACCGGCGCGCCCAGCAGTCCGCGAATGACCGCCAGCATCTGCTCGGCTACAAAGGGCTTGGCCAGTGTGCCGTTGGCGCCAACCTTGGTGGCGTCCTCCTCGCGGAAGGGCTCCATTTTGCCCACCGAAAGGACGACGGGCAGCGCCGCGGTGGCCGGCACGCTGCGCAACTTCTCGCAGATCTCAAAGCCCGTGTAGCCGGGCATGAAGATGTCCAGAATGGCCAGCGCCGGGGAGACTTCGTTGAGCTTGCGCAGCGCCTCCAGCCCATTGCTGGCCGTCACCACGTCATAGCCCGCTTCAGTCAGGATCTTTCGCCCGGTGTTCTGCGCGGGAACGCTGTCGTCTGCCAGAAGAATTGTGAATGCCACTTTATGTCTTGCCCCCAAGGAGTGCCGCAAAGCCGCGGCTACCAAGCTGCCAAAGTAACCCACTCAACCCCCGGGGTCAATGCGGGTGAACCATTTTCCACAGGGCCGCGCAAAAGGACGCCCGCCGGGTGGTTACCCAGGCGGGCGAGGGGACTTTACAAACCGTGCTGCTATTTAGAACTTCACCGGCAGCTTGACCTTGAACTTCTTCTTCGCCTTGCGGCTGCTGGCGCTGTCCTTGCTGGCGGCTTCTGCGGTCTTGGTCGAACTGCTCTCGTCGGGCTTGGTGGCGTCCGCCTTGGGCTTGTCGTCGCTGCTGGAGGCAATTTTCGCCTCATTCAGCTGCTTCGGCGCCTCGGCCGGCACATCGCTCGGGTTGACCGCTGGCTTGGCGGCCGGAGCAGGCGTCACGGCCGAACGTGGCGCGGGCTGAGATTCCGGAACCTTCTCACCCGGCTTCACGGTCTCCACCGTCACAGTGCTCTTTCCGCCCTTGCTGGCTGCCACCGCGTTGGCCACCGTGGCGTTCAGTTCGCGCACCAGGCGCGGCGCATCGGTTTCCTTGGGGTCCACCAGCGTGGGCTGGCCGGCCTTGATCGTCGTGGTCAGGTCAGGACGCTTGCCCATGTCGCTGACAAAGCGCTCGTAGCGCGTCTCCGCCGTGCGGCTGGCAACCTCTTTCTTGTTCTGCGCAATCGCCTCCGGAGTCGGGGTCGGCACCGGACGGTCGATGGCCGTCAGGCGGCGGCGCGCATCCTGGTAGCGTGGCATCGCCGGGTAGCGGGTCGCAATCTTGCTGTACGCCTGCGCCGCGCTGTCCAAGTACTCCTTCACCAGCTTCTGCTTCAGCGGCTCCGGCAGGCCGGGAGCAATGCGCGTGCGGTCGGCCTGGCGCTCGTAGGCCTGGCCCAGCAGGAACAGTGCTTCATCCGAGTGGCTGTACAGCGGATAGGTATCGGTCAGGGTGCGTCCGCGCGCAATGGAGGCAATGAACGAGCCGCGCAGCAGGTAAAAGCGCTGGATGCGGAACTGGCGCTCGGCCATCACTTCCTGCACCTGCAGCAGGCGTACGCGGGCCGTGTCGGCCAGCTTGCTGTCAGGATATTGCAGCAGCAGTTGCCGGTATTCTTCCTCGGCGCGGCGCGCGTGGGTAAAGTCGCGGTCCGGCTTCTCCATCTGCCGGTAGTGAATGTCGGCGATCTTGAGCTGCGCTTCGCTGGCCTCGGCCATGTTGGGGAAGAACGTGATGAAGTCGCGGAATTCGGTCTCCGCCTGCGCCAGGGCGGCCGTGCCGCCCTCCTGGTACCAGCTCTCGCCCACCGTCAGCTTGGCCCGGGCCACAAACTCGCTGTCCGGATAGGTGTTGATCAGCGTCTGCAGGGTGATGCGCGCTACTTCGTACTTATGCTCTTTCATCGCCTCCATGGCGCGGTCGTACAAAACCTTGTCCGGCTGCTTGGAGTTGATGTGACTGAGCGGGCTGTTGGCCTTCTTCTTGCTATGGCAGCCGGCAACGGACAGCATAAAGGCGGCCATCAGCATGGCAATAAGAGCGCGACGAAACATGAGGGAGACACCTCGGGAGTACACGATCACCTGCGGTTATGCCTTCTCGAGCAGCGCCGTGCGTGCGGCCTGCAAAAGCGTTTGAACGTTGCCGCCTATGTCACCGCGGCCAAAGACGGCGTTGCCGGCCACCAGGACTTCCGCCCCGGCCTGCACCACCTCTGTAATGGTATCAAGAGCAATGCCGCCATCCACCTCAATCCGGAAGCTCAGATTGTGCCTTTGCCGCAATTCCGCAAGATGGCGAATCTTTTTCAGCGTCCGGCGGATGAACTTCTGCCCGCCAAAGCCCGGATTCACGCTCATCACCAGCACATAATCCACGGCCGGCAGAATGTCGCTGAGCGTTTCGACGGGCGTCGCCGGGTTGATCACCACTCCGGCCAGGCATCCATGCGAGCGAACCAGCTCCACCGCGCGGTCCAAATGCACCGTGGATTCCTGATGCACGCTGATCCAGTTCGCCCCGGCATCTGCAAAAGCCGGAATGTACTGCTCCGGATTCTCGATCATCAGGTGCACATCGAGCGGCGCCGTGACGTGCTTGCGCAGCGCGGCCACCACCGGCGGACCAATGGTGATGTTCGGCACGAAATGGCCGTCCATCACGTCCACATGCAGCACGGTTGCGCCAGCCTCCAGGGCCGGAGCAACCTGCTCGGCCAGGCGGGCGAAATCTGCCGACAAAATCGATGGCGCCAGTTCGATCAAGCTCTTCTCGCAAAAGGGGATGTCGCTGTGGAAATTCTAGCACGCGCAGCGGCTTGGCGCCCCCTTGCCCACCCCTCCGCGTGATACGCTCGTGGGCATGGCACTGGTCGAAGCCACCCATCTCATCAAGCAGTTCGAGCCCACCGCCGGCGGTACCGCCCTGCGCGCCGTGGACGACGTCAGCTTTAGCATCGAGCCCGGCGAAACCCTCGGCCTGGTTGGCGAGAGCGGCTGCGGCAAAAGCACCCTCGGACGCCTCCTGCTGCGCCTCATCGAGCCCACCAGCGGATCGGTCCGCTACGACGGCCAGGAGCTGACCACCCTCGGCGCACGCGCCCTGCGCGACACCCGCCGCAAGATGCAGATCATCTTCCAGGACCCCTTCGCCTCGCTCGACCCGCGCATGACCGTCGCCG
>Ga0255349_1001154_pt1 | contig 10557 bp, 9 predicted proteins | sample CBST25v15metaG_FD_189947 | JGI IMG/M metagenome (GOLD analysis project Ga0255349, IMG submission 189947) | Peat soil microbial communities from Stordalen Mire, Sweden - C.B.S.T-25.v15 | ecosystem: Environmental > Terrestrial > Soil > Wetlands > Peat | place: Sweden: Norrbotten County, Stordalen...
TCAATGACTTCCCGCGCATTGGCGCCATAGCGGATTACGACTACTCCGCCCACTGCTTCCTTCCCGTCTTTATCGAGAACGCCGCGGCGAAATTCGGGACCAAGCTGGACGCTGCCCACATTACCGACAGTTACGGGCGTGCCGTTGTAGACGCGGAGCGAGATGTTCTCGATATCTTTCAGTCCGCGAATGAGCCCGATGCCGCGCACCAGGTTTTCAGTGTCGCCAACCTCGATCACCTTGGCGCCGATGTTGTTATTGCTGCGCTCCACCGCGGACACCACATCCTTGAGCGGAACGTTATAGGCGCGCAGCTTTATGGGGTCGAGATCGATCTGGTATTGCTTCACGAAGCCGCCGACGCTGGCGACTTCGGCGACTCCTGGAACGGAGTTCAGTTGGTACTTGATGAACCAATCCTGAATGGAGTGCAGCGTGCCACTGTCGTAAGGTCCTTCGACCGTATACCAGAAAACCTGGCCCACACCGGTTGCGTCCGGTCCCATCATCGGCGTGACGCCGGCGGGCAAAAAGCTGCCGGCGAGGCTGAGCCGCTCCAGCACGCGGGTGCGCGCAAAGTAAATATCAACCGAGTCCTCGAAGATGACGTTTACCATCGAGAAGCCGAATGCGGAGGAAGAGCGCACGGTGCGCACATGCGGCAACCCTTGCAGATTGGCGGTGAGCGGATAGGTGATCTGGTCTTCCACTTCTTGCGGACTACGGCCCTGCCACTCGGTGAACACGATGACCTGGTTCTCGCTCAGGTCGGGAATCGCATCGATGGGCGTATGCACCAGCGCCCAGTATCCCCACACCGCCAGCGCGGCATAGACGGCCAGGATCAGCCAGCGATTCTTCATTGAGAATTCAATGATGCGGTTGATCATTTTCGGCTCCTAGTTCGCGCTGAGGTGAGTGTGGAAGGATGCGATCACGCCGCCGTTTTTGCGCGCATCCACAAGAACATTCCACGTTCCAGCCATCGGCGGCTGGCCCTTGCCCATATACATCTGGTGGTTTGCGACCCATGGAAGATTGAAGAAACTCTTCACCTCCGGCATGTTCATGGCCGGCATGGCGGGCATGACGAGCGTGACGGTCACCTGCGCATCACTAATGGGCTTTCCACTCGCATCGGTCAGGTTCACGTGGAAGGTGTTGTCTTCGCCGGCCTTCATCGGATTGGCATCCGCATGGAAATCGATCTTGGCTGCGTTGGTCTCCGCGCTTTTGTTCGTCGCAGAGTTAGGCGCTGATTGGTTCGCCGAGAACTCTTTCGATCCGCCGTAGAGTCCAGACATACCGGAGCTCAAGTGCGCCTGCGAGTCGATGAGGAAGTTACCGTTGAGCACCACTTTGTCGCCCAGCGCCAATCCGCTGGAGACCGGGAACAGATCCTCATTGGGCGCGCCCACTTGCACTTCGCGCGCCTCAAAGACGCCATCAGGCTTGGCCAGATACACGATCTTGCGAGTGCCTGTATCGAGCACGGCCGAACGCGGAACCACGATGGTCGTCTGCGCGGCGCGGCTCACGAAGTTTGCGTTCACAAACATGCCGGGCAAGAGCTTCATGCCGGGATTGGCAACATGCACATGCACGGGCACGGTGCGTGTCTGCGGGTTCGCCGCTGGTTCAATAAAATCCACGCGGCCGTGCAGAGTGCGGTTGGGCAGCGACTCGGCGGTGATGTCCACAGGCTGACCCTGGCGAATCTGCGGCAACTGCTCCTCGTAAACATCAGCCTTGATCCATACTTGGCTCAGATCGGCAACGGTGAAGAGCGTATCGCCCGCGTTCACATATTGGCCTTGCGTCACCTTGCGATCGACTACCGTTCCGGAGGCATAGGCGTAGATCGTTACGTGAGGCACGGTGCTGGTTCCCGGCGCGTCAATCTGTTTGTTTGATATGCCCCAAAGCTCCAGCTTGCGCAGGCTTGCCTGCACCAATGCATCCGCCTGCTGGCGCGCATACGCATCGTCGGATTGGCGCAGATGATTGCGATTCTCCTGAGCCAGGCGATACTCCTCGATCGAGGTCGCGACTTCCGGGCTGTACAAGTCGGCCACTGCCTGGCCGCTGTGCACGCGCTCGCCAGTGTATTGCACATCGAGCTTGTCAACGCGGCCGCCGATGCGCGTGCTCACTGCGGCAAGCTGCGCCTCGGGCTGCTCCACGCGGCCAAATGCGACAATATCCGTCTTCAATGCGGCGGTGCGAACTTCGGCAATCTGCACACCCGCCGCGGTGATCTCGGAAGGACTCAGTTGAACCGTCGTGCCTGGTTGCGTGCCTTGCTGTTTGTCCAGTCCAGCCTCAGGTTGCATGGTGGCAACCGGTTTGGCCGCGGACGGTGTGAGCATGGATGCGAACGAAGGCTGCTCCCGCACAATCAAAATTCCAACCGCCAACGCTGCCGCCAGAACTCCTGCGCCTGCTCCCAATGCGATCAACTTCTTCTCTCTTGCTGTCATTTGCTTGTCCTTTCTGTGCCGGATTTGGTGGCCAGGGGCGCGCCGATGGCGCGTTCCAACTGGGCAATGCCTGCGTCCGTTGCCGCCGATGCTTTGTAGCAGGCGGTTTGAATGTCGAGCAGCAGGTTCTGGCTGTCGATCAGATTTTGGAATTCCGTTCGATTGTTCTTGTACGCGGCGGCGGAGGCATTGAAGACTGCCTCGGCTTGCGGCAACAGCGTGTCGCGATAGAGCTTGATCCGCTTCTGTGCAGACAGTACATTGACCTGCGCTTGGCGAATTTCGGAAAACACAATCGCTGTGCGCGCTTCGAGTTCGGCTCTTGTTACCTCCGTCGCCGCATCAGCCTGCTTCGTCTCGCTGTCGTGTCGCTCACGATTCAGCCAGGGTAGATTCATCGAGGCTTCAGCCATGTAGGCATTGCGCGAATTGGAACCGGTGGGCATCAGCATGTATCCCGCGCCGACGGTGAAGTCCGGCTTCATGGCCAGCCGCGCCAACTGCCCCTGATCCTGCGACTGCACGATTTGCTTGCGCAGGCCGGCAAGCTCCGGGCGATGTTCGATGGCGACGCGCTCCAATTCATCAATGGAAGGCAGACGTGCTGGAATTGCGTAGCTTCCGGCAATCTCAACCGCTTCGTCCGGGCGGCGGCCCAGCAGCGTATTTAACTGCGTACGCGCACTGTCCCGCTCTTCTTCCAACTCAATGAGGTGTTCGCTCAACCGGGTCAGCGCCATCTGCGCGCGCAGCACGTCGGCCTGGAGAACCTTTCCGGTGGTGTATTCGGCGAGCGCCGCGGCCAGTGCCTCTTTCAGCAGAGACGATTGGCGGTCGTGCAGCTTCATCTCATCGGCATTGCGCATCAGGTCGGCGCAGGCTTTGCGGACGTCAGCGTCCACCTGCTGCCGCAATGCCTCAAGCTCCTCGGCTGCCACGCCTGCACCGTCTCCGGCAGCCTTGGCGCGCAAATCCCGCTTCTGCCGGTTCGGAAACGACTGCTGGAGCATGAACATCAACTGCGCCTGATTCAGGTCCAAGGGTTTGCGCAGAGGCGTGCTCCAGTCGCGCACTTCGAGCATGGGATCGTCGAGGCTGCGCGCGGTTGTGGTTTTCATTTGAGCCAGCGACAGGCGCCGTACCGCAGCTCGAATTTCGGGGTTGGCCTGCCGCGCTTCGGCAACCGCTTCATCCACAGACAACGACGCCGCGGTCGCGCTGGAAATCGGCACGGAGGGCAGCTCAGCCTGTCCACGGCAGACAATTGGCAGCGCCGCCAAAAGCAGCGCAATCACACAGAAATGCTTCACTCTTTAGCTCCGCGTCACAGCGGAATCAGAATCGATGGCCCCCAAGTCAAGCCATATGCACGGCTTTGGCCAGGGTGTGCTCACTCTTCTTCCGCTCCAGAAAATGCAGGAGGGGTGTTCCAGGGCACACGTATGCGCAGCCCGGACAGCAGGGGCGAAAGCGACGAGCTAGATTCTCAGGATTGAGGCGCGGCCAGGGGGAGAATGTTGAGGGATGATGGCGGCGGCCGGAACTTCACGCGGCGAAGAGAGTTCGCTCGCAGAAAGGAACACGCGCGAAATAACCATCGGCGCGGAACCGGCAAAAGCCGGTGCAACCATGGCGACCGGGGATTGGTTGCTCACGGTGCAGCAGTCGGGCTTCGCAGTCTTACCGGCCTGCGAAGCGTGCGAGCAGCAACTGTGCGCTGTGTGCTGCGTCCGCTGCAGGCAGGTTCCAAACGGCGCAAGCAGCGCACCCATCAATACGATGGCCACCGCCGCGCGTTGAAAGAATCCGCTCTGCATGAGGGCAGTCTACCACGGAAACAGCTTCATTGCTGATGTGCATCAAAGGATGGCCCCGGAAATATGAGCGGCTCCGGCGAGCCGCCCTCTTGGATGTTCACCGCTGCTCAAAGGGAACGCCGCCGAAAGAGGGCCGCAGTCCCGCGTGCGTTCTCTGTGAACGAAATATGGACATTGAAGGCTGAGGGAATAGCTTCAATAAGAGACCTATAACCCTAAAAACGGCAGTCACTCCGCCATCAGCCACAAGTTTCAAGGAGCTTCTGGGGCTGGCGGGGGATAATTTTGGTCACGATATAGCGTGTGTTTTTGGCAAGCCTGCGTAGTCGAGGGAAACGGTCTATTTTCTTGAGGCTTTGCCGAGGCGGCGCATGGGTAAGAGCATCTGGTTGACACTGTCGACTGAAAAGGCCTCGGGGTCGAAGTCATCGCCGAGCCAGTCTTTCAGTTCCTGATGCTGTTCGTGGTTTAGGTCAGCGATGGCTTCAACGAGATCGTAAAATCCCGGGATTCCGCCACAGTCTTCCGGCGGACACGCAAGCTGGCCATCCATGCAGAGCGGATACTTCGTATTTGGGTCCACTGGAAGCCGCTTCTCCAAGACGATGGCGTGCTCCCAGCTATCGCCAAGATCATAGGTGTAGATAACCTTGGCGCCAGCCCTCCGCAGTACATCGGATGACCGTACTCTGCTGCCAGTCGTCGGAGATCCACTCGGCAAGAAATCGATAACAGAGACTCTATTTCTGCGTTTTTAGCTACTCGGATATTCGTACACGGGGTACCGCGATCAAAGTAATTGCGAAGAGGAAGATCGAAGCGGCAGTGAATTCTAGATGCCCGAGGCGCAGATCCTCGACTATCAGTTTCGCCGCAACCAACACCAGCGCGGCGTAGCCAATGCGCGTCAACTCCATCCGGCGCCAATGCGAGCCGCTATAGGCCAGCGCGAGAACTGTCGCGCAGATTGTCAACGTGCGGATGAAAGCGATGTGCTGGGCACCTGGATTCACTCTCAATGCGGTCAGCGACACCAGCCCTTCCACCAGCAGCGCCGCGATGGCGCTAACTGCCACGAATGCCGAGACAATATCTAGAAGCCTCTTCTCGAATGTGTCTCCCTGGCAAGGCTTCCGCGCCGCATAGCAGAGAACCGCGCAAGCAGTAACAACACACTCGCGCCAAGCTGGCGCACCAGGCAGCGTTCCGACAAGCGCCTGGAAAACATAATAAAGCAGGCCGGATGCGACTGTGGCTGCTATCAGATATGCCACGCCATGGAACTGAAGAAGCAGTCGGTTCGAGAAAACTCCGAGAAACGTGGCCACAATCGCGGCCACGGCCACGCAGGGAACCAGCAACGACGTTGGCAGGCACAACACGCTGCCTGCCAGAAAAAGTGTTGCGCTCCAGGTGGCAAAGACTCTCTCATTGCGCCGTTCCGGAGCGCGGCAAAAGATACCAAAGACGGTTGCATAACTCGCAGCAGAAAGGAGCAGGCAAGAGACCCCCAACACGCTCGCTCCACCTTGTGGCTCGTAGGCTAGCACACTGCAAGCCAAAAGCAAGAATGCCACTGTCGCCTGGACCGTTTCGAATGCGCTAATCTTCCGCTCGAGGAGCACCGTCTTGAGGGCTACGCTTGTCCCGTAAATGAGGAAGAGTGTGAGAGCAGGCACAAGCAATGCAGGCATTCCGAGGAACGGGTAATCCGCGCGCTCGTTCTGAGGTCTGGCATAAATGTAGAATTGAGCAGCGATTGCCAAATCGGCGATGGTTGCCACCAGCGGCCTCACGCTCAGTCCGTGGTCGCGAAACGCCGCGTACTCGCTAAGAAGAACCATTAGCATGAGTGCAGCGATGAAAGGCGTCATTTCACGCGTCGCAATCGACAGTGCAAAGGCAACCGTGGCCGCGGTAACATTGGCTATCCAGAAGATCGATGTGAGATTGCGCTTCCATGCCAGTGCGGAGGCCGTGCATACAAATGCACCCAGTACGGCGGCGCTTTCCACGGCGGTCAACACCTTGAAGCTGAGTGTGAGTTCCCACAGCATGGGAGCCAGAATCAGAGCCGAGGTGCAGGCATAGGTGATGGTTGCAAACCAAGCGCCGGCGAGTGTGCGTGTGGCGCATATCAGCCACAGCATCGCGTACGCGATGGCAAGGGCGGCAACCGCTGTTTTGGGAAGCGAAGTGGATTCGGCCACGGCGCGCAGCAGGTAGGCTCCGGCAATGCCGAGCATGGCTTTGCCCAGCACGGAAAACGCTCCGCCGACCGACGCAAGGGGAAGCGGCTCGGGAGCCTGGGCCGCCACCGGTAGACTTATATCGAGCGCAAGGGCTGTGCTGGGTGCCGTAGTAGGATGCTCCAGTTCGCAGACACGCCGCTCCAGGATTTCCAGGCGTTTGGCGAGTAAATCCAGGGGATCGGGAAGATCATCCATGAATTCCACCTACATACAGCATTCCTTTATCATCAAGCCGGTCCCGCTTTAGTCCGCCGCGACTTCGGCCTCGTTCTTTGCAGCCCACGGAGGAAGCAGTTTTATCAGCGCCCACAGGAAGAACAGCGGAAGAATGGTCAGAGCGATTGCGACGAGCAGGCCTTCGCGAGTGACCAGATCCATCTTGTAAGTCGTGTATCCGAGAAAACTCTTCGAGAACAACTGCCCGCCAATCACCACATTCCAGCGCATGGCAAGAACGCCGATGAGCGCCAGAATCCCGGAGATGACGTACATATACTTGCGTACTATTTCCGGCAGCTTCACGACCTGCGTCACGAAGAGCAGGGTCAGCGGCACGAGCGTGCCCACGCAGATCTGGAGAACGATCTGCGAAAAATACAGCTGGGTGTGGACCATGAAGTCCAGGCTGCGGAAGGACTCGTCGGCCTCGTAAATGCGGTGAACCAGGTCTAGCATCTCCAGGCTGAAGTCGATGATGAAGATGTAGAACAAGTACATCGCTATGGTGTCGACGCAATGCATATCAATCTTTTGCTTGCGCAGCTTTGTCAGAGCCATGTAGAGCAGCATCACCCCGGCAATCCCCGATACCATGGCCGAGAAGATGAACACCACCGGCATCAGCGGCGATGACCACCAGGGATTGGCCTTGATGGAGCCGAAGATGAAGCCGACGTAGCCGTGCAGCAGGAAGGCGGAGGGGATACCGACCAGCGTCACGATCCAGCCCACCCGCTCGTCGATGGCCAGCGAACGCTCGCTGATGTTGCTGGAGCCGAGCGTCATCAGCCGGTAGACAAAACGCAGCAGGCCTTTGCTGGATTGCGAGAGCAGCACGATGTCGCGCCGGTAGTCGAGCCATATCTCCAGCACCAGCACGGCCATCAGGTACCACAGGTACACATAGCCGAACATGGCCATGGCCGAGGTGCTGTGCGGAGTGAAGTACATCTCCGGCGAGCGGAACGGATGACCCAGGTGCAAAACCAGCGGCAGCGGCGCAACCAACAGAAACGACAAAGCCGTCAGCAGCGCCAGCCGGTACGTGGGCTTGACCGCTTCGACGCGGAAGACACGCTCCAGCGACGCCAGAATGAATGCGCCCGCCACCAGCCCAGTGATGAAAGGGTACAAAACGATCAGCACACTCCAATAAAGAGTGATTTCGTTCGGATACATGAAGCCTTCTACACCGCTCATAACCCCTCACTGATCTAACTGTTAGCTTCTAGCTACTAGCTTCTAGCTCCTGTGTGCGGAGCCTTGAGAACTCAATATCACAACGAACAAGCTAGTAGCTGTCAACTGTTCTTACCGCACCGAACCGTCCAGGTCGTTGTAGAAGGCCTTCGCGCCGGTGGCCATCTGCGGCTTCAATATCTGCACACTGTGCGTCTTCAGAAATTCATGGATCGGGTCCTTGGGATTTTTCAGATCGACCAGTTGGCGCGCCCCGGTCGGGCAGGCCTCGCAGCATGCGGTTGTCAGTCCCTTGGTAATCCGGTGGTAGCAGAGTGTGCACTTGTCCGCGACCTTCTTCTCGGGATGAACGTAGCGGCAGCCGTAGGGACAGGCCTGGACGCAATAGGCGCAGCCGAGGCAGTAGGTCTGGTCCACCAGCACCACGCCATCCGGGCTGATGAAAGTGGCGCCCACCGGGCAGACCTGCGTGCAGGGAGAATCCGTGCAGTGGTTGCACATTTTTGGGACAAAGAAGTATTTCCCTTCATCTTCCTTGGCAACCGGAAATCCTTCCTTGCCGCCATCCGGCGAGATGACCTCGGGGTCGATCAAGGGGTTGGTCGTAACCTCCCCGGATTCAGTCATCGGCCAATCCGACCTGTGGTAGCGCTCGACCCAGGTGCGGAAGAATCCGTCCGGCACGTCGTTCTCGGTCTGGCAGGCGCGCACACAGTTGCCGCAGCCGATGCACTTGGGAATGTCTATCAACATTCCCCACCAGTGGTCGGACATCTTGTAGTTGGGCGAGGCCTCCGGGGTTCCGGCCAGCACGGACTCCCATGCAACTGCCGCAGCGGGCAACAGAATCAGCATTTGACGACGGGAAATATTCATTTCGTACCTCCTGCGTCCGTCTTCGGCGCGTCCATCCCCGGATTGTGCGGCTGATGGCAGGTCTCACACTGAAGACCCTGAGAGTGGCTGGCCGGATCAACCTGCGGAAAGCCCTTCGGTTTGGCGGCGCTGGCCGTATGGCAGCGGGCGCAGAGCACGGCGGTGTCCGGCAGAACCGGCTTGACCGTCGGGTCGTCGGCATGTTGGGCCAACGCTCCGTGGCAGGCTTCGCAGTTCACATGCGCGTGCTTGCCGTTCTTTTTTTTGTCCACCACTTCCATGTGGCAGGCCTCGCAGGCCTCGTGGCCGGCAAACTTCACCGGTCGCGCAGCAATTTCGCCGATTGCCGCCCCGCGATAATGCCCATACTGCCCAAAGGTCTTAGGGACAACGAAGTGGCGCACCACCAAAAACACCAGAAAGGCGAGGACAAAGAGTCCCGCAAATCGAAAAAGATGTCCTACATCCTTGAAAACACCCATCAAGCCCCATTTCCCTGGCGTCAGGTCCAGGAGGTTGCGCGAGATTCTTCAGTGTGATCTGGAACACACGCCACGAGTCCGACCGTACAGGAACTGATCTCTCCTCTGTATGTGAGGCGGGTCACATCTCGATGTGATGGCTGGGTGCGCTGCCGCTTGGGATGAGGGAGTCGTTAAGTTTCTCGTAATGCACTATCTGCTCAGGATTTGGCCCGCGGAATGCGGAGGTTTTTCACCCATGTGCGAGAAAAACGCGCAAAAATGGGAGCACGATATACGAGTATTTATGGTCCGGATCAATAATGACGCATACTGCAACAGCGTTTACCTATTCGCACCTATTCGCACTTTACCCCCCAACGTTTGAGCCCGGCAGCGCCCTTACCGAGCCGCAGCCATGCCAGCGCACGCCTTCGGCGTGGATGATGCCTTGAATGATTTTTCCCTGCAAGAATTTGTGAGCGCCGAGAGTGGCGGCATAAAGTTGTACTGGGTGGCGGGATTGATTGTATTCAGCAAGTATCCGGCGATTCCTGCCACCAGTGACTTGAGACTGCTTTTCCCGTAATCCAATCCTGGTGACCACACATCTCGCAAGCGGGAAGGAGTCGCAAAAAGGGAGTCAGAAGATTTGACACCAAATGACACCAAATATCACCTATACCCGGTAGAGGTATAGGTATCTAATTAGATGATTTTGAAGGGGATATTGGTGGACCTGACCGGGATCGAACCGGTGACCTCTTCCATGCCATGGAAGCGCGCTCCCAGCTGCGCCACAGGCCCACATATTGCGGGATGCAACTTTTCTATTGTCTCCGCTCAGGCGAGTTTCGTCAAACGCGGGCCGCATTTGAAATGGAAACCCCCTGGAATTGGGGAATTTCGAAGAAAATCCCCTTCCGAACTCCGATGGAATGGGTGCAAACCGGCTCCAAATGGCCGCTGGCCGCCCCACGCAGCCGCCCGCTGAAAACAAACCGCTAGTGATTGGGAACACTTTGGTGGTGTCCCGGTGTCTAAGACAATAGAGTGTGCGAGACATCGGGTTCTTGCCAATATCCCATTTTCCGCGCACTCCAGGGCAGCATCGCAGTTCCGGCGGCAGCTTTCGGCTGCCGGGCAAAGTGGTCGCAGTTCATAGCCGTTTTTTTGCGGCGCATGGTTGGCAGATGCCAAGCGTGCATGTGTTGCGGTAAAGTGGGAGGACTCTGAATTGCAGGCGGACCTC
>Ga0255349_1001178_pt1 | contig 10431 bp, 1 predicted proteins | sample CBST25v15metaG_FD_189947 | JGI IMG/M metagenome (GOLD analysis project Ga0255349, IMG submission 189947) | Peat soil microbial communities from Stordalen Mire, Sweden - C.B.S.T-25.v15 | ecosystem: Environmental > Terrestrial > Soil > Wetlands > Peat | place: Sweden: Norrbotten County, Stordalen...
ACGTAGCTGAACATCCCACCTTGAATCCGCTCATCTCCACGCATGTCTATTAGACGAGTCAGCCTGAATATATGGCGCGAAATCAGAGGGCTTTTTCAACAAGTTCTTAGAGCAGAACCAGAGTAAACGTGCCCTTGTTAAGAGCCACTTGAAGACATAGCTTCTGGGTACAGCTACTCTGGTTTTGCTATAAACGTAGCGCTGCTACTTTACTGCCAGGATCGTGGTGCTGCCGCCGAGGTGCACGGAGGTGGTTGGGCTCTGCAATGCATGCACGATGGCAGAGGGCAGGCCTTCGACTCCAAATCGTGCGCTGTAATAGGCGAATTCCGCGAAATCTCCGGGCTTGAAGCAGCCAGCCTGCGGGTCGACTGTGTAGGGCCGGATGAGGCTGGGGTCGTCGACGGCGTCGCCGAAGAAGAGAATAGCGTCGCGGATGGTGCGTTTGTGGGTCTGGTAACTGAATAGGTCGATGCCTTGGCGTGAAGCAAACTGCGCAATCAGAATCAGAGGCTGTAGGGCGAAGCCTTGGTAACGGATTGCGTTCTCATGACGCGCCATCTCTTTGGGGAGGGCGCCACGGCGGTCGATCTCAGCAATCGCTTCCTTGTAAGCGTTGACACCGAAGCGGAAGAGCTTGTCGTCAGCAGCAGTAACCCCGATGGCGGTTGCGGCCAGTCCACGCCAGTAGTGATGGTTGTTGTCAGAATCCGTGGGCCTTTCACAGGAAATGTCCTGGTGGGCCGCTTCGCGGAGCCAGGCCGTGACTCTTCATATCTGGGCCGGGTCCAGGGTCGAATCATTGACCAGGACAAAGTCGGTGATGCCGGCCACGCTCAATGTCCACTCGACCTGGTACCAGGCCTGCGGGGAATCCTGGCGATCGTAGTCGAGCAAAGCATGTGCCTGCGCCCAGATATCGAGCTGTTGGAGCGCGCAGGAGGATTCGCTGTGACTGCCGGTGGCCAGGTACTGGTTCATGCCGGCAGTGATGCGGGCTTCGAAGGCGCTGTATACGCAGGTGGCAACTGCCTCGGCGGGATTAGCCGGACCCTTTGAGCCGGAGAGATAGTGCTTGGGAATGATCATGCGGCCGGCAGGCGCGGCGATTTGCGGCGTTGCAACACAGGAGCGCAGCCCCTTGATTGCTGCCATCAGAACCGGGTCGGTGGCGGCCTTCAGAGCTGCCTGCCGGGATTGAACGTCAACGACCGAGGCGTGGGGGTCGGTGACGTGTTGGCTCACGGCTGGCAGTGACAGGGCGAGAATAAAGAATGCCGCAACCTTCATCTCCTCTGATTTCACTCCGCTTACTGCAACATCTCAAATCTGTTTCGTCCGTTACTACTTAAGCAATAGACTGCCATGGACTTTGAAACCAACGGACAGGCGTCGGATAGAATATCTCCCTCGCGATGCCCCAAAAAGGTAACTTCCGAATATCCGACAATCCGCGCAGAGCCAGGAACGCACTGTTACAAATAGATTCTTCATGCCAATCGCAGCACGAATGAGAACGATGAAGAAGTTTGTTCTGCTCGCTCTTGACGGCACTCGATGCATCGCATCTGGTATCAGCCGTGCCCGCTGAGGGGAATAGGTTACGGCCAGATAGATTGAGACCGGCTTCTGTTTTTCCGGGCCTGCGGTCTGTTGACCTCAAGCCCGGCACTAGACAGCCTACATGCACTTACAAAAATCACCATTCCAAAGTCGATCTATGTGTCTCCGTTCTGCTTGTTAGTTGACGGCGAGGGTGATGGTGGTGGAGTGCGATAACGCCCCCGAAGTAACGGTTGCCGTAATCGTGTAAGACTGCGGCTGTGGACTGGATTTCTTGGCCGCTCCGCAACCACTCAATCCGGCCATAGCCGTTACTGCAACTACCAGCAGAACCAGGACTGAAAGCACCCCACCCAACCGCTTGCCAACGCGGCGGAACCGGCCCGCAAAAGGCAACAACAGAAGACCCAGGATCATATACGGAAGCTTCCCATTGTGCAGCTCGTTGTGCTCCAGGCGCGCTGTTTGCGATGGCATCTGAATGCTCACAGTAACCGGGGTCAACACGACATTGGCAGGCAAGGACCACGAGTTCCCGGTGAGCTGAGTCCACGTCGATGGCGTGACTACAGCGACCGCTCCAGCCGGCAGTCCAGTCAGAGTCAAAGTGGCAGGTGTTGGGAAGCTCGTGCCGCTGCTGGGAGCGATATCCAGAGAATACGTCGCAGTGCCACCGGAACTGATGGTTTGCGATGCACCGTCACCGCTTCCACTGGTTGGAGTGCTCACGGCAAAGTCCAATACCAACTCTGTCAGAGCACTGCTTGTTGACGCAGCGAAGTTTGTATCACCGCTGTAGGTCGCGGTAATCGAATGCAAGCCCACAGACAGAGAGGATGTGGTCAGTGTAGCTACGTCACCGATCAATGTTCCTTGGCCAATAAGTGTTGTGCCGTCCAGGAAGCTCACACTTCCCGTTGGCGCACCTGCTGTGATGGAAACAGTAGCTGTCAAAGTGATGGAATTGGTGATTAGAACTGGGCTCACGCTGCTGGTCAAACTCACGGCGGAAGCAATACGACTGATGATAAGTGTTCCGGTCGCCGTGCCGGTGTAGTTGGCATCGCTGATGGCGCCGACGACAGAGTAGCTGCCAGCCGCTGTTGGAGCGGTCGAAGAGCCGTTGTAGGTGAAGTTGACCGTCAGTCCGGCGGGGTTGGTTGTGGCTGTGGCAGAAAGCGGAGAACCGCTGTAGCTCTGCGCAAGGCTGCCAAGCGTGATCGTAGCCGCAGTCTTTGAGATCACCAGTGTGCCGGTGGCTGTGCCAGTGTAGTTGGCATCGCTGATGGCGCCGACGACAGAGTAGCTGCCAGCCGCTGTTGGAGCGGTCGAAGAACCATTGTAGGTGAAGTTCACCGTCAGTCCGGCGGGGCTGGTTGTAGCTGTGGCAGAAAGCGGAGAGCCGCTGTAGCTCTGCGCTAGATTACCCAGCGTGACCTTAGCCGCAATCTTCGAGATCACCAGCGTTCCCGTGGCTGTTCCAGTGTAGTTGGGATCGCTGATGGTGCCGACCACGGGATAGCTTCCAGCCGCCGTTGGCGCGGTTGAAGAACCGTTGTAGGTGAAGTTAACTGTCAGTCCGGCGGGGCTGGTTGTAGCTGTGGCAGAAAGCGGAGAACCGCTGTAGTTCTGCGCCAGACTGCCCAGCGTGACCGTAGCCGTGGCCTGCCCCACCGTCAGCGAATGGGTAGTGTCACTGCTTGTGGCAAAAGGTGCGCTGGCGTTGTAGACGGCCTGAATGGAATACGCGCCTGCCCCCGATCCACTCGGCAGAGTGTACGTTGCGCTGGCAGAGCCGCTGCTTACCGTGCCGCTCGTCACGGCCGCGCCAACCGGGGTGCCTCCATTGAATACGGTGAAGGCCACCGTGCCTGTATTCACCGTTCCCGAAGTACTCGTCACGGTTGCAGACAAGGACGTATTTTGCGCGCTCGTGCTGTAGGTCAAGTTGGCATTGGCGGCGGTTGTGCTCGTCGTCGCCGTGACCGTCTGGGTCGCCGAAGCAGGGGCTGCCACCGTAAAGTTGCTGTCGCCAGAATAGGTGGCAGTGATTGGATCAGTACCGGCAGCCAGCGAGGAGGCCGTGCAGGTGGCCTTCCCGGCGGCATTCACCGGCACTGCGCCACAACCGGCGATCGTGCTTCCGCTCGCCGAGAAGTTTACCTTCCCCGCAGGAACATTGGGGGTGAAGCTGGCACCGGCGAGTTGCGCCGTAAACGTTACCGAATCGTTGACCATCGTGTTACTCGATGGAGACGCAGTCACGCCCAGCGTTGCCGCCAGCGCCGAGACGGTCTGCGCCGCCGATCCCGCGGCAGCCACCGTATAGTTGCTGTCACCCGCGTAAGAAGCATTAATCGTAGCCGAGCCCGCAACCAAAGAAGACGTGATACAGGTGGCCTTCCCGGCGGCATTCACTGGCACCGCGGGGCAATCGGGGCTGGCTTTGCCATTGATTGTAAATGTGACCATTCCCGCGGGAAGAACCGGCGTCAGGGCAACGCCAGCGAGTTGCGCGGCAAAGGTCACCGTCGTGTTGACAGTCGTGGAACTCGATGGGGACGCAGACACGCTGATCGTGGCTGGCAGGGCCGAGACGGCTTGCGGCAAAGTAGAGGAGACGCTGGTGTTGTAGCTGCCGTCTCCATTGTAGGTTGCGACGAGGTCATCGTTGCCCGCCGGGAGCAGCGACGTTAAACACTGCGCGACTCCAGCTCCGTTTAAGGTGATGGGAGAAGAGCATCCGGGAACGCTGCCGCCGTTGAGGGTTAAGGTGACGGTTCCTGTCGGCGTCGCGGCAGAACCGGTTACGGTCGCCGTCAATGTGACCGAGTCGTTCACATTGGAGTTCGGCGACGGAGATCCTCCCAGCGTGACCGTTGACGTGCCCTGAGTGGCCGAACCACCGCTCAATTGAATGTTCTGCGCCACGCTTCCGTTGAGGCTGTTGTCGTTTAGCGTCACTGACTCGCTCTTGGCGCCTATGGTTGCTGGCGTGAAGTCGATGGGCAGCGTGCAGCGTGCTCCCGTCGCCAGTGAGGTGGATGAAGTGCAAATACCCGCTCCAGCGCTGTCGAGAGGAAAATCTGTTGCGACGCTTAATCCGGAGAAGCTCAGCGGCTCGTTACCGGCATTCTCCACCGTCACCGTCTGCGGACTATCGCTGCTTTTTACGCCGATAGCCGTCGAGGAATAGTTAAGTACCGGAGCCAGCGAGCGCTGGATCTCCACCACACGGCTGTTGCCGTGATCCGAAACGAACAGATCGCCCGCGCCGTCCAACAGGATGCCGTTGGGATGTAGCAAAGCGACGCCATTGACCGTTGGAGCAAAGGCTGTCGCCGCGCTGCCGTCGGCCGGAACTTCTACCACGCGATTGTTCAAGGTATCCGCGATAAATAGATTGCCCGCGCCGTCCACTACGATGCCGGATGGACGATTCAGGATGAGGTTATTCACTGTCGGAGCGAGGACCGTTGCTGCGCCGCCGCCCGCCGGAACTTCCACGACGCGATTGTTCAGGGTATCCGAGATAAACAGATTGCCCACGCTGTCCACGGCTAATCCTGACGGATAACTCAGAGAGAGGCCATTCACAGCGACGGCCATCGCCGGGCCTCCGTTCGCCAGAATCTCCACTACGCGGTTGTTCCATGTGTCTGAAATGAACAGATTGCCCGCGCCGTCCACGGCAATGCCAGTGGGGTTGTTCAGTGGCGCGCCATTCACCGTTGGGAGGATCTCCGTGACACCTTTCCCGTTAGCCGGAACCTCCAGCACGCGCCAATTGTAGACATCCGCAATGTACAGATTGCCTGCGCCATCCAAGGCCAAGCCCGCAGGATTATTCAAAGCTCTGCCATTTGCGTCATCTGCCGTCGGGGCAATGCTTGTTACTGTGCTTCCATCGGCCGAAATCTGCACAACACGGTTGTTATCGATATCTGCAATGTACAGATCGCCCGCGCCGTCCATGGCAATGCCTGTGGGTCCCTTCAAAGCAACGCCATTCGCTGTCGGAGCGATGGCCGTGGCCGTCGCCGTGCCGGCCCCGAACGCGATCTGCGGCGCCATGCCGATACCGGATATAAACGCGGTGCCCAGCACATTGCCGGAGGCGTCTTCAAGCACCACCGCGCCATTGCGCGGACCCGCGTACGCCGGCGTGAAGGTGACATACACCGTGCAGGTATAGCCGTCCCAGTTGAAATTTCCAGAGCAGGTGTCTCCAGTCGCAACATAGGCAAAATCCAGCCCCGGCGCACCCTGGGTGAGAACGCTGACGCTGCTAACAGTGCCGTCTGCGGTGAAACTCACCGTCACCGGGTAAGCAGCGGTAGCGGCGCCTACAACCGCGGTGGGATTTACCCACACCTGGCCAGTTGCAGTGTTGCTCTGGAAGAATGCGCCTCCGTTGCCGTCCGAATAACTGGCCGTGATGGTATGCGTTCCCACTCCACTCAGAGCGACGCCCGGCAAGGTAGCCACGCCGCCACTCAGCGCCACTGCCGTGCCGCCATTCAATGCAACAGGGTTGCCGCCACCGAGTGTATCGGTAAACGTCACACTGCCGGTAGGAATAGCGGTGTTGTTCCACCAGTCGCTCACCGTCGCCGTGATGGTTGCGGCCTGTCCGGAACTCAATATAGAGGGAGTGATCGAGACTGCCGTCCCGGTATAGTCGCTCTGAGGCTCACCGACGGTCAGCGTAACGGGTGCCGAAGTAATGCTACCCAGACTGGCGGTGATGCGAGTCGAACCCGGCGTCTGGTTCGCAGTAGCCAGCCCTGGTATGCCGCTGCTGGCGATTGTGGCGATGGCCGGGGAACCGGATATCCAGGTCACCTGATTGGTGATGTCCAGTGAGGAGCCGCCGGAGGAATACGCGGTAGCAGTAAACTGTTGCGTTCCGCCCACCAGGACGCCCGGGGCTGCTGGCATCACAGTGATCGTTGAGATCGTTGCAATATCAAAGCCATTACCTTGCAGGCCGACGCTTTGGGTGGTGTAGGTCGTTGCGGAGGCGGTCATACTGTTGTCTGTCAAATTCAGCGAGGCCGTATACGATTCAGACGCCGCTGGCGCGAAGTCCACGACATAGGTGCAAGTTGCTCCCGCGGCCAGAGTGCCCGCCGAGCCGCCTTGATCGACGAGGGGGCAGGTGCTTGATGAATCATAGGTAAAGATGTTGGCCGTTGTGCTGTTAATCGAAGGATTGGTCCCGGAGGATGGCACAGAGAGGGTGAGAGGTGCGTTGCCGACATTCTGGACCGTGATACTCGCCACAGAACTGCTCCCGGTAAGAACAACGGGGAAGTTCAGCGCCCCTACGGTCGCATCGCTCAGTTTGACGATATAGCTATTGCCTTGATCGGCAATGTAGACGTTCCCGCGGGCATCCACCGAGACGCCGGTGGTCATGCTCAGCCCATTTGTGGCCGCGTTTGCCACGGTCAATTGCGCGCCGTAACCGCTGCCCGTCCACCGCTCTTCCACAACGCGGGAGTTGCCGCTGTCGGCGATGTAGACATTCCCATTAGCGTCCACGGCAACGTTAAAGGGCCCGGCCAAACCGCTGCCAAGCGAAATTGCCGCACCATATGTGCTGCCATTCCAAGGCAGCTTATCCACAGTATCCTCATAATAGTGGGCAACGTAGACATTGCCGCTCCCATCAACTGCCACGCCGGTGGGCATGGAGTTCCCATTACTGTCGCTGATGGTGGTTTGCGTACCAAATCCGCCGACCGTCCACGGGACCTTGACGACCCGACTATTGCCTTCGTCGGCGATATACACGTTGCCGCTTCCATCCACCGCCACGCTATTGGGGGTCTTCAAACCGTTGCCGACATTTACCGGCGTGCCATAGGGGCTGCCATTCCACGGCGCCATCAAGACGCGGCTGTTCCCGTAGTCGGCAACGTAGACGTTTCCAGCGCCATCGACAGCCACGCCGCCGGGAGATCTCAAATTGCTGATAATCGTCTCCGGGGCTCCATAGCTGCTGCCCGTCCATGGCACCTTGAGCACATTTCCGCCGTGGGTATTGGCGACAAAGACATTGCCGTTTCCATCCACCGTCACGCCCTGCGGCTGGCTCATGCCAGAACCGACATGGCTTTGCGATCCTGGCAGAAACGCCACTTCCGGACCGAATCCCGTGCCAAAGAGATACGCCGTTGCCAGTACGTGGTTCGAGCCATCCTCGAGCAACACCGCCCCCAGACGGGTTCCGGGGGATTGCGGAGTGAAGAGCACATTCACCGTACAGGTGTCGCCGGCGTTGTGGCTTCCCAGGCAGGTGTCTCCATCCGCATCGGTGAAGTCCAGCCCCGTCGCTCCCTGGGTAACAACGCTGATACTGCTAACATTGCCGCCCGTGGACAAGGTCACCGTCACCGGGTAAGCAGCCGCCGCGGTCCCCACATTGGAACTGGGATTGACTGTCGCTATACCGCTTCCAATGCTGCTTTGAAAGGTTGCGCCGCCTGTGCCATCCGAATAGGTGGCCGTGATGGTGTGCATTCCCGTTCCGCTCAACGTGACGTTCGGCAATGTAGCTAGGCTCAACGCGAGGCTGACTGGCGCGCCGCCATTCAGATTTGTTGTTGTCGATCCAACTGTATCGGTAAAGGTCACGTTTCCGGTTGGCGTTGTGCCGGAATTGAGTGTGTCGGTGACCGTGGCGGTGATTGTCACCGTCTGCCCTGACGTAAGCGAAGCTGAGCTGAAGGTTACCGACGTTGCTGTTGTGTCAGCGGGCAGAGGGGCCGTCGATGTGCCATGCACCCCAATCACTTGCTGCGCTGAAACGACATTGAGATTGTTGTCTTCAAGGGAAATCCCTTCGTTGAGCGCCGTTGGTTGGCCATGAGCATTTTGCACCGGCTCGAACTCGATGCTCAGGTTGCAACTAGCGCCAGCGTCTACCGTGCCCGTGCCCACACAATCGACGAGAGATCCGGTGCCAGAGGTCTGCGCAAAGTCGACGGTCGCAAACGTTCCGGAAGAAAAGATCAGCGGCGCATTGCCGATGTTCTGGACCGTCACCGACAGCGAACCGTCTGTATCGATTGTGTTCACAAGGGTGGGCGTCGGAAAATTAAGGTTCGGCGCATCGGCGTAGTCCAACTTGTATACCGAATCCATCGAAGTGGCGTTCACGAATACATTGCCGGCTCCGTCTACCGCTACACCGAAGGGACCAATGAAGCTGCCGAGATCCGAGACGTTGTTATATCCGCCAGCAGCTGCAATTTCATATACCTTGCTGCCGTAGTATTCGGTAATATAGACGTTTCCGTTCCCATCCAGAGCCAAGCCCATCAGAGTACCGAAGGGACCGTGAGATTGCGCAAGCGTATTGATCGATGTGTAACCGCTGGCGGAAGTGATCTCTTTCACATCGCCATTGCTTGCCTCAGCAACGAAGACGTTTCTGTCTGCATCCACCGCGATGCCATAGACATGCATCGTACTGCTATTGAGCGTGGTTACGCTGCTGTATCCGCTCGCCGCGGTGATCTCCTTCACTGTGCCAGAGTTGTATTCGGCAACGTACAGATTTCCGGCGCCGTCCACTGCCACGCCAGAGGGCCACCAGAAACTGCCGGACGCCAAGGGAATCACTGTCTTGTAGCCGCCCGCGGCCACAATCTCCTTCACCTCATTATTGTTGGAATCGGCAACAAAGACGTTGCCGGCTGCGTCGACCGCCACGCCAATGGGGTTATTGAAGCCACTGCCCAATGAAATGACTTCTCCACTCTGCTTGACAATCTCTTTTACGGCATTGTTGCTGGTGTCAGCGACAAAGATGTTTCCCGCCCCGTCCACCGCCGCGCCAGTGGGGTAGTTGAGGCTGCCTGCGGCATACGAGTTCTGTGTGGCGGGACTAAACGCTATCTGGGGCCCGATACCTGCGCCGGAGATGTACGAGGTCGCCAGCACGTTGCCAGACGCATCCAGCAGTTCGACCGCGCCATTGCGGGTTCCCGCATACTTCGGCGTGAAGGTCACGTCCACGATGCAAGTGTCGCCAGGGTTGTAGGTGTGGCCGGTTCCATTGGTGGTGCATGTTCCGTTGCCTGTGTCTTTGAAATCCAGATTCGCTGCGCCTTGGGTTAGCACTGCGGGCGCTTCTATCGTGCCAGCCGTGTCGAAGGTGAATGTGAACAGGACGGTGACCGGAGTGCTGGAGGCAATGGCCGCCGAGCCGACGTTCACCGCCGACGTCATGATCTCGTCCACCTTGTTGCCCCCTTCTTCGGCGACGAAGACGTTCCCGCTTCCGTCCACCGCCACGCCTCCGGGGCCGTTGAAGCCGCTGCCCAGCGAGTTGATGGTGGTATAACCGCCCGTCGCCACAATCTCCTTCACCGCATTGTGAAGGTAATCGGCGACGAAGACGTTCCCGCTCCCGTCCACCGCCATGCCAAGGGGGTAGCTGAAGTTGCCGTTGGCAACGGCCAGCGTGTTGACGGCGGTGTAGCCGCTCGCCGCCGTAATCTCCTTCACCAAATTGTTGCCAGAGTCGGCGACGAAGACGTTCCCGCTCCCGTCCACCGCCACGCCAGTGGGTTGATTGAAGCTGGAACCGGCGGCCAAGGTTGTGACGGTGGTGTAGCCGCTCGCCGCCGTAATCTCCTGCACCAAATTGTTATTGTTGCCAGGGACGGAGACGAAGACATTTCCGCTCCCGTCCACCGCCACGCCGGTGGGGGAGGCGAAGAGGCCGTGGGCAACGGCCAGCGTGTTGACGGCGGTGTAGCCGCTCGCCGCCGTAATCTCCTTTACCAAACCGTTGTCATCGTCGGCGACGAAGACGTTTCCGCTCCCGTCCACCGCCACGCCAGTGGGGGAACT
>Ga0255349_1001216_pt1 | contig 10180 bp, 7 predicted proteins | sample CBST25v15metaG_FD_189947 | JGI IMG/M metagenome (GOLD analysis project Ga0255349, IMG submission 189947) | Peat soil microbial communities from Stordalen Mire, Sweden - C.B.S.T-25.v15 | ecosystem: Environmental > Terrestrial > Soil > Wetlands > Peat | place: Sweden: Norrbotten County, Stordalen...
GTCTACCAGAATGTCGACTTCGGCAGTTCGGTCAGCCAGGTCAATGTGCGAACGGCCAGCGCTGGCAGCGGGGGAACGGCCACATTCTACCTCGACAGCATGACCAGTACGCCTATTGCCACAGTTAACTTGCCGGTGACCGGAGGATGGCAGACGTGGACCACGGTAACGGCGAACGTTTCGGGAGCCACCGGGGTCCACAATCTATATGTGGTCTTCAACGGAGCAAGCAGCATCGCCAACGTGAACTGGTTCCAATTCGCGAAGTAAGAATGGGAACCTCTCTTCGGCGCGGAGACCGGGGCCTCCGCGCCGCAGGGGTGGCGAAATTGTTGTTCCAGAGACGGTATCGCAGCCGTTTTATTGCCGGTCAACTGCCATGAAAAATGATTGCTGCCGGAGGTGGTAAGGGGCTGGAGCAGGAGGTAACGGACAATCGCTCTTCGTTCTCACTTGTCGACATCAGGCCAAACCGCGTTTCCACGACCGCTCGCCCCTCGAAGCACCGTTTGGAAATCTTCTGTAAATCCACAGTCTCTCCCCGTGACATCGGCGTTTATCGTTCCCGATTCTGGCCGCTTCGCTGAGGATTAGTTGATCCTGGCGCCCTGAGAGGCTAGAAGCCTCCCCTGTCCGTCCATTGTGGTCCCCGTTCGAGGCTCGCGCTGTTCTGCGGACGCATATGCTTATCGGTTATTAACCAATACATAACTGACGGTTTGGCGACTACACTCCCGCGACCCTGCGGCAGGGCTTCGGGCATTGTGTTTTCCGCGACTACCTCCTAGAATGTCTGCAATTCTCAATTTGAAGGCCAGCCGATGCTCCGCTTTTTCAGAGTGTACTTGTGTACCATGATCGTTCTGCTCCTCTGGACCCCAACAGGCCGAGCTTCTGCCCAGAGAACCCAGCAGACAATTCAGGAAGGAGTGGGCTGGGACCGTTTCATAGTGGGCGCCAGCATGAACTCCCTGATCGATGCGCTTGGCTTTCCCGACAAGTCTTCCTACGGTCGCTTGATGCGATGGGATAAGGTGGGCCTCAATTGCCTGTTGAACGATAAAGACGAGGCAATCGAACTTCGCTTCGAGAAACACTTCAAAGGCGTTACTGGCAGCGGTGTAAAGTTCGGCATGTCGCCGGACAGAGTCCGCAAGATCTACGGCGATGCCGGAACGATGGAGTGGCGCCGCGGTGGCGTGAAGCTTATCTGGCCATCACGGGGCATCCTGATCTGGTTTCACGACAACACCGTTTATCAGATTGTGATTTTCAGGCCGCAGACATAAAACACGATCTCACAAAGCACTCGGTAGTCAGTGACTCGATTCATACCAAAGATTGACGACTCACAGCGGAAATTGATCGACGCGTACCGGGTTGTGGGGAGGAGTCGTTCATCCTGGTCGAAGTGTATTCGCTCGGAGTTGACCTTAGTTCTGCAAATCGCGACTTGCCACTTTCGCGCCCGGTCTATCGCACCCTGCCTGGTTGGCGGGTACCCAGCACTTCACCGGGAGTACACTGCACCCAAAGCCTTTCAGTGGTTCGGCTGGCGTGACAAGGGGGAATACCAATCGTGAGTCAGATTACAGTTGATACGAATCTGTGCAAGGGAGACGGCGCCTGCGCGGCGGTTTGTCCGGCAAGGTTCCTTACTCTCAATAAGAGAGGATTCCCCGAAGAGGTTGCGGACGGCAATTGCATCTTCTGTGGCCACTGTTTAGCTTCAAAACAATGGCAGGCGCGCTCATAGGTAGCAAGACCAATCCATAACGAACATGAGAACTCCACGCATCTGATTCTGCGCAATCGTCTAGAGCCAATCTCGCAGGCGCAAGAGTGTTCAAAACAGCACAGATTCTTGGATTCTCCTGCGCAATCCTGAATGATTGTCGCCTCGCAACCCGTCGGCCGAAGCGGTCCGCAACAAATACAGCGAAGGGTTGCGATGTCACTTATAGCGGAGGATCCCGCGCGGCGAGACAGGGTTTTCACCGGATGCGTTGGAAGGAGAGAATTCCGAGCCATGACATTGATGGATGCACCAAAGTATGACGCAGATCGTGCGCGGCGAGTGAGAAACATTGAGATAGCGCTCTTCGCAATAGTTGTGCTGGGCGCTCTGGGCACCTGGTGGTTCTGGAATTGGCCGGAGGAGCACCGGGTGAACACCTTTCTTGCCACGGTAGAGTCCGGTGACCAGTCAAAAGCCTACGGCATTTGGAACTACGACCCCGATTGGCAGCAACATCCGGAACGCTACAAGGCATATGGCTTTGACCGGTTCCAGCAGGACTGGGGGCCCAGCAGCCCAAACGGGCAGATTCGCAGCTATAAGACCGCCCTTTCCCGGACCTGGGGCAACGGCGTACTGATGGGAGTGGACATCAACGGCTCCAAGAAGCCGATCTTTCTGTGGGTCGATCGCAAGACAAAGCAAATCAGTTTCTCTCCAGTTGAGTTGTACAGGCCCATATGGGATACCAAATGGGATTCCGCGCCTTAGTAAGGCCCCAGGATGCAGCGCCAACAATTCCAGTCCGGCTACCTCTATTCGACCGAGCCGTTGGAGAAGGTAGTAGCAGGCTACTATCTCGGTTAGAATCGCTCGATCAAAGGATCTGCTTGGGGCCATAAGAAGATGGCATCAAAGGCAGCGCCAGAGAGATTGCCGATGGAACAAGAACAGCCTGGGAGAGCGGCATCAATTGTCGGGTTCATTTTGGTCGCTGTGGGGATTTTTTCGATCGCATACTTTGCGTCGCCAATACGACTCTTGTTTCGAGAGACCATCGGGCCGGGTAGAATCAATTGGTTGCCCCCAATTCTCGGACGGCTAGCGCTCAGTTGTGGTATAGCTCTTTTGTTTTCCGTACGTCAGAGGACGCAAAAAAGGAAGAGAGACCCATGAGTGGCCCGCATGGATTCATTCATAGTCAAGTCCTGATATCCGCGAGCCTCCTGGGAGCATTGCGGATCTAACTCATCCGTGTCGTGATGGATGGGGTGGCAAAACGGCGGGACGAGAGCAGAGAATTCAGTGAGGCCGCCGTTTGGATCCACGACGGCCTCGCCTTGAAGCCTCTAGCCGTTTTGGTTGTCCTGATCCGGATGAATCGTTCGATAGCTGGAATTGCCCTTCGACCAGACGAGCAGCAGGAGATCCTTTCCGTCCTTGGTCTGGTGTACCTCGCTTGCGAATTGACTTGCGGAGTCGGCCGGCTTGCGGTCGACCTCGAGGATGACGTCGCCCGGCTGGATGCCGGCATCGTCTGCCGGGCTGGCAGGGCGAATGTTCTCGACGACCACACCGTGAACCTGATCGGGCACGTTGAACTGCTGCCGAGTTTCGGGCGTAAGATTGCCTACCGCGAGTCCAAGCTTGCCGCTTTGCGGGCCGTCCTGGCTTTCGTTGCTTGCCACTTCGCTATTGCCGTGAAACTGGCCCACTGTGAGGTCCAGTGTCTCCGGCTTGCCGTCGCGTATCACGCCCATGGTGATCTTCGTACCGGGGGCCATTTCACTTACCGCAACCTGCAGGGCACTTCCATTCGCGATCTTTTGTCCGTTGAGCTGTGAGATTACGTCGCCGGTTTTGAGGCCGCCGCGGCTCGCCGGTGAGTCTGGCATGACCTGGGCAACAATTGCCCCGTTGGCATCCTGCAGATTGAAGAAGTGAGCATTGTCGGGGGTTACGTCGTTCATCTCGATGCCGATGTAGCCGTGCTCGACCTTGCCGTTCTTGATCAGTTGTTCGGCTGTGGCGCGCACAATCTGCGACGGAATTGCGAATCCCGCGCCGGCAAACGAGCCGCTGTCCGAGATGATGAACGTGTTGATGCCGACCAGCTCGCCATGTGCATTTACCAGCGGACCGCCGGAATTGCCGGGGTTAATGGCGGCGTCGGTCTGGATGTAGCCTCCCGGCTTGCGCGCGTCATCGGAGTAGGGGTTCGGCCGGTTGACAGCGCTGACGATGCCGCGCGTTACTGAAAACTGGAAGTAGCCGAATGGGCTGCCAAAGGCCAGTACGGTCTGGCCAGGTTCGAGTTTCGTGGAGTCTCCCCACGCAATCGAGGGAAGGCCCGACGCGTTCACCTTGAGCACAGCAAGATCGGTCAACTTGTCAACACCGATGACTTTCGCGTTCAGGATGCGACGATCGTTGAGCGTGACTTTGATACTGGTGGCGCCATCCACCACGTGGTCGTTGGTGACGATATATCCGTCCGGTGAAATGATGATGCCGCTTCCCACTCCATGCTCAATTCGCGGCTGAGCAGGCTGCTGCCGCATCGGCCCAAAGAACTGTTGCAGGCCGGGCGGAAGCCCCTGCATCATGCCGTCGGAAGTGTCATGCTCGCTGGAACTCTGCGAGGTAACGGCGACGTTGACCACAGCCGGGGTCACTCGCGAGGCAATCGCCTCCATGGCATGATCGAGCGAAGTGAGCGCCGAGACGCTGTTGTCGTCCATCGCCGACGCGGCATGAACGCTGCCGTGGCCGACGAAGATTGCGGCGCCCAATGCGAAGGCTCCCACGACCGCTGCGGGAACGGCAAACTTCTTGGCTGTTGCTACTAATTGATTAGTTGTTGGGGACATGGACATTCCTTTCCTGGTTGGAGTTGCGGTTAGATTTGAACGATCAGCCAGCCGTTCGCAATCGCAACGGCAGCATACGAAGAGCGACGATCCTGGGAGACGGCGATCACCAGTCGGGGAGGCGGCTCGGCACCTTCCCAATCGGTGAGCACTACCCACGCCTGTTGGTTCCGGAGAGCCTGGACCCGCTTCACATTGTGCTTAGCAGCGGTAATGCGCCGATGGTTCGTGGCATATGGAGTTCGGGGCTGTCCCTCTGGCATGACCGCCTTGACCAGCCTGGGAGAGCCGTCAAATTCCTGGCGGTACATCCGGTTAGGGCTCATGGCCGGCAAGGAGCCTGTAAGCGCTGCTGTTTGTGCGGGCGGGGCGAAGCTTATAAGCTGTGGGCTGCGTGCCAGAACAATCGCGCCGGCCAAAAAGCTGACGATCAGGCTGCCCGTCAAGATCATCGCTTGCCGTCCGTTCATTGGCTCCTGCGGCCGTCGCAGAATGCGGCGCACACGGCGCATCAGCTCCGACTGCCGCTCCCAGGCGCCCAGCACCAGCGAGAAGCTGCGGCGAAGCATTGAAAATTCAGCCAGGCGAGTCAGGCAAGTGGCATAGGTTTTGCGGGCGCCGGTGGAGTGGAGGACACGATCATCGCAGGCAAGCTCCCGCTCCACGCAGAGCCTACGTTCCACCCAAAGCAGCACCGGATTCAGGGGAAATAGCACAAGGCTAACCTTCTGAAGCAGATTGGTCCAATCGTCGCCGCGGCGCAGATGCTCCATTTCATGCAGCACCACCTGCCGCAGCTCCAGGGCAGAGAGCTTCTCGACGAGGCCCTGAGGCAGAAGAATGCGTGGCCGGAAGAACCCGAAAACACTGGGCCGCACGACCTCCGTTGAGGAACATAACTCCGCCGAACGGCCGCTCTGCCCATCTCCAGCTTGGCCATCGAGGAATGTTTGCAAGGTTGCGTCAAGGTGGATTGGAGTAGCCCGTCTTGCCAATCCGCGAATTCGAATGGCGCTCAAGATCAGTTGCACGCCCCTGCAAAGGGAGAGCATCGCCCATACACTGGCGATAGCAACACTCCAGACCGGGTCCAGATGGAAGGGCGAATGAGAAATACCGTTCTCTGGGGCCCCTTGCTCCCCGAGAGAAGGCAGCACCTGTAGCAGGGTCAGCAGCAGGAAGACGTTCGTCCAGACAACCGAACGGGCGGCTGCGCTCAGGCGAGGAATCAATCGAAGGCAGAGAGCCACGCACGCGGCTAAAACAGCCCCTTCCCAAATTGCGGAGAATAGAGCTGCCGCCGTTGTCGCGGATACAAGTGAAATCGTGTGAAGGAGTGGGTTCATTTAGAACCTCTCCGTAGCTTCGCATGGGGCTTCGTCCGGCAAATTCGCAATCGCCTCTTTCAAACGCCGCAATTCTTCGGGGCTGATCCTATCGTCGCCCAGCAGCGAGAGTAGTAGCCGCTCCCGGGAGTTGCCGAAGAACCGTTGCAACACGTGACGAACTTCCGATCGGCTCGCCTCAAGCTCACCGATGCAGGCACCGTACAGGAATGCTCTGCCCTCCTGCCGGTGGCTGACGTAGCCCTTGGTCTCGAGAATCCGGATCGTTGTGAGGACGGATGTGTAGGCCAGTTCCGATTCGGCTGAGGTTGCGGTCACCATGTCGGCAACGGTCGAATCCCCCCGGTCCCAGAGGACTTTCATCAGCCGGAGCTCGGCTTGGGTCAGCGTGATGGATCTCTTTGGAGGCATGGAGATTTACGGTCCCAGGAACCCGTTCGTTGATCATCCCTAGATTTATAAGACGTTCAACTAATCATTTAGTTGCTATGGCCACGAACTTTCTTTCGTGTGCCCTCATCCCGGACAGGCGAGCGCCGGCGCCAATTCGGTGCAATTTGCGGAATCTGGGGATGTTACCGCTATTCATTCCAGCAAACCGGCGCGATCCAGAAAGCCCCCTGTTGTGGGCCGTGGACATATGAAGGAACATTTTCGCGAGCATGGTCACATTTGTACACGATCATCCGGGAGTCCCCGTGCCCAGTCCTCAGTGTCTGATGCACACTTTCGCAGAAAGTCAAAGAGACGCTCGACAAGAACCTTGCTGAGAATACTGTCTGTCCAAAATCTCGGGCACGCCACCGCTACACAGAACTGCTCCCTGAGTGCAACTTGGCTTCAGTCTTGCAACTCTGAGGAACGAGTGCCATCGCATCCCTATGGTTGCGCATAAAACCGCCTGCGGCGGTCTGGACGAATACTCGCCCTACGAATCGACCTTAGATCCCATCTCTGCTGTGATGCAGATTCACCCGACAATTGGCCCAGGAAACGGATTTTATCCAGCGAGTAGGAATCAGCACTGAGCGGTTGAGGAGCCAATTTCCAGCCCTGACGTCCAAATAGCCGAGATGCCAGGAGGATTCGTCCATGATGAGACCTTCCAGGCGCCCAATCTCACCATCCGTGGCCCAAACTTCGTAATCAGTCAAGCCCCAGGCGCTGCGGAGATCCGGATCTTCCTTGGTCCGAACGGGGTATTTCCTTCCGGTCGGAAATAAAGCCCCCCCTCCCATATGGGCGGATACCCAATAGGCCATCTTCCCCCAGTATTCCTCCATCGCAATCTCTTGCTGTCGGGAAACCGGCTTTTCGGTATCGACATCGGGACTATCGCGAATTTCCTCTTTCGTTAGGCAAACATTGAAAATCCTCTTCGTCCAATCGGGTTGTTCGACCGCCGCAATTGGAAGAACGACATCTCGGTGCTTATGCCAGGTTCCCACGTCGACCACCGCATAAGAAATTGTCCAGGAACGGTCGTCAAAGAGAAAATTGCGGACACTCCCAATTTCGCTGCCCGCCGCAATAACTGAAGATCCGATTAAGTCATTCAGGTTGTGTAGCATGCTCCTCCTATGAGTCGAAGAACTAGGATCACCGGCTGCTCTAAGCCAGGATGGTTTGAGTCAGCAACAGAAAATTCTACTCTCAATAGTTCGTCAGCCTCTCCTGATTTGAAAACTTCGCAGCTCGGCATCGCATGGACTGGCGACCAAGACATTCTTCACGTTTACTATGGCACGAGCCTGTCGTGCTGGCCGATTCGACCGCCTCTAAAAAACCGGTGACTGACCATGCTCTGGAGTAGCAAATAGAGTAGTACTGCCAAGACGGCAACAAGCAGAACCCTCGCAATTGAAAGCCAAGGCGAGTTCTGTCCTGCAGAACCCGGCAAATCTGATTTTGCTGTCCTTCGATCTGCTTCCTTGTCAATTCAGCGAATGCCATGATGCGGTCGTCCTGACGCACCGGCGCCCTCGGCTTGTCCGCCGAACTGAATGGCATTCCTTTCCTTCACCGCCTCGTCCGCTTCGGCATGTGTGCGAAACAGCAACCATTGCTTGCTGCATCGACCTTCTTGAGATCTCCTCGTAGAATTTTCGCTGTTTTCGGGTGCTAATGACTGAACCCCACAATATTCTAGTTTTGAGGTATCCCAGCAAACTGTCCTGTATTGAACAGAAATCGAACCTTCCGAAGGCCTGACATGTGGTTGTATATGCTCTCAGTTAATCGAGGGGGCGTTTGTGGGTTACCTTTGCGGTTCACTTAGGCGTAATTGGCTCGCTTGCCGGCATCTGGTTCTTCAACTTCAAGTTCCAGCCGATCAAGGCCTTCCTCTCTTCATACCTTTACTTGCTCTTCATGCTGGCCGGCGCCTGCTGGGGTCTCTATCCCACTCTGCCTCCTGCCACAACTGGCGCGAAACTTGACATCACCCTTAGGCGGCCTCGCCGGGTTGACGGCATTGATCATGGGACTTGGCCAGGAACGAGCGATCAAAGAGCGGAAAGCAGAAGGCAAGATCACACGTGATTCTGCACCTACGCTGGCGGAGAATACACTTCCGCTTACGCCCTCCCAGGCCGGGCAACTTGGGGTCTCGGAAACAGCATAACCCGTGAGCGGCAATTGATGCGACCCAGGCGCCTAAACAGGTTCGGAGAGCGATGAAACTTCAAATGAATGCACACTCACTGAGTGAATCACTACAGGCCTCTTCCATAGGCGAAATGGACTACGCGAGGAGACGAGCATAGTGACAAGAGCGCGATTTGGGCGGTTGTCGGCCGCTGTGTCTCTCCTGGCATCTTGTCTGCCTTCCTGCGCACTTTGTCAGCAGGCCGAGCCGGCGCCTGTTCCGGCCAAGGCGGCCAGGATCGACTTCTCAAATACCCGCGCCTTTCCCCGCGTTTTTGCACCTTACTATGCTCCCTTCGTTCCTGCCGCGCAGCTGGACAATTCGCGCCGTCTTGAAGATCTGATTGTCGATGGCAAGCTCACTCTCACTCTGGATGACGCCATCGCGCTCACCCTGGAAAACAACTTGCATATCGCCGTGGCGCGCTACGATCTGCCCATCGCGCAGACTGATTTGCTGCGTGCCAAGGCGGGTGGCGCCACACGCGGTGTGGCGGGCTCACCTCAGTCCACCACCCTTTTCGCCGGCAGTCTCGGCGGAGGCGTGGGAGGTAGCGCAAGGGTCGGAGACGTGGGCGCGGGAGGTCTCCTCGGGGGTGCCATTAATGCCGTGGGCCCATCCCGCTGCTGCGATCCAAACCTCTTTGTCTCCTACGGTTGGAGCAACGCCATTACTCCCCTGAATTACACCGTAGTCAGCGGTGTGCGCATTGAAAAAACTCACCAGACCGCTATCTCAGCCGCCTACAGCCAAGGCTTTCTCACCGGTACCGGCATCTCCGTCTCTGAGGCCAGCACGATTCTGTCCTCCAACACTACAACCGGAATCTACAATCCAGAATTTGTCTCCAGCCTTTCGGCGGGCTTCAGCCAACATCTTCTCAACGCCTTCGGTGTCCGTGCCAACGCCCGATTCCTCCGCATCGCACGCAATGACACCAAATACTCAATGAGTGTCTTCCGTCAGAGCGTGATGACGGAGGTGGGCGCAGCAATGACCACCTACTACGGCCTGCTCTCCGACCAGGAAAGCATTCGCGTAGCACAGCAGGGACTCGATTACGCGCAAAAACTCCTCGATAACAACGAGACGGCGGCGAAGGCCGGGCACACATCCGAGTCCGGCGTCCAGTATGATGCGCTGCGCAGCCAGGAAGCAGTGGCCTTGCGCCAGCAGGACCTGATCGAGGCGCACAGCGCATTCTCGCAGGACGCACAATCTTTGAAGGCTACAATCTCAAGAAGCTTCAATGAGCAGTTGGCGACAGTCGAGATAGTCCCCTCGGACCAGTTGCCTGAACCGCACCCCGGCGATGTGCCGCCGGTAGCCGAAGCCTTGCGCCAGGCCGAATCCCATCGGCCGGAGATCGAGCGGGCCGGTCTTGACCTGCTCAATGCACAAATCGCCATCCAGGCCACTCGCAATGCGTTGCTGCCCTCGCTCGATGTCTATGCCTCCTATAGCCTCGCCGGTCTCGATGGCGCCATGCGCCCGACCTTCGCAAGCGTCTTTGAAAACAACTTCCCCAACCTCTCCTATGGAGTCACGCTAGATCTCCCTATCCGGAACCGCACTGCTC
>Ga0255349_1001220_pt1 | contig 10165 bp, 13 predicted proteins | sample CBST25v15metaG_FD_189947 | JGI IMG/M metagenome (GOLD analysis project Ga0255349, IMG submission 189947) | Peat soil microbial communities from Stordalen Mire, Sweden - C.B.S.T-25.v15 | ecosystem: Environmental > Terrestrial > Soil > Wetlands > Peat | place: Sweden: Norrbotten County, Stordalen...
GTCTTCTCCCGCTACAGCCGTTCGGCCAGAAAGACCTTGAGCAGCGACTGGTGGGGAACGTGGCGCTGGTTGGCCAGGATCTTCAAATCTTCAACCATGGCCACGGGCAGCCGCACGGAGATGGTGCGCAATGTGGGCTTGAGTTTGACGAACTTCACCCGCAGGTCTCTAGACCAATCGACGTATTCGGTCGAGTCCGCCGTGGACCAGAAGTCAAACTCTTCGTCCTCGTTCTTGAACTCAGGAACCTTCTTCATGCCGTCTCAACTTATTTCATCGACAAGGAATCAAGGGCGTGAGTGGCAAGCGCAACGACACGCGGAATCGGCTTCGCACCCTGTTCATAGTAGGCAACCATGCGGCGACTCAACCCCAGCGCGGCAGCGGCAACATCGAGCGTATAGGCTTTGCGTTCCCGCCAATGCTTGAACGCATCGGGCGACATGGTCTGCCCCGATTGCTCTTGCGCAAGCCGCCAAAGCGTATCGGCGGCCATGTCGATTTCATCCGGCCAGCAAACATCCGTGCCATAGTCGCCAACCTGCACACGCCCAAACAATTCCGGCGAGCGGCGCAACGGCTCATAAACGCGGAAGGTTTCCACCAGGCCGGAAACATCAACCCGGCTCTCCCGGCCCTTTTCCCAACGAATGAGCAAGGTCAACGGCTTCTTGCCGGCGGCAACAGACGCGATACGCGGCAAAGTTTTTCTCGGCATGATCGTTACTCCCGTTCGTTCAGTTCTGTCCACCGCAGCGCCAGAGCCTCTTGATGGCTTTGCGCCCAGGCCAAGGCCTCGGCGATCTGTGTCGGTCTGGCCTCTCCAACAATCACCGTCAAATCCGAAATCCGCACCAAAACCTGAAAGTCCGGCGCGACAATATGGAAGTGAGGCGGCCGGTGATCGTCGGCGTACATGCGCACGCTGACAGACCCGAAACGTTGTAAAACCGGCATACTGTCCCACCAAAACAACGTAATGCAACTATTGCACTGTCCGCAATGAAAGTCAATCCCTCGTTCTTGCCACTCAACCTGGCGTGGGGCGGCGGAATTCCGACCATTGCTCCCTTTCCGCGACAGCGGCGACCATGCCTTCTTCCGCTACGAGAACGGCAAGACCGAGCCGCCGTCAGCCCTGGTCAAGCTGCTCAAAGTGCTGGATCGCCATCCCGATCTGCTCGATGAGATCAAGGTGGCGTAGCCTCGGAGGAGCGGCGGCGATTTGCACGCGGAGCTGAGTCGACACGGCATTAGAAAGCCAACATCATATCTCTATCTTCAGCCGTTCGATTATGTCTTTTAATGGCCCTATGAATGCAAATTCATTCAACGCAGCCTCTTGCAAAATTGCCTTTAGGCTATCGATTGTGTCAGGGCACGACTTCAGTCGTGCCGCAAATGGCCAATTTAGATTCCGGCTTTAGCCGCTGCGGAATTGCAAATTGCTGAAAACAAAACCGCAGGGGCTAAAGCCCAACATGATTTTGTTGCTCTTCCGGCACGACTGAAGTCGTGCCCTGACGCTTCTTGCCCTCTCCGTGGAATTTTGCAAGTGGCTCAGACAGTAAATCTTTTTGCTCATTGGTGCCCCCGCGAGTGAAATCGAAACCGAGCAAGGATTGGACCATCGTGTGGCGGGTGGCTCAGGTCTGACCACCCCAAAATGAATGGGTGCCCCAGGTCCCGCTTTTGGAACTTGGGATATGTAGCTATGCGCAATGCTTCTGCGCTTCGACATAGGCTTTGAGAACGGCATTCATGCGGGTCAGGTGCCCTTTGCCGCGCGCCCGGAACCATTCGACCACATCGCTGTCGAGGCGCAGGTGAACGGAGGTCTTTCCAGCCGGCATCACCACCCGCGCGGATTTCCAGAACTCCGCGCCCAGCGACTCAGCCTCCGGCGCATCCGCGCTGGTCCCGTCTTCGCCTGACTCGCGCATAGCGCTGATTTCGCTAAGCGAATGTCTCACGATAGTAGATTTCCCGTTCATCTTTGCTCGCTTTCTGGGCGCTGATGAGGCGAACCAGATTCTCATCGCGCCAGGTATACACAACGCGATAGACCTCGCTCTCAACGCGCCCCAGTGCAATCCAGCGGAGTTCGGCGTACTCCTTGCGGTCGTCGATGCGCTCCAATCTCTCATTCAAAAAGATTGCGGAGGCGGTCAGAAACGAAACCCTGTGCTTCTCCAGATTGATGCTGGCCTTGGCTTCGTCCCACTCGAATTCGAGTTCCTTGCCCGCCATTGCCTACCTACCATTATGAACACAAACGTGTACACAAATCAAGTCGATGACGTTTGCCTCAAGCTGCTAAAAACCGGCGCAATGCTATCCTAGTCGAAGGAACGCAGATTCACAGTCCAAATCCAAAGTCAGGTCCGAGCAAAGCCATGTCCTTGAACGATCTAGAATTCGCTTACGCTCCCGTGCGCGATCAAGTGCGCGACCTGCGGGAGTATCTTTGACCCTGCTCGCATCCGCAGGGAACTCGCCGCTATAGAGACAAAACTGGCCGATCCGGCACTCTGGTCCGACACCGGCGCCAGCAAGCCGTTGATGCGCGACCGCAAACGCCTGGAAAACCTTGTCGCCGACGATGAGGAGCTTGTTCGCCGGTCCAGCGATATCGAAGCCTACTTCGAGCTTGCCCGCGAGGGTGAAGACGTGTTGGCCGACCTGGAGCGAGACATCAAGGCTCTGGCTGCCTTCAATGAAGCCCTCGAGGCCCGGACGATGCTCAACGGCGAGGCCGACCCGCTCAACGCCATTGTCACCGTCCATCCGGGCGCGGGCGGAACGGAAAGCCAGGACTGGGCAGAGATGCTCTTGCGCATGTACCTGCGCTGGGCCGAGCAGCAGGGATTCAAGACGGAGATGAACGACTTCCAGGATGGCGAAGAGGCGGGCATCAAATCCGCCACCTTTACCATCATCGGCGAGTACGCCTTCGGGCAACTGGCCGGCGAAAGCGGCGTTCACCGCCTGGTGCGCATCTCGCCCTTCGACCAGGCCAAGCGGCGGCACACTTCGTTTGCCTCAGTCTATGTATCGCCGGAGATCGACGAAACCATCTATGTGGATTTGAAGGTGGAGGACCTGCGCATCGACACCTATCGCTCCGGCGGCAAGGGCGGCCAGCACGTGAACACCACCGACTCCGCCGTGCGCATGACTCACCTGCCCACCGGCATTGTGGTCTGCTGCCAGAACGAGCGCTCGCAGCACAAGAACCGCGAGAAGGCCATGAAGATGCTGCGCTCGCGGCTTTACGAGTATGAGCTCGAAAAAAAGCGTGCGGTAAGCAAGAAGCTCGAAGACTCGAAGCTGGAGATCAACTTCGGCTCGCAGATCCGGTCCTATGTTTTGCAGCCCTACAGGATCGCCAAGGATCACCGGACCAAGGTCGAAGTCGGCGACGTGGACAAGGTGCTCGACGGTTACCTGGAGCCGTTTCTGCGTGGTTATCTGCTGGCCAAGCGCCGGGGAACGGCTGTGGCTGCCGAAGCCGATGACGATCTCGATGTATAGAGGGACTGGTAGCTAAGGTATGGGAAACGATCCGTCCGTCATCGACGAGATGCTGCGCCAGGCCAAGACCATTGCCGTGGTGGGCATGAGCGACAAACCCTGGCGCGCCAGCCATAACATCGGGCTCTATCTGGCCGCGAACGGTTATCGCGTGATTCCGGTGAATCCCGCGCTGAGCGAGGTGCTCGGCCTCAAGTGCTATCCGGACCTGGAAGCTGCTCAGGCCGCTGCACAGGCCGCCGACCGCAATCAGACCGGCGCAGGCATTGATCTCGTGGACGTTTTTCGGGCTTCGGAGTTCGTTCCGGCTATTGTGGACGACGTGATCCGGCTGGGTATTCCCTATCTGTGGCTGCAGGATGAAGTGATCCACGAGCAGGCGGTGGCCAGGGCACGAGCGGCTGGGGTCAAATGTGTCCAGAACGATTGCATTTTCAGGGAACATGCGGCGCGGGCCGATTTGCACGCCGAGCAAGGAAGCTAGCATTGGCTGCGACTATCGTCCGGTAGACTGAGTCAAACAACCAGGAGTCAACGTTTCCCCTTCATGCGCCTTTTCCGTTTGATCTTCGCGTTGTCGGTTTTGCTTGCCACGGGTCTGCCCGCGCAGGCGGTGTCGAGTTCCGCCGACGCGCCGCATGTGCATGTACAACTGCTTGTTCTTTCCCAAGGGTTGAATCGTGGTGAACCGGCCGATGCTGGGCTTTATTTCAAGATGGAGCCGGGCTGGCATATCTACTGGAAGAATGCGGGCGATGCAGGCGAGCCGCCGCACGCGCAATGGACGCTTCCCGAGGGCATTACTGCCGGGGCTTTGCAGTTTCCTGCTCCCAGGCGTCTGCCGCTCGGCCCGTTGATGGACTTTGGGTATGAAGACGAGGCGCTCTTCCCACTGACGCTGAACGTGGCGAAGACGGCGAAGCCCGGTCCGGCTATCCTCCACGCCAAGGTAGATTGGTTAGTTTGCCGGGCGAGCTGCATCCCCGGCAAGGCGGAGCTGGAGGTGAGCCGTGAGGTTGACGACCGCCCAGGCAAGCCGGTTTCGCTGAAGTCCGACAGCGAGATATTCAATCGCATGGCGGGTCGACTTCCCACTTCATTGCCAGCCAGCGATAAAGCGGTCTTTCAGCCGACGAAGGAAGGCTTCCGTCTCTCCGTCGAAACCGGCCAGGCAGAGATCGAGGCTTCATTCTTCCCGTCCGACGAGAACATCCTCGACAATCCGGCCCCGCAAAAGCTGACGCCCACGGCGAACGGCCTGATCCTTGACCTCAAGAAAGACGCGAATCTTACCGCAAATCCTTCTCAATTGAAAGGGGTTCTGGAACTTTCGGGCGGACGGGCGTTCGAGCTTGCGGCGCTGCCCGGCAGGGTAGAGGCTCAAGCGTCGGCACCCACATCGCCCGCGCCGACGACTGCCGCGGCAACACGCTCCTCCGCACCTGTGCCGCCGCCGACGCCCTTGAGCACAGGTCCGACCGCTGCTACACCGCTCTCGTGGGCTGCACTGGCTCGGGCTACGGGGCTGGCTTTTCTGGGCGGTCTGCTGCTGAATCTGATGCCCTGCGTGTTTCCGGTGCTGTTTTTGAAGGGGCTGGCGCTGGTGCATTCCGGCCACAAGGAACTGCACAGGCTCAGGACGCATGGATTGGTTTATACGCTCGGCATTCTGGTTTCGTTTTGGGTGCTGGTGGCCGTGCTGCTGGGGTTGCGCGCGGCGGGAGCAACGCTGGGGTGGGGATTCCAATTCCAATCGCCGGTGTTTCTGGCGCTGATGGCGGGGTTGCTGTTCTTTGTGGGTCTGTCGCTGGCGGGACAGTTCGAGATTGGCATGACGCTGACCAGCGCTGGTGGAACGCTGGCTTCAAAGCATGGCTACGCCGGCAGCTTTTTCACCGGGGTGCTGGCTGTTGTGGTGGCCACGCCATGCACAGCTCCGTTTATGGGAGCGGCCATCGGCTACGCGCTGGCCCAGCCCGCCGCAGTGACGTTTGCTGTCTTCACGGCGTTGGCTCTTGGCCTGGCTGCGCCTTATTTCGCGCTGACTCTGCATCCGGCCTGGACGCGGCTGCTTCCCAAGCCCGGCGTCTGGATGGAAGTGCTGCGTCAGGCTGTCTCGGTGCCGATCTTTGCCACCGTCATCTGGCTGGCGTGGGTACTGGCGCAGGCTTATGGCGCTGGAATTCTGGCGGCGCTGCTGACCAGCTTTTTGCTGCTCGCGATTGCCGGATGGTTTCTGGGCCGGTGGCCGGCAAAGCGCTGGGCTGCCGCTGCTGCTGCGCTGATTCTGCTCGGCGTGATCGCCATAAGCGTGCTTGCGCCGGCTAAGCTGGCCGTTGCGTCGGAGACTCTGGCTGCCCCGGAGATGTCTGGCCTCTGGCAGCCGTGGTCGCAGGCTGCGGTTAACCGTTCGCTAGCCGCGGGGCAGCCCGTGTTTGTGGACTTCACCGCAAGCTGGTGCCTGAGCTGCCAGGTGAATGAGCGCGTGGCTCTCGACCAGCCCGAGGTAGAGCAGGCTTTTCAGGCCCGGAATGTCGTTTTGATGAAGGCCGACTGGACGCGCCACGATGAAGACATCACGCAGGCCTTGACCGCTCTCGGACGAAGCGGAGTTCCAGCCTACGCGCTCTACACGCCGGGGCAGAGCGAACCGGTGCTCTTGCCGGAAGTGCTGACCTCCGGCATCGTAACCGACGCTTTGGATAAGTTGCCGAAGTCAGGGCATTGAGCTTCGATGGTCACAGCCTCCGCGCTCATTTCGAGAATGTGCTATCATGATAGCATTGGAGTTTCGGAGGCGAGGATGGCGCAGATTCTGGTTCGCAACCTTGAAGACCGGCTGAAGGGGCGTTTGCAGCGTCGCGCCAAACGCCACGGCCTCAGTATGGAAGCCGAAGCCCGGGAGATTCTGCGTAACGCGCTCAAGGAAGAGGACGCGCCGTCTGTTGGGTTTGGAACGGCCTCTGTTGCCCTCTTCAGCGGGCAGGGAATTGGACTGCAAGAGGGAGAAGAGATTCGCGAATGGCGCGGCTTTCCACTCAAGCCGATAAGCTTTGACGAATGATTATCCTCGATACGAACGTGGTTTCGGAAATCATGCTGCCGAAGCCGGACGAGCGCGTTACACGCTGGCTTGACCAGCAGCCTCGTACCTCCATCTGGACAACTTCCGTTACCGTTTTTGAGATTCGCTTTGGCCTGGAGACGATGCCGGATGGGAAACGCCGGGCTGCTCTCATGGCCTCCTTCGAGCGTTGGCTCGGCGAGGTTGTGCAACAGCGAGTCGCGGGCTACGATGAGGCCGCGGCAAGGCGTGCTGCGGAGTTGGCTGCGGATAGACAAAGAAGAGGCCGCCCCGGAGAACTCCGCGACACCATGATCGCCGGAATCGTCCTTGCCTCTCACGCGAAGTTCGCCACGCGCAACGTGAAGCACTTCGAGGACATCGCGCCGTCGGTTGTCAGTCCGTGGGATGCGTAGAGGTCAGGGGTTAGGGATCGGAAAAGCTAGTTGGGGTTTGTGCAATCCCAGGTTCCAAATGGCGGAATCTGTCGCACTCGGCATTTGGTGCAAATAGATCGCCAATGCACCACCGCGAATTGCGATCCCTGGCTATGCGGCTATGCGCTCACTGCGGCAATTCTAGCTGGTCTTCCGCCCCTGGCGCCGTTCGCTCTGGCGGCAATTCTTTTGGCCTCGGTCTTGGCCTTGCCACCCTTCTTGCCCAACTGCGCCATCCAGCGGCGGTTTCCGTAGACGCCTTCGATCAGAGCGGGAACATACAGGTCAACGTCCAACTCGGGAAAGCTGATGCCGGTTCCGCGGCCAATCAACTTGTACATCCGCATCTGCTCGTGCGTGGCCTTGCCCAGCCCCTGAACCTCCTCGATTGGGAGCACCAGCCGGCGCTGGTTGCTGAGTCCAACGATAAGCAGGTTGAGGCCGGGGACGTGTTCGACCGTCAGCGCGCGCGGTTCGCGGTCGTGGAGTTTCGCCGTTTCCAGCGCCGCTTCAATCTCGCCATCGGTTGTGATGACTTTATGCTCAGCCATGATGCTTCTCCCAAAGTGAAACCAATTCGTCGAAATGCCATGCGGCTACCGTCAGCACGTGCCGCACATCCGCCTTGCTCCCGTTGCTTGGCCGTATGGCGTCTGTCCGGCGAGCGAGCGCGACCGCCCCGTCTTGGCGAAGATCGGCGATAACCTCGATCTCGGCGTAGAAACCATGCACATGCCGGGGCGCGTGGTCCATCGTGTAGGCCGTAAATCGAACGCCGTCAAAACGGAGCGAACCCATTTGTCTCGATTATAACCCAAGCCGATTGGGTTGGGAAGGGGAAGATGCAGACGCGGCGCGAGCGATCCGACTGAGGGTAGTGCTATCCCCCCTTCGAGCAAAAGCGCTCGAAGGATGGGGCACCCGGCCCCCGGCAATCATCAGCCGGTGGGGTGCTTCGCAGCCCGAATCCGCCGAATCTCTTCCATGCGCTGCGCAAGCAGCTTCTCGCGGCCTTCCTGCGTGGGCTGGTAGTAGCTGTGGCCGCGCAGTGAATCGGGCAGGCAGTCCATGTCGGCTACGCGGCCTTCTTCGTCGTGCGCGTAGAGATAGCCTTTGCCGTAGTCGAGCTCTTTCATCAGGCGAGTCGGGGCGTTGCGCAGGTGCAGCGGCACCGGCTCCTGGCGGGTGTGTTCGATCTCCTGCTGCACGGCGCCGTAGGCGGTGTAGACGGAATTCGATTTGGGCGCCAGCGAAAGATAAACCACCGCCTCGGCCAGCGCCAGGTCGCCTTCGGGGGAGCCGAGGAACTCCATGGCCTGCTTGGCTGACAGGCACAGGTTAAGCGCCTCGGGAGCGGCCAGGCCAATGTCCTCGACGGCCATGCGGACTACGCGGCGGGCGAGGTAGAGCGGGTCTTCGCCGGCCGCAAACATGCGCGCCAGCCAGTAGAGCGCCGCATCGGGATCGCTGTTGCGGACACTCTTGTGCAATGCGGAGATCAGGTTGTAGTGCTCTTCGCCGGACTTGTCGTAGAGGAGCACGCGCTGCTGAACGGCCACGCCTGCCAGCGTTTTGTCGATGTGTTTTGCGGAGACCTGATCCAGATCCTGACTCGGTTCCAGCGCCAGTTGCGCGGCCACTTCAAGCGTGTTGTAGGCGTTGCGGCAGTCGCCGCTCGAGTAGCTGGCAATCAGTTCCAGCGCATCGTCATCCGCGGTCAATCCGAGTGCGCCAAGGCCCCGCTCGCGATCTTCAAGGGCACGGCGCAGCAACGCTGCGATCTGTTTCTCGGTCAGTGGCTCCAGCACGTAGACGCGGCAGCGCGAGAGCAGCGCGGAGATGATTTCGAAGGAGGGATTCTCGGTTGTTGCTCCAATCAACCGTATTGTCCCGCGCTCCACGTAGGGCAAAAAGGCGTCCTGCTGGGCCTTGTTGAAGCGGTGAATCTCATCGACGAAGAGGATGGTGCGGGAGTGCATCTCCGACGCCTGCGCGGCCGCGACCATCACCTGCTTGATTTCCTTGATGCCGCTTGTGACGGCGGAGAATTCAATGAAACTTGCTTTGGTTGTTTCGGCGATGATCTTGGCCAGCGTGGTCTTGCCCACGCCAGGCGGACCCCAGAGGATCATGGAGCCGGAATCATCATGTTCAATCTGGACGCGCAGCGGCTTGCCGGGGCCGACCAGGTGCGCCTGTCCGCTCAACTCCTCCAGGCTGCGCGGGCGCATGCGTTCGGCCAGCGGCGCGGTGCGCGGCAGGCCTTGCGGACCTTCGGGTTCGCCGTCAAACAGGCTCATCGCAATCCCCCTCGATGGTCCAGGGGTCCACCGCTCAAGGCGGAGCGCTGCCGCGACGCTTCATAGAGCAGGACGCTTGCGGCTACGGCGGCATTGAGGCTTTCGACCGGGCCGGGGCAGGGAATGGTGATGGTTCCAGCGGCCTGGGCGGCCAGACGATCGGACACGCCGTTGCCTTCATTGCCGATGATGAGCGCTACTGGCCCTGCCAGATCCGCCAGATCGGCAGGCTGCGCCCCTCGCACGGTGGTGGCGAAGATCCGCACGCCCGCTTCCAGCAGCCGCGCGAAGCAGTCCTGGGCGCTGACAGCGAGCAACGGGAGGCGGAAGACGCTGCCGGCGGAGGCGCGGACCGCTTTGGGGTTCCAGGCGCTCACGGTGCCTGGGAGGCTTAGGACACCATCGGCCCCGAAGGCTTCCGCGGAGCGCAGGATGGTGCCCAGATTTCCGGGGTCCTGGAGGCCGTCAAGCACCAGGATGAGCGGGGCGACGTTTCGCTGGCCGCCGAGCAGGTGCGCCCAAGTCCAGTCCTGGGCCTCGACCAGCGCTGCGATGGGCTGGGGCGCCTCCGTGGCCAGAGCGGAGTCCAGCAGCTCCCTGGGCATGAGCAGAATTTCAGTCTCCGGCAGAAGCGGCAGCGCTTTCAGCAGGTGCTCCGATCCCTGCGCCACAAACACGCACTCGATGCGCAACCGGGCGCGGAGGGCCTCCTCAAGCAGGTTCAGCCCTTCGATCCCGGCCAGGGCTCGCCGATCCGGGCTGGACTCCCGAGGTGGGTGCGCCAGCGCTCGCCGAAGCTCTTTCAGGCGGCCATTCTGTTTACTCTGTAC
>Ga0255349_1001224_pt1 | contig 10154 bp, 6 predicted proteins | sample CBST25v15metaG_FD_189947 | JGI IMG/M metagenome (GOLD analysis project Ga0255349, IMG submission 189947) | Peat soil microbial communities from Stordalen Mire, Sweden - C.B.S.T-25.v15 | ecosystem: Environmental > Terrestrial > Soil > Wetlands > Peat | place: Sweden: Norrbotten County, Stordalen...
GGATAGGTAAAAGCAACACGAGGGCAACATACGAGTTATGCCGTGACATACTTCGACTCCATGAGAGTTACTGACTAGAAGAAAAGCGGTTTGCGGCCGAGAAATACGGTCTGTGATTTTGCGGATTCGGGGTGGGACAGATCCATGAGGATGGTGAGACCGCGCACCTGGGTCTTGAAGATGGGATGGCTGATAACTTCTTCGCCGAGGAATACCTGCTTCACCGTTCCGACTTTGCGGCAGAGAACCATGTTGAGATAGCAGTCGTAGATGGGCGCGCCGACCTTTGCGTCGGCCTGATTGTCGTAGGGGACGAAGGCGAAGTAGAGGCGCTGGTTGCCGCTGGCGTTGAGGTAATACGGGCTCTGCTTGGCGGTATTGATAGCGTCATGGAGGCGATCGATCTGGCGGTTGTCTTCCTGCAACTGTTTTTCGGCGACGCTGAATGTTATGTCCAATTGCGCAATCTCCGAGCGCAACTCGGCCTGCTTTTCGAGCACATCGAGGGCCTTGGTGCCGACGGTTGTCTTGTCGAGAACATTATCTGAAAGCAGAACATCGGCGATTTTGCTGTCGGTGTAGGCGTCCTCTGCCTGGTTGAGTGCGGCCAACTGCGTTGCGGCGTCACCCTTGGTGATGAGGCCGGCGGCAAGGTCGCTGTTGATGCGCGACTCAAGCTGATGGATCTGGGCAACGATGGCTTTGGTCTTGGCGTTGTCGGCCTGCTTCTCCACATCAAGTGCGGCTAACTGGGGGCCGGTAACGCTGTCATGCGCGCGCTCGCGGGCGATGGCTGTTTGTAACTCGGGGTCGAGAGCGACAAGCGCGGCGCGCTGCTTGTTCATCTCCGCAATGGTGCTTTGCTGGCGAGTTACATCGACCTTGAGATCCTCGATCGATTGGCGACTGATGACCAGCTTCTGCATGAAGTCGAGGCTCTTTTCATCGTATGCGGAGAGGATGATGGGCGCGACCCAGGTGTGGTTGAGGGCGTAGAAGCCCATCACAAATGCATAGCTGAAGACGCCGACCAGCACCGCATACAACACCGCGATGGCGAAGACCCGGTAAACGGTGATGACCGTCTTGTGGGCCAGCGATTGCCGGGGTGAACGGGCCCTGGGTGCGGGGGCTGAGGGTTCAACTGCCGGTGTTGCCAACGGGTACCTCCTCGAGTTGTTCCTTGGTGCGCGTGCCCCAGTCCGCGGAATCCATGGTGCAGAGCGCGAGGGGCGTGATGAACAGCGAGCTGGCGATGGACCATGCGATGTAGGCGCCAAAGGCCAGCGGATGCTGGAGCGTTTCTCTGGCGCTGAATTTCTTGATCGCCCAACTGAGCACGGCGGCGATGCCGAGATAGATGACCAGCGGTGCGGGACCGAACCAGGCGAGGGGATCGGAGGTGAGCATGGTTACGACCACAAGGAGCGCAACAATTGCGCCGAGGGGCGTGAGGACCAGGGTGAAGACCGTGTTGGGATGCAGTTTCCATACATGCTGCGGCAGGGTCCTGAGCGTGTAGAAAAAATCGCGCACGATGCTGCGGCGCCAGCGAAGCTGCTGTTTGAAAAGGACCGAAAGCGTATTGGGTACGGTCGTCCAGCAGAGCGCGTCAGTGTTGATGTATGTGCCGTAGCCGCGCAGCAGCGTTTGATGCGTGAGGAAGCGGTCTTCGCCCTGGTTGACGGGGATACCGAACCAGTGACGGGCGCGGATGGCCGGCTCGATTTCAAGCAGCAGTTCGCGTCGAATCGCGAAAAGGCATCCGCTGATGCAGCAGACGCTGCGAGTCCAGTTTTCAGGGATTTTGTAGAGCTCGAATGCAGCGTAATAGACGAGAGTCTGGATGGCCGTGATGACGCCGTCGTTGGGATTGCTGACGCCGACACGGCCGCCGACGGAGCCCATGCGCGGCTCGGCAAAGCAGGCTGTCAATTCGCGGATTGCATCGGGGTGGAAGATGCAGTCGGAATCGATAGAGATAATTACTTCGGCGGTGGAATGTTCGAGAGCATTACAGACGGTGCGTGCTTTGCCGCAGTTGAATTGGTTGCGGCCGGCGCGAATGGGAATGTTGGTGAAATCGCGCTGCGCTTTCAGGATCCATTGATAACTGTCGTCGACCGAGCAGTCGTCCTGGGCAATAACTTCGAAACTGCCGTTGGGGTAATTGCTTTTGCTGATGCTTTCAATGGTTTGATAGACGGTGCGGCCCTCGTTGAAGCAGGGCATAAGGACGCTGACTGGCGGCTGATAAGTGTAATCCTTGCGGACCTGCGTGCCGGGGAAGGAGACTCTGAGAATGAGCCCCATGAGGTATTTGACGAGAGAGATCAGGAGGCAGAGAACCATGATCAGCCAGAGAAGAATCGGCGCCACGTACCTGACCTCCGCAAATGCAATCCGTAGTTGGTAGTCTCGCGTATTGGACCGGCAAATGAGCTCGCCGGTTATTGAGCGAACCCCACGCAAACTGCTCAATCCTTGCTTCGTAATTCTAGGACGAGTTTAACTCAGTCCTTCCGCTTCACCACATTGTGCGACTCGTGTGATTTAGGTCACCGGATAAAGGACCAATTTGGTCGTATATTGAATGAGGACTAAATCGGTCGGATATATGCGGCGCACCTTCGAGGGCTCGCGGTAACCCCAAATAGGCCGGTTCTGACCCATCTTTCTTGAACTTGGAGTCTTGTTTTGAAACATCTCTTCCTCACTGTTCTCTTGCTACCGCTTTTGGGCTACTTTTGCGCGCCCATCCTGGCGAACCCGGATTACACCATCGCCGGCACCGTCCACGATGCCAGTGGAGGCCGGATTCCTCATGCGCACGTTGTAGTTCACGGTCCGGGCCCCGAACCTGCCATCGAATCGACAACCAACGATTTTGGCGAGTTTCGCTTCCAGGTCGGTGCGCCCGGCCGCTACCTGGTAGAGATTGCCGCCGAGGGGTTTACGCCCCTCAGTGCAACGGCCGAGCTCACCGAAGCGCAGCCGATCGCCAGTCTGGACCTCACACTTCAAGTCGCCGCCACCGCCCAGACCGTGGAAGTGACCGCGGACGCGCTTGCCGCGGAGACAACCAGTACGCAGCTTGGCGAGACTCTTGAATCGAAGAAGATTGAGAGCGTTCCCCTGAACGGCCGCAGCTTTACCGACCTGATGGCGGTGCAGCCGGGGATTGTGCCGATGAACACGGCTCAGCCGGGCGCGGTGGTTATGACGGGCGTGGCATCGACGGCGCCCTCGGGCGATGCCAACCCCGGGAATCTCTCGATCAGCGGGCAGCGCGAGGCGTCGAACGGCTTCCGGGTGAACGGGAGCGATGTGGAGGAAGACGTGAACATGGGCACGTCGATCGTGCCGAATCTGGACGCGATCGACAGCTTCCGCGTGCTGACGTCGAACTTTGACGCCGAGTATGGCAATTCAAGCGGCGGGCAGGTACTTGTAACGACCAAGGCGGGCACGGCGCAGTGGCATGGGTCGGCGTTTGAGTTTCTGCGCAACACGGCGCTGGACGCGCGCAATTACTTTTCGCAGGACAGGGCAGCGTACCGGCAGAACCAATTCGGCGGCACGCTCGGCGGTGCGCCCTTTCGCAAGAACCTGACGCTGTTTGCCGACTACCAGGGTACCCGGCTCACGGAAGGAATCGATACCGGGAACATCGCGGTGCCGTCGCAGGCCGAACGGAGCGGCGACTTCACTCAAAACTCCCTCACCGGATGCGTGAGCGGACCTTATATTGCTTGGCTTTTGTCGCAGGAGCTTGGGGCCAGCATTGCAGCGAACGATCCGTATTCGCCTCAGTCGAATGGCTGCAACGAGGGCAGATCTCCAGTCTTCCCCAACAGCCAGATTCCGCAATCGGCGTGGTCCGCGCCGGCAAAGTATTTGCTTGCGTCGATTCCACAGCAGAACGCCGGGACCGGAGTTTTCGCGACAGCACTCCAGGCCGAAACCCTTCAGGACAACAAAGGCGCACTGCGCGCTGACTGGGTGCATCACAAAGGCACACTCACCGCCTATTACTTCATCGATGGCTATTCGCTGCTCAATCCTTATCCAACGGGCACAGGCGGAGCGAGCGTTCCGGGATTCAGTGCGACCTCGAACGGGCTGGCGCAACTCATGAGCCTTGGCCATGCGATCACGTTTGGCGATGCGACGCTGAACGAATTCCACATGAGTTCCATGCGCAACGCGAACGCCGTAGGCCAGCCGAAAGGCGGCGTCGGCCCTTCGCTGGTGTCGCAGGGATTCACCGGGATTGTGCCGCTGCAGCCCTCGACGGAAGGCATCGCCAATGTGGCCTTTAACGACTTCACCATGGGCGTGAATACGACGGCCCTGGTGCAGGCGGAAAACATCTACGAAGTGAGCGACGCGTTCTCGCGCATCCTCGGCAATCACGGCCTCAAATTTGGCGGAGAGATGCACGCGAACCAGATCAATACGCATCCTGACGTGGTTTTCAACGGGAGCTTTTCCTTTAATGGCTCGGAGACCGGGGTCGACCTCGCAGACTTTTTGCTGGGAGTTACTTCGAGCTATACACAGGGGCAGGCGAGCAGTTTCTATAACCGCAATCTGTACGCAGCGGCGTTTGCGCAGGATAGCTGGAAGGTGTCGAGCGAGTTGACGGTGAACTACGGCGTGCGGTGGGATCGCATCCGGCCGTGGCTGGAGAAATTCAACCAACTGCAGACGCTGGTGAAGGGCGAGCAGTCGAAGGTTTTTCCCGACGCGCCGCAGGGGCTGGTCTTCCCCGGCGATCCGGGTGTGCCGCGTTCACTGGCTGCGGCGCGCAACGATTTTGCGCCGAGGGCAGGCATTGCGTGGTCGCCCACTTCGATGACACCGTGGCTGCATGCGCTCACAGGAGGGCCGGGGCAGACCAGCATTCGCGCGGGCTATGGGATGTTCTACACGGCGTATGAAGGATTGTCGGCGGGGATCATGAGCGCGAATCCGCCCTACGGGTACACGTACACTTCGGCGGCGCCGCCGCTGTTTGCATCGCCTTTCACCGTAGCTGCTACTGGCGCAGACGCCGACGCAGGCCAAGGCTTCCATCATCGCTTCCCGCTCCAAAAGATCGCCTACGGCGCCAGCACGGCCAATCCCAACAGCAGCGTCACTTGGGCGCAGTTCGAGCCGCTGGTTGGCATTCCCGCAGTCGATCCAGCGGACGTGACGCCCTATGCGCAGCATTGGATGGCCAGCATTGAGCGGCAATTCCACGGCACGGCGCTCGTCTCGCTCAGCTATGTCGGGACCTCTACGCATCATTTGCTGGTGCTTGAAGAAGCCAATCCCGCCAACCCGGCGCTCTGTTTGGCGCTGGGCTCGGCGGTTTGCGGGCCGTTCAACGAGCAGGCCGCGCGCACGCAGTTCAGTCCCGCCTTCGGCAGCGTCGAGTTGCAGCGCACCATCGCCAACGCGAACTACAACGCGCTCGAAGCGACGGCGAAAACCAACATGCATGGGCTCGATTTGCTGGCCAGCTATACGTTTTCGAAGTCCATCGATCAATCGACTGGGCTGCCGGAGCCGGTCAATCCCGTCAACCCCTCACTGAGCCGAGGGCTCTCTTCGTTTGACCTGCGGCATAACCTGGTGACCAGTTTTCAATACGCTTTGCCGGCTCTCAAGGCTGGGAATCGTTTTAACTGGATCGCGTCCGGATGGGCGGTTGCGGGCATCGCGCGGTTCACTTCGGGATTGCCGGTGACGCTGCTCAACAACAACGACACGTCGCTGCTGGGAACGATTCCGAACGGGATCAACAACAACGGGGTCGACACACCGGCGTGGTCGGGGAAATCGCTGTCGATCCACACCAATCCGCGCGGGAGCGTGCCGGTGTTTGATGCCAGCCAACTGACGCTGCCGGCATTGGGAACGATGGGCAACGCGCGCCGCCGTTTCTTCTCCGGCCCTGGGCTTGAGAACCTGGACGCTACCATCACAAAGATGCAGCATTTGCGGGATGGCAGTTCGATCGAGTTTCGCGCGGAGGCATTCAACGTCTTCAATCACGCCCAGTTCTTCGGGCCGGCCAGCGTCGAAGGCAATATTTCGTCGACGACATTTGGACAGGCGGTAAGCGCCATGCCGCCGCGCCTTGCGCAACTGGCGCTGCGCTACCGCTTTTGAACTTCCACATGCAAAAAGCCCCCGGGCCAAATCGCCAAGGGGCTTTTGCTTTGTGTCGCAGTGAGTGTTAGGCGCTGAAGAGGAGAATGCCTGCGGGTTTCTCGTCGGACACGGCCTCATCTGCGCTGACGGGGCGGTAGAAGAGCTGGTTGTTTTGGAGGTAGACCTCGAGGAAGGCTGGGCGCGCGGTAATCTGGCCGGCGATCAGGGCTTCCGACAGAGGATCTTCGACGTAGCGCTGCAGGGCGCGACGCAAGGGGCGTGCACCGTAGCTGCGGTCAACCAGCGTCTTTTCGAGAATCCATTTCTTGGCATCCTCGGTGACGGAGATGGTGATGGCCTTCTGCGCCAGGTTTGCATTCAAGCTCTGTACCAGCAACTCGACAATCTGGATCAGGTCGCCATCGGTGAGCGACTGGAAGAGGATGGTCTCGTCGAGGCGGTTGAGAAATTCTGGATTGAATGCCTTCTTTACCTCAGCCATGACATTCTTTTCGACAGTTTCGTTAATCTGGTCTTCACCATCGCTGTGGAAGCCAAGCGACTTCTTCTCCTTCACCAGGTACTTGGCGCCAATGTTCGAGGTCATGATGAGGATGACGTTCTTGAAGTCGACCGTGTTGCCGAGGCCGTCGGTCAACTGGCCATCTTCAAAAACCTGCAACAGGATGTTGAAAACATCGGGATGCGCCTTCTCGATTTCGTCCAGCAGCACCACAGAATACGGCGAACGCTTGACGCGCTCGGTGAGTTGGCCGCCTTCCTCGTAGCCGACGTATCCCGGAGGCGAACCGATGAGCTTGGAGACAGAGTGCTTCTCCATGAACTCCGACATGTCGAAGCGGATCAATGCCTTATCCGATCCGAAAAGGAAGTTGGCCAGAGTGCGGGCCATCTCCGTTTTGCCAACGCCTGTGGGGCCGAGAAAGAGGAAGCTGCCAATGGGGCGGTGCGGGGACTTCAGGCCTGCACGCGAGCGGCGGATAGCGCGGGCGAGGGCGGAGATGGCCTTGTCCTGCGAGATGACGCGCTTGTGCAGTTCTTCTTCCACGCGGAGCAGCTTCTGCGTCTCTTCTTCCTTGATGCTGGTGACGGGAACGCCGGTCCAGCGGCTGACCACGTCTTCAATATCTTCGCGGCCAACAATGCCGGCTGCGGAGTCGTCGAGGTGGTACTTGTCGCGCAGGGCGCGCAGGTTTTCGCGCTCCTTGCGCTCCTCGTCGGAGTAGAAGCGGGCCTTTTCGAATTCGTGGTTGGCGATGGCCGAGTCCATGCGGTGCACGATGAACTTGATGCGCTTCTGGACTTCGGTGATCTCTTCTGGAAGAGACGTCTGGCGGAGCTTGACCCTCGCGCCAGCTTCATCGATGAGATCAATCGCCTTGTCGGGCAGGAAGCGATCGGGAATGTAGCGATTCGAGTGAGAAACCGCAAACTCAATCGCCGCATCGGTGTAGCTGACCGCGTGGAATTTCTCGTAGCGGTCCTTGATGCCGTGGATGATCTTGATGGCGTCGGCTTCATTGGGCGGCGGAACTTTGACGGCCTGGAAGCGGCGCTCAAGAGAGCGGTCTTTCTCAATGGACTTGCGGTATTCGCCTGGGGTGGTGGCGCCGATGCACTGAATCTCACCGCGGCTGAGCGCAGGCTTGAGGATGTTGGCCGCGTCGAGCGAGCCCTCGGCGGAGCCGGCGCCGACCAGGGTGTGCAGCTCGTCAATGAAGACGATGGAGTTCTGATTCTCCATCAGCTCTTTCATAATGGTCTTGAGGCGCTCTTCAAACTGGCCGCGGTACTTGGTGCCGGCGACGATGAGCGAAAGATCGAGGCCGAGCACGCGCTTGTCGGCGAGGAAGCTGGGGACTTCGCCGTCGGCGATGCGCTGGGCGAGGCCTTCGACGATGGCTGTCTTGCCGACGCCGGGTTCACCGATGAGCACCGGGTTGTTCTTGGTGCGGCGGCACAAAATTTGAATCACGCGCTCAAGTTCGCCGTCGCGGCCGACCAATGGATCGAGCTGGCCGTCCATCGCGGCCTGGGTCAAGTCGCGGCTGAACTCGGCAAGCAAGCTCGATTCACGCTGGCGCGCCTGAGCCGGGGCTTTCTCCTGGGTGACGCGGGCCAGCTCATCGCGAATCTGCGCGAGCTTGAGGCCGCGCTCCTGGAGGATCTCGGCGGCGAAGCATTTTTCTTCGCGCAAAAGACCGAGCAGCAGATGTTCTGTGCCGATGTGCTTGTGGCCGAGGCGCTCAGCTTCTTCAGCCGCGTAGGCCAGAACGCGCTTGCACTCGTTAGAAAGCGGCAGATCGACGGAGGTCGAGACCTTTTCGCGGATGGTGGTATGAGCCTCGATTTGTTTGCGGATCGACTCAACCGAGGCATGGGAGCGCAGGAAGCGGTTGGTCAACGCTTTGTCCTCGCGCAGCAGGCCGAGCAGCAGGTGCTCAGTCTCGATATAGGGCGAGCCGAATTGGCTGGCCTCGTATCGCGCGAAGAAGATCACACGCCGTGCCTTCTCCGTATAGCGTTCGAACATGGTGTTCTCCCTTTTCGAGCAGGCTATCGGCTGGAGTGGCTGTCCGGTTATATGCCGGCCTCGGCCCACAAGCGCGTGCCATTTCTTTAAACATCGCCGCCGGAGGCCCCAGGAAAATGAATATCCTGCCGCCGAACAGCTCTTTTGGATGGTTGAAGAGGTTCGCTTTCCCTCGCTTGTCCTCGGCGATCGTGCCGCGTGTGGACTCCCATCCTGCCCATGCAGCCCGGAAAGGTGAAGAAAACTCAACCAACTCCGAGGCCGGCTACTAGATAAGACTCAAAAAACACCGGAAACGGTGCTTTATCCGATGCAGGTTCCCGGATTAATGACCGGTTTGGGAAGTCGTTGACAAAGCCACGAGCCGCCCACCTTCCAGGCGCAATGCTCGCGTACATCGTGCGGCGAGGTCAAGGTTATGCGTCACCATGATTGAGGTGAGGCCGTGGCTTCCGTGCAGACGTTCAATCAGATCAAAGACGCGGCCGGCCGTGATTTCATCCAGGTCGCCTGTGGGTTCGTCGGCCAGCAGCAACCGGGGATTGTTGACCAGGGCGCGAGCAAGGGCCACTCGCTGCTGCTCACCGCCGGAGAGCTCGCCGGGGCGATGATCGGCGCGATCGTCTAAACCTACTTCTTTGAGCCAGTTAGCCGCCAAGGTGACCGCCTCGCGTTTGTTGGTGCCGCGAGCGAGCAGCGGCATGGCCACGTTTTCCAGCGCCGTAAACTCCGGCAGCAGGTAATGAAACTGCCACACGTAGCCGATTTCCCGATTGCGAAAGGCTGCCGCCTCGCGCGGGTTGAGTTGGGCCACGTTGGTTGACGCGCAGTATACAGTTCCCGCGGAGGGAGCATCAAGGGCGCCCAGAATGTGCAAAAGTGTGCTTTTTCCCGCGCCGGACTGGCCGACGATGGCCACCATCTCGCCGGGGTCGACCTGGAGGCTGAGGCCACTAAAGAGGTTAAGGACGCCGCGAGCGGTTTTGTAGGTCTTCTGGAGGTCGTTTACCTGGATGATGGGAGCCCGCAAGTCCGGGTTCCGCGTGGAGCGGGAGGCCTGGCCGGCAGCCGCTGAAGAGGTTTGCATCATTCTGTTCCCATTATTTTAACGTGCCGCTATGGGATTGGATGCGGATTTGGCGCGTGAGTGGGGGAATCTGTGGTACTGCGGGATGTGTTACGAACTGGGGACTAAGGGACTGAGGGATTAGGAAGCGCGGCGGGGTTTAGGCGGGCGATGCGCCCTTTGGGGCCGACGATGAAGGGGAGAGACAGGGCGTTCCAGTTGCCGTTGTCGAGGGGCTGCCAGGTTTTGCCGTCGTCGTGACTGACGTCGGAGCCGTTGGTGCCGGCGGTGATCCAGGCCTTGATCGACTCGCCCCATTGGACGGTGGAGCGGTAGCCGTGGGGCGGGGTGGTGGAGGCGGTCCATGTTTTACCACCATCTGAGGACCAT
>Ga0255349_1001232_pt1 | contig 10086 bp, 10 predicted proteins | sample CBST25v15metaG_FD_189947 | JGI IMG/M metagenome (GOLD analysis project Ga0255349, IMG submission 189947) | Peat soil microbial communities from Stordalen Mire, Sweden - C.B.S.T-25.v15 | ecosystem: Environmental > Terrestrial > Soil > Wetlands > Peat | place: Sweden: Norrbotten County, Stordalen...
CGTTCAGAGTCCCGACATAACTGCCCACGGACCTGGTCGTACTCGCGCAGCACTTCTTTCCTGTATCGGGAGCCATATCGTTTCGCTCTGTGACTGAAAAGACTAACCGTGCAGGGGATGGAGAAAAAAACTGACCAGAGGAAGCTCAGCCGGCCAGAACTATTTTCCCGGCGTGTCGCTGAGAGGCATTCTTTCACTCGTTGCTGCGGAGATCGCGAATCTCAAGGAACCAGCGAACCCTTGCACTTGGTCAGCAACACGCACTCCCTGCCATGGCACATCTACTCGCCGCCAGCGATGCCCTTAACCTCTCCGTAGCCTTGGATTGTCACGCCCAGACCCAGGCTCACTGGATGGTTGAGCGTCGCTCAGATGTGGCACCCGGACGCACAGAAGGCAGGCCGTACCCTGATAATGATCTCAGCGGAGGCGCTTTCATGAACAGCAAATGGGTTTGGGAAGTTGCGCTCACCGTGCTGGCGGCAATCTTCCTGCTGGTTGCCGCCGATGGAAGGCATCCCTACGGCTTTTACATGGTGCTGAGGACGGCTGCAACGGTGGGCGGAATCTATTGGGCGGTGCGGGTGTATCAGGCGGGGCCACGGGGCTGGATGTGGGCTTTTCTGGCTGTCGCTCTCCTGCTAAACCCGGTCCTGCCGGTCAGGATGCACCGGGAGCACTGGCAGCCAATTGACATGATTCTCGGCGTGTTGCTGCTTGGATGGGCAGGATACTGGTTCCGGCTCACCCGGCAACGAGCATGAAGTCAAAGCTGCTCAAGTGGCTTCACTCGGAACCGGCCGCGGCTCCAGGTAGGTGTGCTGTGTGACATCGTACAGGCCGGCACGGGAGAACGATCCAGTTCGGTACTTGCTAGAGGTCGCTCAGCAATTCGGACAGGGTGATCTGAAAACTGGCCGCCAGCATTTCGAGAATGCGCAGACCTGCCTCTCGGCGCCCATTCTCCAATTCGGAGATGTGGACACGGCCAATTCCTGAAATTTCAGCAAGATACGCCTGATTCCAGCCCCGATCAGTTCTCAGCTTTCGTAATCGCCGTCCCAGACGGACGCATATATCGTCTGCCACCTCTCAAGGGTCGGCGTAAAATTCGCATCGGATGTTGTGTATGCACTACAAGGCTCTATGAGAACCAAGACTGCATACTCTTCGCCTGCAGCTCATGAGGGCAAGGCAGCGGATAGCCGATTAATTCGCCGCAGCAACAATTCTCGTGCCAGCCAGTAAACGCCGGCGTCAAGTTTCAGGTTGGCGGAACACGCCGCTTCGAGATGAAGAAGCAGCACATTTCGCTGTTGCAGTTGCTGGAATGATTTTCGGAGGAATTTGTGAACAGCAAGATTAAGCACATTGCCTTGGCTTGCCTACTCTGCATAGATCTTCAATTACTTGCGCAGACGCCGTCCGGAGCAGCCTCATCACCGGCAGTAACCGTCGATCCGTTGGTCATGACTTGGAAACCGAACGGTCCAGGTTGCGACGATAGATACGAAAATGGCATGGAAGAAAAGGGGCTGTTTACAAACCAAGCCTCGCTCATCGTTTTCCTAATTCCTGACTCCGGCAAGCTGGCGGTTTCAGTCTATGTGGGAAATCCAGCGGAGGGAACAGGACGGATCGATGTGAACCCTGAAAGCATCCACCTATTCAAAGTCACCGAAAAAGGCTTGTCAGAATTGAAACGTGCTGAAGCTATTAAGATGGCAAAGTCGATGGAGCGGCGCTCTCGCATCGCTAACGCTCTTGCGGCTGGAGCGTCCTCGTTTGGCGCTGAAACAACGGCCACGGGAACCGCCACCTACAGCGACGGGACCACGGCCGATTACAGCGTCACGATGCCCAATCCTCAAGCTCAGAGCGATGCTATCAACCGGGCGCAAGCAAACATCGGGAGAACGCAGAGCCGTGGAGCCTATCTGATCCACAAAGAGCTTAGGCGCACAACACTGGACCCTGGGCAGCATACGATGGGGCGGCTGTTCTTCCCAGAGCAGAAGGGCGGGGAGAATCTGCTGGTGAGGGCAGACATTGGAAACGTGCGCTACGAAATTCCCTTCTATCTGCCGGGAAAGCATGAGGCGAAAGTAGCGCCGAGCGCCACACAAAGAGACGATTCCAGACCACCGCAGCCGGCCGCTGCAACCACTGTAGATGCTGGCCAACAGACGATGCCAACCGACCCAGTTCAGCAGGCGGCATGGTATCGCAAAGCCGCAGACCAGGGCGACGCTCTAGCACAATCTAAACTTGGTTGGCTCTACGCCACCGGGCATGGTGTGCCGCAAGACTACGGGCAGGCAGTTGCATGGTTCCGCAAGGCTGCCGAGCAGGGAAAATCAGGAGCGCAATTCAACCTCGGATGGGCTTACGAAGATGGTCAAGGAGTGCCGCAAGACTACGTGCAGGCTGCTGCTTGGTATCGCAAAGCTGCTGAGCAGGGCGAAGCCGATGCACTACTCAACCTTGGCTGGCTTTATGACAAGGGCCACGGAGTAGCACAGGACTACGGGCAGGCAGCAGCATGGTTCCGCAAGGCTGCTGAGCAGGGCAATGCTAAAGCGCAATATAACCTCGGCAGGCTTTATGACAATGGCCAGGGCGTCACGCAGGACTTTGCACAGGCGGCTGTCTGGTATCGAAAGTCGGCCGATCAGAATTATGCCCCTGCGCAACGGTTGCTTGCCTCACTTTACGTTCTGGGCCACGGCGTACCACAGGACTATGGGCAAGCCGCACTATGGGGTGGCAAGGCAGCAGACCAAGGGGATGAGCGTGCACAATCTGGCCTCGGCCAGCTCTATGCCGACGGTAAGGGTGTTCCACAAGACTATCTGGAAGCCTACTTCTGGCTTAACCTAGCTGCTGCAAGGTCCAAGGGGAAAGAACAGGAGAGGGTCACCAAGGCTCGCGATGAAGCAGCGGCGAAGTTGACTCCTGGCGACCTATCCAAGGCGCAGCAAAGAGCGGCTGCGTGGTTTGCCGCTCATCCTATTCAGCCGTAGGAAGATAAATTTTGGTGATGCGAGAGAGAGCATTATGGACTCGGATTCATTGAAGGAAAAAAGACTGCACTCAGCGTACCTGCGGCTGCGACAATTCGTCGGCTATTGCCGCATTAACATTCGTACAATCGCCAAGGCGGCCGCTTTGGTCGTGGTCATTTTGGAGTTGGGCGGCATTTGGCATGAAATTCACCAGATGCGGAGCGAACAGGTAAAGAACGCCCTTTATGCGCTACCGACGGAACGCCGCAATGCACTTCGAGGAGCCGCAGCCAACAGACTGGAGAGTTCTTCATTCGTGGATGGCACGGTCACCGTAGACGGCTCAGTTACGATAGACGGCCCAGTCAAGCTGGATGAACCCGTGACGGTTGAAATTGACCAATAGAAATGCACACTGGTCCCGATTTCCGTAACGATTTGTTCGCTGTAGCTGAGGAGCGAGATGAGCATTGACGAAGATGAGCCGGTGGAAATCCCGGATACGCCAGCAACTCGGAAGGCTGCTGTTGTGCTGGCAGCCGCCCCGATGGATGCGACCTCGGAGCAACTTGACGCGCTGATCCGCAGGACTGCAACAGTCACCAGGCCTGTGCGCAAGGCGCTGGTCGAAGAAGAGATTGCGCGCCGCGCCAATCGGCAGGTAGAACAGGTGCGAGCCGCCATGACCGAGCAGCACCAGCACCCCCGAAACATTGCATTGGAAGCAGAGATGAAGCCCGCCGAACCTGAGACGAAAACCCCGAAGGCGAGCGAGATCTACCGCCAAGCACTACAAAGCGGTAAAACGCCCGAAGAGGCGTCTGCGGCTGTAGTGCGGGCGCTGGCCGAGCAGCGCGGCGATACGCCAGAAGCAACCCAGCCTCCTGTCGAGCAGGTGCGCATCAGGTCATGGCAGGACACACAAAATGGCGAAGTTCACCCGCTGATCCCTGACACACCGCAGTACAATGCCGTGCGGCAAGCTCTGATGGGGACAGACCCGAACACGCCAGAGAAGCAGTTGTACGAAGTGTTGCGCCGTGCGGCGAGCAAGGCTCATCTCATGATGACCTCTGAGGTGCGGAAGTCTCTCGTTCAGGAGCACCTTGGAAGGCTGCAACAGATACAGTCGGATACGGAGGCTGGAACGCCGGACAAGCCCAGTCAGAGTCGCGAAGAGTTGCAGCGGCGATCAGACGGCCAAGCCACTCACAACCGCAACACTTCTCGGCAGAAGGTTTCTCAACTGCTAACTGTACTGGTCGTGGCCATTGGTATTGTTGCGTGGTTTTATCATTCGCACGAGGTCAAGCGCCATGCGGCTGAAGCTGTCGTAGCCGCAGCGGCAGCCAGGGAACAACAGGCCAGGTCGATTGTGGCGAGTGTAAGGAACTCTTGGAATGCTGACGACAATTGGGAGGATACCTTCTCTTCCAAGGGCGCTTACGTTACTCCGTACACGATCGAGCTTGAAAACGCACTCATAAAGGGTCGGCCTATCGTTGCTTTTGGACTTGTGGGAGACGTGCGCAAATCCGGCGAGCAGGAAAACTCAATCGTACTGATCCAAGACATTGGCAGAACAATGAAATGGGATCTACGTTTCTCCCTCTTGTCGGCCCCTGCCATAACAAAGGCTATCTTGAACGATGAGGATCGGCAGTCCAATACGTTCATAATTGCGGCCACAATCACGAGCGTAGAGAAAGTCTCTATGCCTCCTGACGAGAAAGACAACGACCAGGACTACTTTCTTGCACACGGGATTCTGCATGAGGCGCAGCCAATTGGCCCCTTCGCTGATCCGCCGCATAAGTGAGATACCAAGGCCATGGAATGCTGTCGATCACGTATCCATTCAAAGACAGGCGTTGCCAAAGTAGACTGCGGTTCGGTGGCGAGTAGGAGTTGATCCGTGGATGACGACGATATTCCGTTTGACGACCAGCCAACACATTCCGAGTCGCTCGAATCGCTGAAGGCTCTGGACGAACTCTTCCTGATAGCGGGACAGTTCACGACGCGGGCGGCGTATGCGGACCTGCTCCACTTCATCGCCCGGTTCAGGATGTACTCCCCATTCAATGCGATGCTGGTTCACACCCAGATGCCCGGAGCGCGGTTCGTTGCCACCCCCAAACGCTGGTGGGAGCGTTACAAGCGCACAATTCATCCCGGCGCGAGGCCCATCACAATCCTGCAACCCAAGGGTCCGGTTCTCTTCGTCTTCGATGTCAGCGATACCACTCCCTCGCCCGGCGCCCCAGAACTTCCGGAGTCCATCACCAATCCATTCGCAATTCATCAAGGTAAAGAGAACGGCGAACTCGACAAAACTATTGAGAACGGAAAGCGGGATGGCGTTCGAGTCCACCAGCGCGAATTCGGCTCCCAGCACGCCGGTCAAATCCAGCCAGCGAATACCAGGGACGTGTTCCGTTTGCCGGAACGCCCGTCCTTCAAAGAGAAGCGCGAAACCGTTCCAGTGCGCTTTGAGTTGTTGCTCAATTCCCACCAATCCCGCGAGGAGCAATACGCAACCCTTGCCCATGAGCTTGGCCACCTTTATTGCGGCCATCTCGGCAGTCCAAATCAAAAACACTGGCCTGATCGGCGCAAGTTGGATCGGCAAGTGGAGGAGTGTGAGGCGGAATCCATCTCGTACCTTGTGTGTACCCGGCTGGGAATTGAGACCCCCTCTGCGGAATATCTTGCTGACTACCTGGGTGAGGGCGGCAATATGCCCTCAATCAGCCTGGAAACGGTCATCAAGATGGCTGGTTTGATTCAGCGGATGGGGCAGTCCCGGCTGCCATTACGGAAAAGCTCCCCGGAAGAGTGAGTGAAGGAGCATCCAGACAACTCAACGACTCCTCGGCTCATCCCCGCTCCGCACCGTCCCGCAAGTGTTTCCCCGCATTTCGTCGCACCCTGAGCGCACTCGCTGGGAGTAGGCCAGCCCCCACAGCCGCGCGCAGCCGCGGATAACGTGTGCTCCGCCGATCCCCCGCAAGCACAGATGTCCGCGACAGGATTTCCGAAAGTGATTCTTTTTGTGCCGGAATGTGCGCAGTTGGCGCTGAATTGGCGGCGGCGTCCAAAGTCTTGAAATGGTCTATGCCAATGAACGCTTGGTGTACGAGCGATGTAATTCCGGCCTTTTGGAGCATGAAAGAGATGAGCGGGAAGTTTCGCCGGAGTTGGACCGTAGTGTGGGGAAGGTAGCCGATTGCGCCGGTGACCGAGTAAAACTTCGTCCGCCCATTGATGGTGTGTGCAGGATTGAGGAACTCGCGGCCGGCGCGGGCTGCGCGCGCACAAGCCTCTTCGCTTCTCCACCGGGCTGCGAGGACACATAGGGCAGTGAATAGAGTCCTGCGGGAGATCTGTAGATCTTCTGAAATCTGGTCCAGGTGGAGGGTCACAGGCGCGCAGCGAAGGGTGCCAGATTCGTCCTGCGAGGGCGGATGGTAGATCTCAAGATAAGTCAGGACCAGCGCGCCCGTTACTGATCGAAGCTCTCTCTTCAGGTTCGGGTAATACGGCAAAGGCTGCAAACCGGACGGCAATGCAGGGTAATCGCGCGGATACTTGGGAGCGTGTCGCTCCCCCTCCATCGGCTTACCGTATTGATTCGCCATAGATTACACTCCCCCCGATGAATCAGCACTATTGGTGCAACACGCAAGCCGGGGATCAGGACCACCATTAGTGTGAATCCGTTGCAGGCTCTATGGCCATCCCTTCCCGATATTGAGAGTACATCAACGGATTCAGATTGCCCTTGGAAGCTCTTCGCGGCGCACCAGCGCCTATTCTAAAAATTTCTGGATTTTTTGCGCTCGAATCGTGGCTTCGTGTATACGGCACCCGTTCCAGAAAAGGCGGCGTCACGGCGACATTGCCTTTTTGGGGGACGGTTTTGGAATTTGCTTGCGGGAAGAAGCATCCGATCCAGCATTGACAACCTCCATTCAGATTGATTCTTCAAAATGATTCGAACTACAAATGAGTGCATCTGGCTGATGTGGACGGTCAATGCTCTTTAGGAATCTTCTTCTTTATTAGGAATGTCCTTAGGAATGGACGTTGCCGCAGCAACTTACTATTTCTGAATGAGTTGCAGGCATTCCTCAAGCAAGAAATGTGCTTATCCCGCACAATACCTGTGCATGGGGAGCGCAAATTCTGAGCGTGGGGATGCACAGAATTTGTGCATGGTTCAGTACACTACTTACCGATTTCACTCCAAGACAATGACTGGCGGCTCGGCTCGCCGCTTGGTGCAGGGGCATTGGATTGGGGGCCATTGAAGCCGAAGGTGAAATCGGTTCCAGTGTCTTGTATCCGTGGAGGTTCCGTTGACCTGGCCGGAGCTTGGGAACTTGCAACGGCGGGTGCTCCCTTCCGCTGATAAACAGGCTTCTCCGTTGGTTTGAGAGGCCAAGGCTTTCCAGTTTTCGGGTTGAATAGATGGAAGATGAAGCCATCCGACCCATAGGCGTCTGCGGACAATAGGCCGGCCTGCGACAATTCGCGTCTTGCTTTGGCGTAGGAATTTCGTGATCCTCCCACAAGTTTTTGCAGTTGAGTAACTGTCCGTTTCAGTTCTCTCGTACTGTAACGCTCGGATTCATGCCAGAGGGCAATGTAAAGTTTCACAGCAACCGGGCTGAGTCGTTCGATCATGCCATCTCGCACTACCGCTTGCGGGATTCCAAAAAACCGTTCGCACATTACAGTCATGGAGTGCCTTCCATGTGCCAGCGCCAGCCGCTGGCTGCGACGGCGCACGCTTCTGTCGGAAGCACAGTGGCAATAGAGGCGGTCATCAACGCGACTCCGGCACTTGCAGCCGCCCTCCCTGAGTCCTGCGGCTCAGTTCAATCTGGCCTGCAAGCCATGCCTCCACTTCGGCATCGACCCAGCCGACTGCGCGAGCACCCAGGGAAATGGGCTTCGGGAACCTGCCTTCCGCCACGCGGAGGTAAATCGTTGATCGGGAGAGCCCGGTTCGGGTTTTCACTGCTGGCGGACGTAGTATGGAATTGAACATCTTTGATCTCCTCTGAACATCTATTCAGAAATTAGAAGGAGCAGACAGAGGCGTGAAGGACAAAACCCATGCCCTACTTTTGTCCGGTGTGGGAGAGAGGTGGGACAAGAGCCAATGGCGCATGATCTCCCTGGCCTTAGCCGCCGGGCTTTCCAGCAGCTTGAGACAGGAAATCCCCTGGAGGAGTTCCCCGAATCGGATCGGATACTCCTATGTTCCATGCTCCTGCTTGAAGCGACCATCGAAAAGGCGGACAGGCAATCAGATGAAGATCCATTCAAACGAGCGGCCGCACTTGCGAGGGAGGCAGGCAGGCTTGGCGCTAGACTCGAAACTGAAGTGTTCCACGGACCCTATTCCGATTTGATGCCATTCACGTCCGGTTTCAGCGATCTTCCAGAGCGGCTGGCCGAATTCTCGAAAATCGTGGGTGAGGTGATGGCTCCCTTTGGAGGACCCGGCCACGAAGGAAAGGTGTTCGACGTTTTCCCCTTGATTCTTGCGACAGAATTCGTTCGGCTGAGGACAGGTCATTTCTATGACGAGACCCTTGCCGAGCTGTATCAGTATGTCTCAGGCAGACGAAAGCACTTTTCCGCCGACACAATCCGAAGAAGGAGAGACCGCCTAAAGGAGCAATCGCCGCACATCTATTCCTGGATGTTGGAACGAGCTAGAAGAGCAAACGAAAGCTCGGCTGCTCGCGACTCGTCATAGACAGAAGTTGCGAGCCAGTAGCCGGGTTCCGTCCTAACAATGCCGGGATATTTCATATCCCCGAAACACGATGGTTCACTGGAGGGGATTCGAGCCTGATCTGTGACAAAAAGCCCCAAGCCCTGCTTGGAAGGGGGTATATTTGGGGGTACTTTTCTTGCTTTGTTATTTAACTATCGTTATTTCAATCAGTTATAGAATGATTCGAGTCCCTCACTCCCAAGATTTCTTCTTGCAAGAGAGCGCTTTTGAAGGCGCACGGCTTCAAAAGCGCCGTAACCTGACCGCCTGTTGTTGCACCAATTGCGGGTGCCCCAGGCCCCGATTTTGGGACCTGGGTTCGTACGACTCCAAAGCACGAAATCATGCGGTCAGAGAGCTGGCTTTGAACAATCTTTCCAAAAAGCTGTCCACCAAGCCGGAATCGCGATCCCGGAATCGCCAACCCAGAAACCGCGAGCGAGCGGCTCCGTTCGCCCTCGCAGTTCGTCATTCGTACCGCAGCGCCTCGGCGGGCAGGATGCGGGCGGCCGCCGAAGACGGATACAGCGTCGCCAGCAGTGAAATTCCGATCGAGACCACGGAGACAATCACGCCATCCATCGCGCGCGGCGCAAAAGGCAGCGTGTCAATCGAATACACCTCGGCCGAGAGATGGATGAAGTGATAGTACCCTCCGGCCCAGGAGGCGAGGTAGCCCAGCGCGAGTCCCAGCGCGGTGCCCGCAATGCTGATCAGCAGCCCCTGCATCAGGAAGATGCGCCGCACCTGTCCCGGCTGGACGCCAAAGCTCATCATCACGGCAATGTCGCGCGTCTTTTCCATCACCATCATGGTCAGGGCGATGAGAATATTCAGCGCGGCCACGATGACAATCAGCGCGATCACAATAAACGTGACCACCTGTTCCAGCTTCAGGGCGCGGAACAGTTCGCGGTTCTGTTCCATCCAGTTGGTGGTCATGTAGCCCTTGCCCGCGGCCTGCTCGATTGTCTTGGCGATCTCCGGTGCGCGGTCCAGGTCGTCCACCTTGAAGCTGATCACCGACAGCAGATCCGGCTCGCTGAACAGGCTCTGCGCGTCGCTCAGGCGCATGAATGCCATGGCCGCGTCGTACTGGTAGAACCCGGAGTGGAAGATGCCGGCCACGCGGAAGCGCTGGTACTTGGGCGCGAGACCCAGCGGCGTCAGTTCGCCCTGCGGACTGGTCACCAGCACCGAGTCGCCCACCTCGGCCCCGATGGTTTCCGCCAGGTCGCTGCCCAGCACCAGCGGAGGATACGGCGCGTTGATCGACGATTGGCCGGG
>Ga0255349_1001234_pt1 | contig 10074 bp, 8 predicted proteins | sample CBST25v15metaG_FD_189947 | JGI IMG/M metagenome (GOLD analysis project Ga0255349, IMG submission 189947) | Peat soil microbial communities from Stordalen Mire, Sweden - C.B.S.T-25.v15 | ecosystem: Environmental > Terrestrial > Soil > Wetlands > Peat | place: Sweden: Norrbotten County, Stordalen...
GAAGCGAGCTGAGTTGCCTCCGACGGAGGCATCGAAATTGGCGCGTGGAATCAGCTTCAAAACCGCAGGATTTTTTAGCGCGGAAGGTCTGAGGCGGTTCCCGTGGCGAAAATCCGCAAACCGGCGGCAATTTCAAGGAGCAATGCGGCTTGCACGGCCTCGTTTTGCGTTTCCGGGACCGCTTTCCGGCCCCCGAAGACACTACGCCCACAGCGGGATCAACTGTCGAGCCAGCCGTTTATCGCGCTCCTTCTTGCTGTTCCTGGTCGAGGACGGCGCGGCGATGATCGTTGCATCCACGATGGTACCGGTGAAAATGCGAATGCCCATGCGATCCAGATAGAGGTTCTCATGCGCCGGGGAACCCAATACCGGCAACGTCAACTGACCGCAACGACCAGGCACAGCGATTGTGTACAACAGGTGGATACAGTTGGCCCCGATTTTTCCGGGGGTACAAAATTGGGTACATCGCTTTGGCGCTTCATATCAAGTTTCTTCTAAGTTATTCATTTTATTGGAGCGGGAGACCGGGATCGAACCGGCGACATTCAGCTTGGGAATGTGGCGATCAATTGAAAACAAAGAACATGGCGTTTACCCGATCTCGTTCTGGCGATAGAGAATACGGGAGTTCTCGAAAGCGCTGTTCTCCAGAAATCAAATAGAGCAGAAATGGAGCAGACGGATTTCTGAGTCGGCGGATGGTTGTTAGTCCCCCACCGGTCTTACCGACCCGCCGTAGATGAAACCGGGTGTCTTTGGATGGACGTATGGCTTTGCTAGCCCCGCTGACTCCGCTAACCTCGCCAGCTCCGCTGGCTTGTTTCTTTCTAGCAAATGGGACGAGACCGCAAAAGATTGTGTCCACGCAAGGTTTGGTTGCGCCTTGCAGACTTACTCGGCATAGGAGCAATATCGGGGACAACTTGCCCGGCAACCTCTTTGGCGTCAAGGTGGAAGCGTTATTAATTTAAACAGCTTACAATACAAGATGGCAATCTAAGTCCTTGTAAGCACGTACAACCCCCAAGTTTCGGCGTATCGCAAAACGTATCGCGTTTGAGCCTGCCCGTTCGGCTCTTTTTTGCGCATTTTTCAGCCGATTTCAGCCACGATTATTCAATATTCACGAATCTTGAATATTGAATAGTCCGACGCTATACTTGATCCATGCTAAAGCCGCAGGACATTCTCGTACTGCTCAAACTCTCCATCGAACCAGAGAGGCCGACGTACCTGCGTCTCGCCCAGCAACTGCATCTCAATCCCTCCGAAGTACATGCTTCGGTCAAACGTGCGCGCGCTGCCCACCTGCTGCAGGGACCGCCTGCGCAGGAACGCGTCAATCGTTCCGGTTTGCTCGAACTGCTTCTGCACGGCCTGCGTTACGTCTTTCCGCCGGAAAAGGGCGCTCTGACGCGTGGCGTTCCGACGGCCTATGCAGCATCTCCTCTCAAGGAGCAAATCGCGCCCGATGGCGAGCCGGTTCCGGTATGGCCATATGCCAAGGGTACGGTCCGAGGATACAGCTTCTCGCCTCTGCACAAGAATGCGCCGCTGGCAGCTCTTGAAGACCAGAGATTCTATGAACTGCTGGCGCTTGTCGACGCTCTGCGGGAAGGCCGGGCGCGTGAGCGCGAACTTGCCGGCCGGGAATTGAAGCTTCGACTGGAGGCGTCAGGCCATGCCGCATCCCAATCTTGAGCTTTTGAAGCTGACCGCAGAAAAGCTGCGGCCATTGCTTCCGGAGATCGTATTCGTGGGCGGCTGTGCAACTGGCCTGCTGGTCACTGATCCGGGAGCTGCGCCGGTCCGCGCCACATACGATGTAGACGTCATCGCCGAGATCGGTTCCTACGCCGACTACGCAATATTCTCCGAGCGGCTTCGCGCGCTAGGCTTTCAAGAAGACACACGAGAAGGCGCGCCGGTCTGCCGCTGGACCTTCGGATTGTTGACGCTGGACGTGATGCCGCTCGACGAGAAAATTCTCGGCTTTTCTAACCGCTGGTATCGGGATGCAATGCAGGCGGCAGTCGCCGTTACGATCTCTGAAAACCTGAAGGTGCGGGCCATTACAGCGCCGTACTTCCTTGGCACGAAGCTCGAAGCGTTTCACGGTCGCGGCCACCAAGATTATTTCGCCAGTCACGACCTGGAGGATCTGATTGCCGTCGTTGATGGGAGGGCTACTTTGCTCGATGAAGTTGCCGCGGTGCCGGAGGATTTGCGCATGTTCATCGGCAATGCGATCCGCGCACTGGTGACAGAACTGCGCTTTCAGGATGCTCTGCCCGGTTATTTGTTGCCAGACGCGGCCAGCCAATCCAGGATTCCCCTGCTTCTCAGACGACTTGAGTCTCTCGCAAAACTGTGAATTTATCGTGAGGATGAAATGCATGAGTCCCAAACAACAAACTTCGGCAAAGAGCAGGGCGCAAAAGCCCACACGAGATGACGGCTGGACAGTTCTGAGTTGGGACGATCTCGCCGAGTGGGCAGGTTCTCGCTCTGTTGATCGAGGCAGAACGTATCAAAAACAAGGGCGCGTCCATGATCTTGCGATATCAGACGACAGATGGCTGTTAGCGACTGTCACGGGCGGCACACGCTATGCGGTGACAGTCTGGTGCGAGTCATCCGCAAAAAGCGCAGGGGCAATCTATTCGCGTTGCACATGTCCGGTTGGCACCAGCGGCTGCAAACACGCTGTAGCGGTCGTTGCCGAGTACCTCGAAAGATTGAGCGCAAGCGAAGATACTCCCGTGGCGGACCAGGACGACGAACGCTGGGAGATGCTCGCCGACGAGAGCGGCGAAGAAGATGACGACGATGAGACGGACGATCTGGATATGGATACCGGAGACGCTGAAGACGATGAAGACCCGCAAGTGAATTATGTCCACCGGCATCGGCATCCGGAAGCATCCGGAAGAAAGACACTCAAGGCATCAAACGAAAAGATCCGCAAGCATATCGAAGCCAAGAGTCACGATGAATTGGTGGAGTTGATCTGGGCTCTGACCGAACGGTTCCCCGAGTTGCGCGAGGAGTTTCGCGATCGTATTGCGCTGGGCGAAGGCAATGTAGATCGCCTGGTGACAGAAGCACGGAAAGAGATCAGGCGCGTCGCCTCCGAGCCTGGCTGGCAAAACAATTGGAGGGGTGATGGACATACGCCGGACTATAGCCGCGTCAAGCATCGTCTGGAGCGATTATTGGAGCTTGGGCACCCCGATGCGGTGGTGCGCCTTGGAAAAGAACTGATGACTCTGGGCAACGAGCAGATTGGTCAGTCGAACGACGAGGGCGAAACCGCGGAAGCCGTGGGTGAATGCGTGCCGGTTATCTTTCAGGCTGTTGCTGCATCGACGCTCACTTCCGCGCACAAGCTGCTTTTCGCTATTGATGCGCATCTGCGGGACGATTATGGCATTGTCAATGATGAAGCCGACGTCATTCTCAAAATGCCCGGCGCAAAATCGGCATGGTCCGAAGTAGCGGATGTTCTGACACAGCGCGCAAAGTCGCCTGTAAAGGAGGATGATCCCTACTACCGCAAATACCAGCATGAGCATATCGCCGATTGGTTGATCCGGGCCCTTGAAAATGCTGGCCGCACAGACGAGATCCTTGCTGTTTGCGAACAGGAAGCGCGCGTATCCGACAGCTATGAGCGTCTGGTCAAACGACTGATTGAGAGGAAGCAATACGAGGAAGCCGAGCGCTGGGCGGCCGAGGGTATCGAAAAAACGGCGGCAAAGCTGCCTGGTATTGCGTCTAGTCTTGAAAAGCTGTTAGACGAAATGGCGATGCAGCGCAGGCAATGGCCGATTGCTGCGGCTCACGCAGCTTTGGGCTTCTTCTCACATCCCAGTCGCGATGGCTTTCAGAATTTGAGCAAGGCTGCGGCCAAAGCAGGCTGCGAAGACAGCATCCGCGGCATCGCGCTCAACTTTCTCGAAACAGGCGCTTCGCCATTGCCTCCGCCAGGCAAAGCATCGGCGAAGAGCGTAGAAAATGCAGAATGGCCGCTACCAATGCCAGCTTATCTTATGCCGCTGCTGGGGAATGAATCCAGATTTCGGCCAGCGGCGGGCCCGCATTTCGATGTGCTTATCGACATGGCTATTGCCGACAGGCGGCAAGATGATGTGCTTCGTTGGTATGATGCCATGTCGGCCGGACAAAAGCATCGAGGAGGCATGTCATGGTATGGCTCTGGCGGCTACGGAGATCAAGTGGCGGCAGCGGTGACGGAATCGCATCCCGAGCGGGCGCTCGCAATCTATCGTCAGCGTGTGGACGATCACCTGCCGCATGCAAGTGCATCAGCATACGAAGCGGTTGCTGGCTACCTGCGCAAGATGCGGCCTATCCTGAAAGCGCTCCATCGTGAAGTCGAGTGGGACGGATTTCTCGCGGACATTCGTTTGCGCTACAAGAACCGCCCCAAGTTCATGGAGATTCTCGACAAACTGGATCCCAGGCCAATTGTGGAGCAAAGGAAAGCCCGGCGTTAGATAGGCAGAGTGGGCTGGTGTGGTGCGCTACGGATAATACGATGACAGAAAGCGGGAAAACGCAATTTCCAAAACGCGGTCTCGAAGAAGAAAACCAACTTCTTCGCTTGGAAGTTGAGCGTCTGAAACAGATATTGGCTACTCATGGCCTGTCTGCCGCTTCGGCGCTTATCAATTTTGCCCCACAGCTCCGCCAGTGCTCCTTCAACAGCCGGAAGACCGCCAGGAACGAGGCAAGCAGCGGATTGCTCTATTCAGAAGTTTGTTTCGTGGACGCACTGACGTTTATGCAAAACGCTGGACCAGTGCGGACGGTCGCTCAGGATAATTCTGGCTACGGGAAGTTACATTGGAGAAGGATTCGACGATGCGCGGCTCGATACGCCTTTTCTGGCAATGCCGATCTCTTGGAAAGGAACTCTCCAGCAGTATGTCGGTCGGCTCCATCGCCTCCTCGACGGAAAACAAGTTGTTCAGGTCTACGACTATGTCAATATTGGTGAGCCGATGCTTGCCCGAATGTATGAACGCCGCCGGAAGGGCTATGCCTCGATTGGGTATGAACTGACGTCTCTATCGACCGGACTCGATCTTGAACTTGATACAACGGCGTAGCCAAGGCCGTAAAGAAACCTTGCTGCCCGGGGGGATCGCAAATTCAGTCCAGGGATCATCCGGAATGCAAAATTCTTAAATCCAATGGGTTTTTATGTTAAGCAAATAAACAACTTACATGCCCCTGATGGCGCCCTAAGTCCTTGTAAGAACGTAAATGTCGAGATCCAGCGTGTCGCAAAGCGTACCGACGCCAGCAAGGTAGGAAATCTACCTGTCGAAATTGAGCCGCTGCTTCTACCGCGCGCTGGCATTCATTGGGCACAGAATCCGAGTAGGAGCATGATTGTGCGGCTTTATCTCAAGGCACGCCATTGTCGTTAAACGGAGCAGGCTGAGCATCGGATAAATCGCTCGTTTCCAATAAGTTAGCACGGAGTTGAAAATAAACGGAGCAGGAATGGAGCAGAGAATTAGTGGTCTCTGCGTAAACTATTGATTTTATGGAGCGGGAGACCGGGATCGAACCGGCGACATTCAGCTTGGGAAGCTGACGTTCTACCACTGAACTACTCCCGCAACACTTTCAGCAACAGTTTGCATCGAGTTTGAGAACAGGCTAACACCACGAAACACCATCATTGACGCACTGGCTACAAATTCAACACCGTAGAGGGTGGCGAAATGAAAGTCAATCGTGAGTGGCATCGGCATGGCAGCGCCCGTAAAGTTCTCCGCTCCCAAGGGCTTGCCTGGAAGTTCAGAATCTATATTACGTCTCCCGACGGGAAACGTAAACTCAAAGTCCAACCGTTCAACTCCGTGAAGTACCCTGCTTCACTCTTCGCGGATCGGCGAAAACGGTAGACGACTGACGCAAAGCAGGGGTCTTTCAGCAAATTCCGAACGCCTCCGCAGAGAATCCTCTGGCGGATTACCGGGCGGCTGAGGTTTCAGGCAGAGCAACTCCGGCCCTGGAACCTGCTCCCTCGTGCACAATTTCCCCATCCCGCATGGTCAGAATCCGGCTGGCGATCTGCGCCGCTTCGGGATTGTGGGTAATCATCAACGTGGTCTGGCCCAGTTCGCGGTTGGAGCGCAGGAGCATGTGCAGGACGGCGTCCGAAGTTTTGGTGTCCAGGTTCCCGGTGGGCTCGTCGGCAAGGATGATGGCCGGGCGGGTAATCAGCGCGCGCGCAATCGCCACCCGCTGCTGCTCCCCGCCGCTCAGCTCGCTCGGCCGGTGCTGCAACCGGCCGCGAATCGACAACAGGTCGCAGAGGTGATCCAGATAAACACGGTCCAGGGGCTCCTTGCGCCCGCTCACCGTGTGCGCGATCTCGATATTGCCCATCGCCGTGAGGGTCGGCAGCAAGTTGAACTTCTGGAAGACAAATCCAATGCGTTGCTTGCGCAGGCGGGTACGATCGGCGTCGTTGAGCGAAGCAAAATCCACTCCGTTGATCACCACGCGGCCTTCGGTGGCCTGTGTCAGCCCGCCTAGCAGGTAAAACAGCGTGGACTTGCCCGACCCCGAAGGCCCGACAATAGCGACAAACTCTCCCGGCTCGACGGCAAACGAAACTCCGCGCACCGCGGTGACCTGAACTCGTCCCGCCATGTAAACCTTGGTCAGATTTTCGGCGAGAATGATGGGCGAAAACTCTTCGGGCTGCACAATCTCATTGTAAATGCGAAGCCCTCGTGCCGCCTTCAATCTTCCCTGTTGGAGGGGGCTTTGTTGATGGTCGCGATACAGGCACGGATTGCGGGATTTTGTGTATTGCCCTGGGAAGCAGGGCCATGGAAACGGCGCTCGCCCGTGCTTCCATGCGCAAAGGCCGCTCCTCGTGGGAACGGCCTTTGCGCGTGAAGAGAACCAGGGAGCAAAGAATCAGTCTCCGGCGACCAGCTCGGGTTCCTTCTGCTGGACGGGCTTGGCGGGGGAGATGGAGCTGAGCGAGACCAAGCCCTCGACCGGCTTTTCGCCCAGCACATGCTCGCGATAGAGTTTGGCCATGTGAGCATTTTCCGCGGCGTCAAGCTGTTTGGTGTCGCGGGCGCGAATTTTTTCTTCGCGGGCGTTCTTGGCGATGCCCAACTCGTCGAGCGTATGGTTGGCCTCGGAGTTGACGTGCTCCATATTCAGCGCCAGGTGATGCCCGACGTGCTCCATGTTGACCTTCTTGCCGCCGGCAAAGATCTCATGGCGTCCATGCTCCTCGTACCATTTGGTCAGGGTGGCCGTCATGTGCATCTTCTCGATGATGTTGCGCCAGCCGACGCCGGTGTTATAAGCGCAGAAGCTGATCTCGCCCTCCTGCGTGGCATACGGGATGATGCACTGCTCGGTGCGGCGGAAGTCGTAATTGAACAGATCCTGGAACCACATTCCTGCAATGAACAGGAAGTTCCAGCGGTCCTCGCGGCGCTTCTTGATGTCTTCCAGGGTGCGGTCGCCCTTGATGCTGCCGTAATCGTGGCCGGTGGCGTTGAAGGTCTTGTCCATCTTCTTGAGCATGTCGCCGATCTTGAAGTGGGTAGGCGCCTGGAAGGGATCGTAGTTACGCAGAAGCGCCAAAGCGAAACCGATGACCGAAAGCCATTTACCACGGGCCGCGTCGTTCACCTTGGCCAGATCCTTGGCCACCCTGTTCATATCCAGGAAGGCAGTTACCGGGGCCGCTTCCTTGGTCTCCTTGTCGATCATCAGCGCCATGCCGATGCCGCAATTGGGATGGCATCCGCAGGAGAGCTGGCCCCACTCGGCGCTCGGTCCGTGAATCAGGTCGGCCCAGTCGGTGAAGGTGCTCATGAAGCTGATGGGAAACCAGTCGCGCGCCGGTTCGCCAAAGCCGCACTGATTCTTGATGTCGTGAGCCATGTGCGAAAGCGTGTAGCGCTGCGCGATGCGGCGCTCGTCGCTGATCTCCTCGTCGCGGCCGGTGAAGCTGACCGGCTGGAAACTGAGGAAACTGATGGTCTTGGGGTTGTCGAGGGCAAACTGGATGATGCGGCCAACCTGCTCGTTGTTGATGCCGTTGATGATGGTGGTCACGGGGACGATCTCGACGCCCGCCTCGTGCAGGTTGTTGATGGCCTGCAGCTTCACGTCGAAGAGGTTGCCCACCTTGCGGTGCGAGTTGGCGGCGTTGCCGATGCCGTCGAACTGGAGATAAACGTAGCGCAGTCCGGCTTCGGCGGCGGCGCGGCAGAGCTCCTTGCTCTTGGCGAATTCGATGCCGTTCGAGGCCGCCTGCACGCTGTTGTAGCCCACCTTGCGCGAGTAGGCGACGGCGTCCAGGAAGTAGGGCGAAAGGGTCGGCTCACCGCCGGAGAACTGCACGCTCATCTGCCGGCGGGGCTTGACGGTGGCGGCGTTGTCCAGCATGGTCTTGATCTCTTCCCAGGTCAGCTCATGGACGAAGCCCACCTGGTTGGCGTCCATAAAGCAGGGATCGCACATCATGTTGCAGCGATTGGTGAGGTCGATGGTCAGCACTGCGCCGCGGCCGTTGGTAATGGTCGATGTGCCGTGGTGGTGGAGATTCTTGTCGCCTTCGCCGTGGGCGCGCATGTCGCGGCCGGGGAAGCTCTCCTCGAGGTGCTTGAAGAAGGCCGGGTCCATGGACATCACGTCTTCAAAGTGGCCGTGCTTGGGACAGTCCTTGACCATGAGGATCTGGCCGTCGCGCTCGATGATCTGGGCCTTGATCTCGCCCACTTTTTCGTTGAGCAGGACTTCATGGGGCAGCTTGCCGTCCAGAATCTGCTTGCGAATCTCGGGGACACACTTGGGGCAGAGCGAATCGGTGGTACGAGGCCAGCCCAGCGGCGGCTTCTCTTTCTGATAGCTCTTCATCAGCGGCTTGTCGCTCCACTTGGGCGTGAACGACGGGTTGGGGCTGATGCGGTTGAGCCGTTCATAGACGACCCACGCTCCCTTGGCCGCGTAGACGGCGGCTTGTTCGGCGTATTTCATCGCTTTGGACATAAAGTGCTGTCTCCATTCAAATTAAAATTCTTCGCGAGTGATGGTTTCTCGCTCGATCGAACCCCGATTTCCCGCAAGACCAGGGATTTCAAGGCTCTTAAAATCCAGTTCATAGGGTAGACGCAGTCCACCGCGAACTGAACGGCCACGCAGCAAACGGCGGAATTTTGAGCTGAATGGTAGGCAAAAGAGTCTAAACGGGGCTGCTTCTGTAGCAGATGGCTCGTGGGAAAGCATAAAGCTAAGCCGAAAAGGCAGTGGAAGATAAAGTGGCCTGCGCAGAAGAGACTAGCGCGTCTGAGATCATCCCTCGAGGATCGATTGCCCTCATGGCCCGACCCGCCTCGCGCTCAATCCAGACTCTCTGGATATCCTCATCCTCACCTTGCAACGGGTTCAACGACTCAAGAATCGCGGGAGCTTCGGCCGGAATCAAGGACGCAATCTCCGAGAATGCCTGCATTGAACCGTAAGATAAGGGGAAGTGATGTCCGGTCGAATCAAGTTCACTGATATGCAACTGGCGTATTCTGTCCTTGAACTGCAAAAGAATGCGGAAGGCCTCGGTCATGGTCCGATCACACTGGTGGGCATGGGCTAGGTCGAAGCACATCCTGGCACTCGGGAGCTGTTCAAACCAGCGACACAATTCTTCCACGCCCTGTCCATCGGTCTTTCTTCGATCCATGTTTTCAATGGCAAGCTGGCTGCCAAATCCGGCCCACTTGCCGGGAGCATGAATCGTATCGGGATGGATAATGATCGGGCATCTTTCTGGAATCTGGCGAAGAAGATCAATCACGCCGTCCTCTTCGTCGGCTGAGAAACGGCTCGGGGCATGGACGGAGATATAGTGAAACTGTTCCAAATTGAGTTTAGGCAGCGCGCTAACCCGGATAATTCGCGAAGCCTGATTTAGCGAAAGCCTTTTGTGCTACAAACATGTTGACAAGACAGTGTTTGAGGCACAATGAGAGGTTTTCGCTTGACCGATTCTAC
>Ga0255349_1001244_pt1 | contig 10035 bp, 6 predicted proteins | sample CBST25v15metaG_FD_189947 | JGI IMG/M metagenome (GOLD analysis project Ga0255349, IMG submission 189947) | Peat soil microbial communities from Stordalen Mire, Sweden - C.B.S.T-25.v15 | ecosystem: Environmental > Terrestrial > Soil > Wetlands > Peat | place: Sweden: Norrbotten County, Stordalen...
AGTCCTGCGGCTAATCGTACTGCGCGAATGAGATTGCGTGCCGATAGTTTGGGCATGGATCGAACGCCTTCAATGTTCCCGATAAGATTCTAGTCCAGCGGCGTTCGTGATCCACGGTACCGACCCGATTTTCGCCAGCAGCGCCACCCGCCGGGGTAGTGTGAACAGGCCCTAACTCGCCGGTCCAAAACGGGAGTGTCCGCCGCGATATTTCACTCACAAAGCGGATCTTCTTCATGTGCTCTTCCGGACCGCCGATAGATGATTCATGAGCCTGAAAGGGAAAATTCGCCTCATTGTCGCCGTTTCCGCTATCGGGTTGTTGGTGATAGTGGGTTTGTGGTTGAACAGCGAGCGCACGGGACTGCTGTCTGACCGGATGCAAAGCGCGAAGGATCTGGTGAATGTTCCCTACTCGGTGCTCGTCGAGCAGTACCGGCTGGAGCAGGAAGGGAAGCTGACCCGCGCCGAGGCTCAAAGAAACGCATTGCAAGTCATCCAGCCCATGCGCTATGACGGCGATAACTATTTCTGGATCAACGACACGCATCCCACCATGGTGATGCATCCCACCAAACCTGAATTGGACGGTAAAGACCTCACCAACTTCAAAGACCCAGCCGGGAAAGCTCTCTTCGTTGACTGCGTCAACGCTGCCCGCAACCCGGAAGGTGGTTTCGTCTTTTACCAGTGGCCCAAACCGGGAAGGGACAAGCCGGTCGCCAAGCTCTCTTATGTTCGGGAGTTCGAACCGTGGGGATGGGTTGTTGGAACCGGGATTTACATCGACGACGTTGACACCGCCTGGAGGGCGAACGGCAAGGTGGCGGCGGCCGTCGGAATTGTGTGCCTGATCGTTCTGCTGATCGTCTCGAACAAGGTCTCCCGGTCGATCTCCCAGAGGCTGGGGGAAGTGATTGGCCGGATGAAGGATGTGGCCCAGGGCGAAGGAGATCTGACGCAGAGAATCGAGATCCAATCCAGCGACGAAATCGCGGAGTTGGGCAAGTGGTTCAACGTCTTCATGGACAAACTCGAGAAACTTGTTCTTCAAGTAGCCCGGAACACGCGGCGGCTCGCTTCAGAGAGCGAGGCCATCTCGGCCACCTCGCAAAAGCAGGCCGAGGGCGCGGAAGAACAAAAGTCTCAAACCACCCAGGTCGCGGCCGCCATGCAACAGATGTCGGCCACCGTCCAGCATATCTCGGAGAACTCCAACGCCGCGGCGGATGCCTCCCGGAGGGCCGCAGATACTGCGCGCCAGGGAGGCACCGTCGTCGAGGAAACGCTCTCGGGCATGCGCGCCATCTCCGACTCGGTCGGAGAAACCGCGCAAAAGGTCCAGGGACTTGGGCAGCGGGCGGAGCAGATCGGCCTGATCAGCAAGGTAATCAACGACATCGCCGCCCAGACCAACCTCCTGGCGTTGAATGCCGCCATCGAAGCGGCTCGCGCCGGAGAGCAGGGCCGCGGATTCGCCGTGGTGGCGGGCGAGGTGCGCAGGTTGGCGGAACGCAGCAGCACCGCCGCCAAGCAGATCACCGGAATGATCGAAGATATCCAGTCCGAGACCCATGAGGCGGTTTCGGCGATGCGAACCGGGACCCAGCAGGTGGAGATCGGATTGGAATCGACGAGGCAGGCCGGCATATCGCTCGAAGAGATCATCCGCACCTCCGTCGAGGCGGGCGAAATGGTCACCCTGATCGCGACCGCGGCCACTCAGCAGGCGGCCACCACGGAGGAGATCAACCGAAGAATCGATGAGATTGCCCGAATCGTCGTCGAGGGCGCCGACGTTACGCAGCAGTCGGCAAGATCGCTCGAAGAAATCTCGACTCTCGCCGTTGACCTCCAGCGTCTGGTCTCCCAGTTCAAGCTCGACGAGAGCCGCACTGCAAAGCCGTAGCGCCCGCACGGACAGGAACAATCCTCGATCGTTGCGCGGCGTTGGTTGACCAGGTTCTTGAGCGTTTGTTTTTATGCCAACTCAGGGTGCCCCAGGTCCCGATTTTGGGACCTGGGATGAGCCATGCAACAAACGAAATCACGCGGCCAGAGTTATCGAGCACGGAGTCCTTCAATGCACTCCCGGCGGCGGCGTCACGTGCTTTTCCGGCTTCTTGAAGAGCCAGACCGCGCCCGCGCAGAAGAAGGCCAGCAGGGCTGTCCAGCGGAAGATGTCCACATAGGCCAGCAGAGCCGATTGCTGCTTCATCAGGCCGTAGATGAAGTCCATGGAGCCGGGGCGGCCCTGTGCGTGGCCGAGTTGCTGGCCCAGATAGCCGGCCAGGACCGCCGACTTCTGCTGGAAGACCGCACTGGACCCGGTCAGGTGGGTGGCGAGATAGGTCTGATGGAGGTCCGAGCGGCGGATGATGGCCGTCGTGGCCATGGAAATACCCACCGAGCCGCCGATGTTGCGCAGCATATTGAAGATGCCCGTGGCGTTACCCATCTCTTCGCGGGAGATGGTGGAAGTGGTCATGGTGGCCAGCGGAACGAAGACAAAACTCAAGGAAAATCCGGTGATGGTGATGGGAATCAGCAGGGTCAGAGGGCTGATGCCCAGGTTGACCGTGCCGAAGATGTACGAGCAGATGCCAAAGCCGATGAAGCCGGCGCTGAGCAGCTTGCGGTTATCGATGCGCGAGCCGAGGATGCCGATCAGGGGCGAGCCGATAATCGAGCCTATGCCGCGCGGTCCCACGACCAGGCCGGCGGCAAAGGCTGTGTAGCCCATAACCTCCTGATAATAAAGTGGAAGAATGGCGATCGTGATGTAAATGCACATGCCCAGCAGGGCAATCAGGAAACAGCCTGTCCGGAAGTTGCGGTCCTTCAGCGCGTGCAGATTGACCAGACCCTTGGGATTGGCCCACGAGCGCCAGATCCAGAGAATCAGCGCCGTCACCATCGCCGCCACCGCCCAGCGCACCCAGGCGGCTCCGAACCAGTCGTCCTCCTGGCCCTTGTCGAGCACAATCTGCAGGCATCCGGTCCAGACCATCAGCAGGCCAAAGCCGATGTTGTCGAAGGGGCCGACCTTGGCGTTCTTGATGTACGGCGGATCGTGGACGAAGCGGGTGATCATGAAGACCGCCAGAATGCCAACCGGAATATTGATGTAAAAGGCGTAGCGCCAGCTAAAAGTATCGGTGAGCCAGCCGCCCAGCGTGGGCCCCAGCACCGGCGCCACCACAATCCCCAGACCATAGGCGGCCATGGACATGGAGCGCTTTTCCACAGGAAAGCTCTCCAGCAGAATCGATTGCGACAAGGGCTGCAGCGCCCCGCCGCCCGCGCCCTGCATCACCCTGGCCAGCAAAATGACTCCCAGCGAGGGCGCCGCGCCGCAGAAAAACGAGGCGATGGTGAAAATGATGACGCAGGTCAGCAGAAAGCGCTTGCGGCCAAAACGGCGGGCAAACCAGTTGGAGGCGGGCAGAATCACGGCGTTAGCCACCAGGTAGCTGGTCAGCACCCAGGTGGCCTCGGAGTTCGACGCCGACAGCGAACCGGCGATGTAGGGCAGGGCGACAGAGGCAATCGCGGTGTCCAGCACCTCCATGAAGGTGGGCAGCATCACTGAGGCGGTCACCAGCCACGGGTTCACCCCTTGGGTGAGCGGGTAACGGGCTTGGGCGGCGGCGGATGTCATGAAAAGGGGGAACTTCCTGAGGGTAAACGATTCAAGCCATCACCGCCAGAGGACCGCGCAACGCCCAAAGGCGGATGAACCAGCTTGAAAACCAGAAAAAAGGGGAGCGGATCGATCTGCTTCCCTCTCCGATTCAGATGCGCGCGCCCTCGCCCGCGGTCCATTTTCTCGGAGCAACCAAGTCAGCCGGGACCGAGCCGCCGGGCAGCGTCGCAGCCGATGGACAGATCCTGCAAGTTCCATTGAATCAATCATTTTTACTGTCCGCCGCCCGTCTGCCCACTGCGCCCCCACGACGCTGTCCGCGCGGCGCGCTGGAGTGCGGCCGGCATGGAGCCCGGCGAGAGCTTCGGCAGCCGCTGAGCGCGTTGCCCCGAGGACCGTCGCGTCCCTCTCTGATTTATGGAGATTGAGTCAAATAAAGTTGACACTAAGTCACTCAATCATGCATCCTAATAATGTCAGAAATTTTATAGGCAGGCAGGAAACCAACCATGGCAAAGATTATCGGCATCGATCTGGGTACCACCAACTCGTGCGTCGCGGTTCTTGAAGGCGGCGAACCCAAGGTCATCCCCAACGAGGAAGGCGCGCGCACCACCCCCTCCATCGTCGCCTTCTCCAAAAGCGGCGAGCGGCTGGTCGGCCAGGTGGCCAAGCGCCAGGCCATCACCAACCCGGAGAACACCATCTTCTCCATCAAGCGCTTCATGGGCCGGCGTTACAACGAAGTGAACGACGAGATGAAGATGGTGCCCTTCAAGGTGACCCAGCAGGGCGATCACGTGGGCGTTCTGGCGCAGGGCAAGGAGTACACCCCGCCTGAGATCTCGGCCATGATCCTGCAAAAGCTGAAGAACTCCGCCGAGGCGTACCTGGGCGAGACGGTCACCGAGGCGGTCATCACCGTTCCGGCCTACTTCAACGACGCCCAGCGCCAGGCCACGAAGGACGCGGGCAAGATTGCCGGCCTGGACGTCAAGCGCATCGTCAACGAGCCCACCGCGGCCGCGCTGGCCTACGGTCTGGACAAGAAAAAGGACGAGACCATCGCCGTCTACGACTTCGGCGGCGGCACTTTTGACATTTCGATCCTCGAAGTCGGCGAAGGCGTCATCGAGGTCAAGAGCACCAACGGCGACACCCACCTGGGCGGCGACAACCTCGACCAGCGCATCGTCGAATGGCTGATTGCCGAGTTCAAGCAGGAGCAAGGGCTCGATCTGGGCTCCAAGGGCAACGAAATGGCCCTGCAGCGGCTCAAGGACGCGGCCGAAAAGGCCAAGATCGAGCTCTCGACGACCATCGAGACGGAGATCAATCTGCCCTTCGTCACCGCCGACGCCAGCGGCCCCAAGCATCTGGTCCGCAAGCTCACCCGCGCCAAGCTGGAGCAGTTGGTCGGCGACTTGCTCGATCGCTCGCTTGAGCCCTGCAAGAAGGCCATCGCCGACGCCGGCATCACCATCGACAAAATCGACGAGGTGGTTTTGGTGGGCGGCCAGACGCGCATGCCCAGGATTCAGGAGATCGTCAAGCAGATGTTCGGCCGCGAGCCGCATCGCGGCGTGAACCCGGACGAAGTGGTGGCCATCGGCGCGGCGGTTCAAGCAGGTGTCCTGGCCGGCGAGGTGAAAGACCTGCTGCTGCTCGACGTGACCCCGCTGACCTTGTCCATTGAGACGCTGGGCGGCGTGGCGACCACGATGATTCCGCGCAACACCACCATTCCGACCAAGAAGACCGAGACCTTTTCGACGGCGGCCGATTCGCAGACCGAGGTCGAAGTCCATGTCCTCCAGGGCGAGCGCCCCATGGCGGCGCAGAACCGCACCCTGGGCAAGTTCAAGCTGGCCGGCATTCCTCCCGCGCCGCGCGGCGTGCCGCAGATCGAGGTCACCTTCGACATCGACGCCAACGGCATCCTCAACGTGACCGCCAAGGACAACGCCACCGGCAAGGACACCCGCATCACCATCACTTCCAGTTCGGGCTTGAGCAAGGACGAGGTGGAGAAGATGGCCAAGGAGGCCGAGGCGCACTCCTCCGAGGACAAGGAGAAGCGCGAGGAGATCGAGGCGCGCAACGCTCTGGACGGCATGGTCTATAACATCGACAAGATGCTCAAGGACGCGGGCGACAAGATGCAGGGCGCGGATGCGGCTCCGGTCAAGGCCGAGGTCGAGACCGTGCTGGCCGAGTCGAAGAAGCTGCTCGAAGGCACGCCCACCTCAGCCGAATTGAAAGCCCAGAACGAGAAGCTGACCCATGCCAGCCACAAGCTCGCCGAGATCCTCTACAAGGCGAATGCGGCTGCCGCGGCGTCCGGACCAACCGCTGCTCCGGGAGATTCGGCAGCCGAGCCCGCCGCCGAAGCCAAGAAAGACGAAGGCGTAATCGACGCCGAGTACGTAGACGTCGAAGACAAGAAGTAGGCACCTGCGGTGCGGCAGAGCCGCCTTCGGCGGAAAAGCAATAACTCGGGGTGGGCGATGCATAATCGCCCACCCCTAACTCATTGCACGCTAATACACTGTCATCCGGCCGTAGACAACAAAAGTATTCATGGTCCCTGTAATAGTTGATAATTTCATCGAGGCCTGAAATTGAAAACCTCCAAAAGCGAAACGGCCGCCGAGCGTTCGGCGATGATGTCGCGTATCCGATCGAAAGACACGAAGCCCGAGATGCTGGTCAGGAAGGCGCTCCACAGGCTCGGTTTTCGATTTCGCTTGCATGTTCGTGATCTACCAGGACGCCCGGATATTGTGTTGCCGAAATATAAGACCATCATTCAGGTCAAGGGATGCTTCTGGCATGGCCACACCTGCCGCGATGGGAGGCTGCCAAAAACAAATCGCGAATATTGGGTGCCAAAGCTGCTTCGGAACAAGCAGCGGGACATCTCCAATGAACGCAAGCTCCGCCGCCTGGGATGGTCCGTTCGCAACCTTTGGGAATGCCGGATATGCGCTTTCAGCCAAGAAAGCCTTGATGAGGTGCTAACCAGCGTTTATCACAACAAGCATCTCCCCCGCGAAAAAATAGCGCATTACGGATACCAAGGTGGTACATTGGCTTTACGTTAATCATTATGGCCACGAATCGACCAAGCAGCCTCGAAAAAGTAGCGGCGCGGCAGCGGCGGAGAGATCCAGACTCACTGCTGGTCGAGCAGCTTGAGAAGGCAATTCTCAGAAATGCTGGCGGCCTTGAGAAATTCAAGAAGGAGATTCCTCTTCTCCTGCGCAAAGCCATCGATGAGGTCATCGATTCGGCCCGCACAAACCGCTCTACGCTCAACGAGACGAAGATCAACGAGAGGATTTATCTCGGAACCAAAATTAGTGTTCAATTGAGAAACCGTTTGAAACTGGCGAAGAGGAGAATTATCAATCCCTGCTTTGATAGAACCGAGATTGGAATCCAAAGCACCATCGGTCAGACTTGGTCCGTTCCACCCGAACTCGTTGGTAATACGTGCCTCTTGGTCAAATCCGACGAAAAACGCGCGATTTGCTCCGTTGGGACGATAATGATTCGGGACGAGGTTCTGAATGCGATCGGGGCATCATCAGGAAGGCGCGTGATTTCGAATGCCGGTATGGAGAGTATTCGCTGGATTCTTAAGGATGAACCGCTTCCCAACGTCCCTTCATAATTGTTCGGCGGGCATGAGGAACCGGACTTGACATCTACCTACGGAGACGGATCTTCAATCGATTCCGCCAATCGGGCCTGAATTGGTTTAGGCGCAATGCTTGCATGAACTTCTTTCAACAATGACTCGATCTCGGTCTTCGCGAAAATCTGACAGTCCGAGTACAAATCGATGAGCCTTGACGGCAAAGCTGTCATTAGTGCTGAAAGGTCATACGAAACCTCTGTGAACCGGTTCCTAAATAATTGAATTCTTGAGAGGCTGTCAGCTAGTTGAGTTTTCCGCAGTGATGCATCGGGCCAAATACGTTTCCAGTATTCGCATGTCATGCACATCAAGGCGCAACGGGTGCCGTCGTGTGAGAGAAACGAAGCCCAGCCGGAGCGTGCGAGAAGCGATGAGGCCGGTCTAGAGTCATCTGTGCGCTTTCTGTTGTTGCATTCCTTGCATGCCACCAACACATTTCCCGGCACATGAAGACCAGCGCGGAGCCTATTCATCCCGTCGAGGTGCTCAACAATAGAATTGTCCCAGGTCAACTCGCGTGAGCAATAAGGACACAGGTTATTAAAGCTCTCCCGCACCATTTGGACATACTCTTTGCTTTTAACTTTAACGGCACAGGTTTTGGAAAGTGACCTGCTCAGCTCGTGAAGGAACATGCTGATGAGCTTATTGGCCACATCCGATTTGGCGTTCGTGTTACCGCTGAGCAGCTTGGAAGCTGGATCTTTCAATCTTCGCCTCCAAGCAGCCAGTCAACCTTGACCTCCAGTACCTTTGCAATCGCTCGAAGTTCAAAATCAAGGACACGGCGAAGATTATTTTCAATCTTTGCAACCGCAGCGCGATCCATCTGCACTCCAACAAGCGCAAGTTTCGCGGAGAGATCGTCTTGTGTGAGCGGAGGTTTGGCTGCGGCACGAGCCTTGGCGATTCGCTTGCCAGAAATGTTCCTCTTGCTGGGAGTCTTGCTCACACCGAAAGGCTAAACTTTATGGATGCAATAAATGTTCTACAATAGAACAAAGGAGGAAGTTGCGGAATTATTTGATCTGGCTATTCAAATATGGACTGGATAAGATTCTGACTAACTAATTCGGGTTTCCTACAAAAACAGCGTCGAGTATGCCGCGCACATTCTCGATAATCACGGCGCGGGGCTGGACTTCTTCAATAATCCGCAGCGCGGCAGGAAAAAGATTGCGTTCGTCGAGCTTTCCCAGCTGCTTGCCAGCTTTCGAGAATGGCGGGCAAGGAAGCCCTGCTGCCACAACATCCACCCGCCCCCGGAATGGCTTGGCGTCGAAGGTGTTCAGGTTTTCTTCAATGACATTCCACGCGGGACGGTTGAAACGCAGCGTCTTGCACGCATGGCTATCGAGTTCCACCAAGCCAGCGTGAGCAAAACCGGCCTGCTCAAAACCGAGCGCCTAGCCGCCAGCACCTGCACATAATTCGAGGACTGAAATTGCGCTCATGATGTCATTGTGCATCGAAATGGGAGCAAGTTTCTCCACAGGGACCAATTAATTTAGCGCGATTTCCCCAAATAGTTGAATGGAAACGCCTTATATCCACTTTGGACTAATGAAGAGATAGTCAAACTCCAGGAATTGCCAAGTGCCCTAGGCCTGGATTTTCAGGCCTGGGATTCGTCACAACCTTCAGCAGCTCACCAATCAGTCCCGTAAAACGGATTGCGCGGAGTAGTGCAATGCACTACAATGAATCTTGCCACTTGTCACACCCATCACGGTCGTAGAAACGCACGAGTTCCTCAGTGCGACGAAGAAACTGATGGACGATGAGGAGCGCGCTGAGCTTGTTCGGTATATGGCTTTCAACCCCACCGCGGGCGATCTGATTCCGGGAAGCGGCGGCGTAAGGAAGCTGCGCTGGGGGCTGGAAGGGCGCGGTAAACGAGGCGGGGCGCGGGTAATTTGCTTCTTTCACGATATGGAGATGCCGTTGCTGCTTTTGAAGGCTTATGCCAAGAATGATCAAGCGGATCTTTCATCCGATGAATTGAACACGATGCGGCAGTTTACAAAACTGATGGTTGACGAAATAAAGAGGCGGAGGCAAGGGCGATGAGCAAAGTTGGCGAAGGAATCATTCGTGGGCTTGAGCAAGCGTTGGCGTTCATCGACGGCACAGGGGACGAAAGTCAATACCGGGTGCATATTCCGCCCGAGATCGACGTGCGTGCGATTCGCGGGCGGCTGGGCTTGACGCAGCAGGAGTTTGCCGTGCGGTTTGGCTTCAGCGTGAACACCCTGCGCCACTGGGAGCAGGGCAGGCGCGTTCCCGAAGGACCGACGCGCGCCTATCTGCTGGTGATCGACCGTGAACCGCAAGCCGTGCAGAAAGCGCTGCGGATTGCCTGACGCAGATTCGAGATCGTCCGTTGTGAAACCCCGACTTACCCAATTCTCAGCGGTTCTCAATGCGCGCGCGGGCTTCTGAGCCTTTGCCGAGGAAACTTTGGCGACTCCGGTGATTCGGATGCAAGGAAGTCACGCGGTTGTCCGGTTCAGATGCGCTGGCTTTTGAGACGGGGCGCGCCAGAGGCGGGATTTGCCGTTGAACGTGTTCCGTGTTACGATAAACGATAAGCATGATTCGCTCGTTTGCCGACGCAGAGTCCGAGCAGGTCTTTTCGCATCGCCACAGCCGCCGGTATGCGGCTTTCGAGCGGGTGGCATTGCGC
>Ga0255349_1001247_pt1 | contig 10021 bp, 9 predicted proteins | sample CBST25v15metaG_FD_189947 | JGI IMG/M metagenome (GOLD analysis project Ga0255349, IMG submission 189947) | Peat soil microbial communities from Stordalen Mire, Sweden - C.B.S.T-25.v15 | ecosystem: Environmental > Terrestrial > Soil > Wetlands > Peat | place: Sweden: Norrbotten County, Stordalen...
TCAACAGCGCGACGTAGCAGGTGACCAGGAGCTTGCCGAGCGGCAGTAGCGTCGCCACTCCCATGCTGCCGACGGTGTAGGCGAGGGCTGCACCGGCGGCTACAGGCGCCATGACCATGATGATGCGGGTGAGGCGGAACATGGTTTCAGTGAGCGATTGCAGGACGCTCAGTAGCGGGGAGCGTTTGGGTTCGGGGAGCAGGGCCAGCGCGGTGCCGAAGAGCAGAGCGAAGACGGCGACCTGGAGGATTTGATTTTCAGCGACGGCTTTGGCGATGTTTTCGGGGAAGATGTTGAGGAGAATCTGCTGCCAGCCTTCTGGACGCGCTGTTGGCGCGACAGCCTGAACGACTGCTGGGAGCGTGACACCGGCGCCGGCCTGCGTAATGTCGATTGCGATGGCGCCGAGGAGCAGGCCGAAGGTGGTGACGACTTCAAAGAAGATGAGGGCCTTGACGGCGACGCGGCCCACGCCGCTGAGTTGGTTATGGCCGGCGATGCCGGTGACGATGCCGCCAAAGATGAGCGGCGCGACGATCATGCGGATGAGGCGCAGAAAGATATCGCCGAGGAAGTGGGTTTGCGCGGCGATGCCGGGGGCGTCGATGCCGAGTTCCGCGCCGGCGAGCATGGCGAAGAAAGTCCAGAGCAAAAGGGAACTGCGGCGGACGGCGTAGGGAATGAATAGGGCGAAGGCGATCCAGCGCAGAACTGCGGCGAGTTGCGCGGGGGCGTGAAGAAGGCTTACGGCCAGACCTGCGGCAAAGAGGACGGTGGCGGCCACGGAGAGCACGCGGACCGGGACGGGGACAGGGACTGGACGCGGTTCAGGCGTGTGGGTCATGAATTGATCGGCTGGCTCCAGGAACTCCATTATCCTATGAGCATGCCCAAGATTGCTTTTCTTGAATGCTCCCGATGCCATTTGCACCTCGACCCCACCACTCCACAGACGGTTTGCACGGCTTGCAGCGGCACGCTTTATGTTCGCTATGACTTAGCAAGTGCAGCGGGGCTGGCGCAGCGTAGCCTTGTTGCGCAGAGCACGGCGGATGGGCGCTGGAACGGGATGGGTCGCTACGCCCAGGTGCTGCCCGACGTGGAGCCGGTGACGCTGGGCGAGGGATGGACGCCAATGCTGAAGAGCCGGCGGTATGAAAACGTTTGGCTCAAGGAAGAGGGCGCCAATCCCACGGGAACGTTCAAGGCGCGCGGGCTGGCGCTGGCGGTGACCATGGCGCGGCACTATGGATTGAAAAAGCTGGCTGCACCCTCGGCGGGGAATGCCGGCGGCGCGTTGGCTGCGTATGCGGCGGCGGCGGGGATTGAGGCGCACATCTTCATGCCCAGGGACGTGCCGATGGCAAACCAGGTGGAGTGCCTGGCGTATGGCGCGCATTTGACGCTGGTGGACGGGCTCATCTCCGACTGCGGGCGGATTGTGGCGGAGCGCAAGCAGGCCGAGGGCTGGTTCGATATTTCCACGCTGAAGGAGCCTTTCCGCGTGGAAGGCAAGAAGACGATGGGCTACGAACTGGTGGAGCAACTGGGCTGGGAGTATCCCGATGCGGTGTTTTATCCCACGGGCGGCGGAGTGGGAATGATTGGCATGTGGAAGGCGTTCGAGGAGATGGAGCAGTTGGGCTGGGTGACGGGGAAACGGCCGAAGATGATCGCGATTCAGGCGGCGGGATGCGCTCCAGTAGCGCGGGCGTTTGATCAGGGCGAGGCGGTGAGCCAGGTGTGGCAGAACGCGCATACGTTTGCTTCGGGGCTGAGGGTTCCCAAGCCGTATGGGGACTCGATCATTCTGGAGATTGTGCGCGCGTCGGGCGGCACGGCGCTGGCGCTCACGGACGACGAGATCTTCGCTTCAGTGAAGGACTGGGCGGCGCACGAGGGGCTGCTGTTGTCGCCGGAGGGCGCGGCGGCTACGGCGGCGTACGACCATCTGCTGGGAACGGGGTTCCTGACGGCGCAGGATCGCGTGGTGCTGTTCAATACAGGGTCCGGGAACAAGTATACAGACGTGCTGGCGGCGAAGTTCAGGGAGCAGGGAGCGTTCGCGGCGATGCAGAGCTAGGTTGTTGAGCTCGGCGTGGAACTGGGCGTGGAGCTTGGCGTCGAGCTCGATGTGGAAGCAGGTGCGCTGGATGTGCTTTCGCTGGAACTCGCGGACGATTTGGTCTCTGCAGGCGCGGCGGGCTTGCTGGAATCGGATGAAGACTCGGACGAAGATTCAGAGGCGGAACTCGGGCTTGCGTAGTCGTTCACATACCAGCCGGCACCCTTGAAGTTGAGGCCTGGCGCGGTGAGCGGGCGCTCCAGCACGCCGTGGCACCTAGGGCATTCGGTCTCTTGCTTGGCGGAGAAGTTCTGAATTTTTTCAAACTTGTGGCCGCACTGGGTGCAGCGATAGGCGTACAACGGCAAGGTTCCTGACCTCCAGCGTGAAATTCAAACCCTGAATCCATTGTATCTGTTGGGCGGCAAATGATACGCAAATGCCGCCCTAGCCGAATTTGCCGCAGAAGCATGAGGACTTACTTGACGGTGAAGGGGACGCTGGCGATGTGGTTCTCCCAGGCCAGCGTCAGGGTACCGTGGGATCCGTGGGTGCCGGCGAGCGAGTACTTCAGATTCTCGATGGTCTCGGCGGGCTTGGTCATCTTCATCGGCACGCGGCCCAGGTCCTTGGCCTTGTCGTAGACCGTACCCCACTGGCCGGTCTGGGCGTTGACGACGAGAACCCAGCTGTCGGGGTTGGAGACGTCGACGTAGAGGGTGTAATCGCCCTTGGGAACGGCGAGGGAGCCGATTTCGAGATCGGCTTCAGTGTGCAGCTTGGTGGCGGCGTTGGCGCCGGCGCGCCAGACGGGGTAGGTGGGATCGTGGCCGATCTGGCCGTCTTTGGTGAAGAGCTTGCCTTCGCGGCCTTTGACGCCGGGCGAACTGTAAGTAATGGTGATGGTCTTGCCGTCGATGGTGGCGGACTCTGTGGCTGCGGGGCTCTTGGGCGGAGGCTTGGGCGCGGGTGTCTGGGCGGAGAGGGTTGCTGCAGCGATGAGCAGCCCGGTACAGGCGAGGAGGGATTTCATGGCGATGTTTCTCCTTTGGGGCGAGGCCCTGAGGGGATGGACCAGGCCGACGGGATGATTGTCGCACCTGAAGGTGGGGTTGGGAAATGGGAGTGTTTGGGCTGTTATGATGCGGCGGAAGGGATTGCATGCAGCAAAGACAAAATCAAGTTTCGGCGGGTGAGAGATTTCGCGCGGCGGTGAGGGAAGAGCAGCCGCTGCAGGTGGCGGGCGCCATCAACGCCTACACGGCGCGAATGGCGGAGGCGACGGGGTTTCGCGCGCTGTATGTTTCAGGCGGCGGCGTGGCGGCCAACTCGCTGGGCATTCCGGATTTGGGCATCAGCACCATGGAAGACGTGCTGATCGACGTGCGGCGGATTACCGATGCGAGCAGCCTACCTTTGTTGGTGGACATCGATACGGGATGGGGCGGGGCGTTCAACATTGCGCGAGCTATAAGGTCGTTGGCGAAGGCCGGCGCGGCGGCGGTGCACATGGAAGACCAGGTGGGGCAGAAGCGCTGCGGGCATCGACCTGGAAAAGAGCTGGTGACTGCGGGCGAGATGGTCGACCGGATCAAGGCGGCCGTGGATGCGCGGACCGATGAGCAATTTTTGCTGATGGCGCGTACCGATGCGCTGGCGAATGAAGGCATGGCCGCGGCGATTGAGCGCGCGCAGGCGTATGTTGCGGCGGGCGCGGACATGATCTTTGCCGAGGCGGTGACGGAACTCGCGCAGTACACCGAGTTTCGCAAGGCTGTTGGCGTGCCGATCCTGGCTAACATTACGGAGTTTGGGCAGACGCCGCTGTGGACGCGGGACGAGCTGAAGGCTGCGGGCGTGGACATTATTTTGTATTGCTGCGGAGCTTATCGGGCGATGAATGCGGCGGCGCTGAAGGTATACGAGGCGATTCGCGCGGAGGGCACGCAGAGGAACGTGGTGGCGCTGATGCAGACGCGGGCGGAGCTGTATAAGTATTTGGACTATCACGCGTATGAGCGGAAGCTGGATGAGTTGTTTGCGAAGGGCAAGGAATAGATGGTTTTTCCTCGATATCTTGGCTAGTTCATCTTCTTCTTAACCGTGGTACTGGAAAGGACATGATCAGACTTAAAGGCGTCCGGGGTCCGATATGCATGTTGGCCGTTGCCGTTCTATTCGGTTCCGCGACGGGCTCCGCCTACGCATTCCTTCTTCCAGCCTTTTTCATCGGCTATAAGACAGCTTGGATATTAGTAACGGGAGTCCTGGTTGCGGCGTTGCTCGGCGGATACATCGGTTATCGTAATGCGGGCGGCGACTCGTTGTCCGCCAAAATTGGCGTAGGTATCGCGTTTGGGGCTGTGGAAGTTGTTCTCGTTACTTTCTTATCGCTGTTGATCATCGTAAACACTCGTGGAGGGTGAATTCTTGATGCACTCCGGAGGTTCGGAATGAGCGACGGACTAACTTCGCCTGTGGTTTTCAAACCCAAAAAGTCGGTTGCGTTGTCGGGCACGCCGGCGGGCAATACGGCGCTGTGCACGGTGGGCCACAGCGGCAACGATCTGCACTATCGCGGCTACGACATCAAGGACCTGGCGCGGCACTGCGAGTATGAGGAAGTGGCGCACCTGCTCATTCATGGCAAGTTGCCAAATGCGGCGGAGCTGGCTGCGTACAAGGCGAGCCTGCGGCCGCTGCGCAGTTTGCCCGCGGCGGTAAAGCAGGCGCTGGAACTGCTGCCGCCCACCACGCATCCGATGGACGTGCTGCGGACCGGCGTGTCGGTGCTGGGCTGCGTGCTGCCCGAAGCTCTGGACCACAATGACGCCGGGGCGCGCAGAATTGCGGATACGCTGCTGGCGGCGCTCGGGTCGATGCTGCTGTATTGGCACCACTACGCGCGCAACGGGCGGCGGATTGAGGTGGAGCGATTCGAGGATTCGATTGCGGCGCACTTTCTGCATCTGCTGCACGGGGAAAAGCCAAGCCCGGAGTGGACGGCGGCGATGCAGGCTTCGCTGGTTCTGTATGCGGAGCACGAGTTCAATGCGTCGACGTTTACGGCGCGGGTGATTGCGGGGACGGGGTCGGATCTCTATTCGGCGATTGCAGGGGCGATTGGCGCGCTGAAGGGGCCGAAGCATGGCGGCGCGAATGAAGTGGCGCTGGAGATTCAGCAGCGTTATGAGACTCCCGATGAGGCCGAGGTGGATATACGGCGGCGTGTGGGCGAGCGCGAAGTGATTATCGGCTTCGGGCATCCGGTCTACACCATCAGCGACCCGCGCAGCGAGATTGTGAAGGAAGTGGCGGGCAGGCTGGCGACCGAAGCGGACGACACGCGGCTGTTTCAGGTGGCGGAGCGGATCGAGTTTGTGATGAACGACGCCAAGCGCATGTTTCCCAATCTCGATTGGTACTCGGCGGTTGCTTATCATCAAATGGGGATTCCCATCGATTTGTTTACGCCGCTGTTTGTGATTGCGCGGACAGCGGGTTGGTGCGCGCACGTGATTGAACAGCGGCAGGACGGAAAGATCATTCGTCCGTCGGCGAATTACACGGGGCCGGAGAATTTGACGTTTGTTCCGATGGAAGAGCGTGGCTGATCATTCTCTGGTGTCCTGTCTGCAACATTCTTTGTAAAACGTCCGAAAAATCGAAGCAGATTCTTCGACTCACCACCCCCGAACTGAAAAACGTTCGGGGCCCCGTTCGCTCAGAATGACAGCCTCTGTGTTGTTATGAGCTTTAGAGGATCCCGAAGTTCGATTAGGAGATTACGTGTCATCACACATTAGTAATGAGCGTCCGGCGCCGGATCAGGTCTTATCGGACATCGCCGACTATGCGCTGAGTTATGAAGTTAATAGCGACTTAGCTTACACCACTGCGCACTACTGCCTGCTGGATACGCTGGGTTGCGGGCTTGAGGCGCTGGAGTATTCGGCCTGTACCAAATTGCTTGGGCCGACTGTGCCGGGGACGGTGGTGCCGCATGGCGCAAAGGTGCCTGGCACGGCGTTCCAGCTCGATCCGGTGCAGGCGGCATTCAACATTGGCGCCATGATTCGCTGGCTTGACTTCAACGACACCTGGCTCGCTGCGGAGTGGGGACATCCCTCCGATAACCTGGGCGGCATTCTGGCTACGGCGGACTGGCTGTCACGCACCACCCTTGCGAGCGGCAGGCCTGCGCTGACGATGCGCGATGTGCTGACGGCGATGATCAAGGCGCACGAGATTCAGGGCTGCATCGCGCTGGAGAACTCATTTAACAAGGTCGGGCTTGACCACGTCGTTTTAGTGAAAGTGGCTTCGACCGCGGTGGTTTGCAAGTTGCTGGGCCTGAGCCGCGAGCAGACTGTCAATGCAATTTCATTAGCGTGGGTGGATGGGCAGAGCCTGCGCACTTATCGGCACGCGCCGAATACCGGATCGCGCAAGAGTTGGGCCGCGGGCGATGCGACCAGCCGGGCGGTGCGGCTGGCGCTGATGGCGCAGGCCGGCGAGATGGGCTATCCGTCGGTGCTAACCGCGAAGACGTGGGGCTTTTACGATGTTTCGTTCAAAGGACGCCCGTTCAGCTTTCAGCGGAGTTATTCGAGTTACGTGATGGAGAATGTGCTGTTCAAGATCAGTTATCCGGCGGAGTTTCACGCGCAGACTGCCGTGGAAGCTGCAATGAAGCTTTTCCGGCAACTTGCCGAGCGCGGGCTGAATGCGTCGGCGATCAAGTCCATCACGGTGCGCACGCATGAAGCGTGCCTGCGGATTATCGACAAGAAAGGGCCGCTGGCGAATCCTGCCGACCGCGACCATTGCGTGCAGTACATGATCGCGATTCCGCTGATCTTTGGACGGCTCACGGCTGGCGATTACGAGGATGCGGTGGCCGCCGACCCAGTTTGGGGCCCACGGATCGACGCCGTTCGCGAGCGCATCACGTGCGTGGAGGAGCCGAGTTTCACGAAGGACTATCACGACCCGGAGAAGCGGTCGATTGCGAACTCGCTGCGCATGGAATTGAACGACGGGACGGTTCTGGAGGAGACGGTCGAGTATCCGATCGGCCACCGGCGGCGGCGCGAAGAAGGCATGCCGCTGCTGATTGAGAAGTTCAAAACAAACCTGCGCCGCCGCTATGAAGAGGAGCGGCAGGAGCGGATTCTGGCGGCTTCGCTGGACCGCGAGCGGCTTGCATCCATGCCAGTGAACGAGTACGTGGATCTGTACGCGCTGTGATGTGACTGCGATCGGCAGCGAGTTATCGATCTGGAAATTGGGTGGACTATGCACGAACGCGGACCTTGCGGTCCGCATTCGAGCATCAATATGGTTGTCGGAGTTTTCGGCCCGACTGAAGTCGTGCCCTGATACAGAGCGCGTGCAGGGCTGAATGCATTCGAGAATCATGAAATACCACTCTCAACAAATCACGGCGCGCAGGCGGCGATTTCGCTGATAATGGTTGAACGAAAAAGTCGTTCGTCAGGGAGCCGCTCTGTGCTGATTCATGTTCGCGCGTTTTCCTTGTTGTTTGCCTTCCTTCTTCCGCCTTGCGGGCTAACGCTGCAAGCCCAACGCGCCGCCAACGGCAATGCCTACTACCAGCAACTGCGCGGCCTCTTGCCGGGCGGCGAAGTGATTGCGGTGAGCAACCTGGATCTGCATCGGGACGCGGCCATCTTCACGTTTCGCCATGGGAACATTGCGTTTTATGGCGAGGTGAACGGCAAGGTGACGGGCGCGGTTTTCAGGGGTGAAGGCCACCTGCACATTACACCGCCTACGGTTGAGGAGCGGCATAACCTCGAGATTGTTGCGCACGTCGACGAGTTTGATGAGGACTTCGACCAGGTGGTGATGCGATTTACCGACGCCACCGCGGCTGAGTTGCACAAAGGCTCGGCGGGCAAGGGCGATGCGGACTCAGCTTATGCAAGAAGCGCCCAGGAGTTTCAGAGTTTTGCGCGTGTGCATCTTCACCAGAACTACGATCTGCGCATCTTGCAGGATGTGTTGAGCCCGGCGCCGGGCGGGTTTTTTCTGGCCGCGGTTCACGGCAAAAAGAACGCGCACCTGGTGTTCACGTTCGATCCCAACGGTGTTGCCGGTGTTTCTCCTGAAGAGGTCGGGCTGCTGAACTGGAGCGACTGGGGCGAGACGTTTCCACTGGCGTTTCATCGCGCGGCGGAGTATGGCAACGGCACGGCCAGCGGTAACGAGCACAACGCGGCTTATCGGATTGTGAACGAAAAACTCGACGTGTCGATCGAGAAGAGCGGATTCCTTTCGAGCATGGCCACTGTGGAGGTGCGCGCGGAGCAGGATGGCGTTGCGGTGATTCCGCTGGATCTCTATCCGACGCTGCGAGTGAGCCGCGCGGAGACTGGGAAGGGCGATGCGCTGGACTGGGTGCAGGAAAAGAAGGAGGACGATCCGGAGTTTGGCGTGGTGCTGGCGCAGCCGCTCAAGAAAGGCGAGACCGCGACGCTCAAAATCACCTACGGCGGCAAGGACGTGGTGCTCAATGAGGGCAATGGAAACTACTACCCGGTGGCGCGGGAAGACTGGTATCCAAACGCGAGCCAGGGCCTGGGCGACTATGCCATGTACCAGATGGTCTTTCATGTCCCCAAGAACTTGCAGATCATCGCAACTGGGACCAAGGTAAGCCAGAGTACCGATGGGGGCATCACCACTTCGGAGTGGAAGACGGATGTGCCGCTGGCGGTGGTGGGCTTCAGCGTGGGCGACTTCACCACCAAAGAGGAGAAGTTCGGCAGTCCGCTGGGTGGCGAGCTGACTATCGACGCCTATGCTAACAAGGAGCCGCCTGACGAGGTGTCGAGACTCGCTGGGCAGGGCCCATTCGGCACCCTGAACACAACGCCGATGCTGGCTACCGAGCTGAACGAGGGCGAGGTCGCCGCGCAGCTTTATACCAACTACTTTGGCGCGCTGTCGTTCGCGCATATTTCGCTGACCCAGCAGTCTGCCTGCAACTACGGCCAGAGCTGGCCGATGCTCGTCTATCTGCCGATCTGCGGATTCTTCGATTCAACGCAGCAGCATTTTCTCGGACTGCGGGCCGAGGATATGTACTGGAAGGTTGTGACCCCGCACGAGGTGGCGCACCAGTGGTGGGGACAGACTGTGGGGTTCCGCGGATATCGCGACCAGTGGATGAGCGAAGGATTTGCCAACACTTCAGCCTCGATCTTTCTGCAGGCCACGCGGCCCAAACCGAATGAGTTTCTGGAGTTCTGGAAACAGCAGCGCAGGCTGATCACCGAGAAGAATGCCTTCGGTTTCCGGCCGATCGATGTGGGGCCGGTGACGATGGGCTTTCGGCTCATGTCCCCGAAGGCGGGATGGGACATCTACCAGAACCTGGTATATCCCAAGGGAGCGTACATTCTGCACATGGTGCGGATGATGATGTGGACGCCGACGGAGGGCGATGCCCGCTTCAAGGCGACCATGCACGACTTTCTGGAGAGCCACCGGATGCAGGCGGCCACCACTGAGGACTTCAAGGCGGCAGTGGAGAAGCACATGAGCCAGGCGATGGATCTGGACGGAAATCACAAGATGGACTGGTTTTTCAACGAGTACGTCTACGGGATCGAGTTGCCGGCTTACCACTTTCAGGGGCAGGTGACGCAAGACGGCGATAAGACGGTTTTGCACTTTACCCTGGCGCAATCCGGGGTTTCGCCGGGGTTCAAGATGATGGTGCCGCTTTACCTGGAGTATGTTGACGGCAAGGTTTTTCGGCTGGGCTCAGTGAACATGGTTGGCTCCAACACGGTCGAGAAAACCGTGCCGCTTCCCAAGCTTCCAGAGGCGGTGAAGCGGGTTTCGATCAACTATTACTACGACGTGCTTTCGACGGAGAACTAGAGCGGTTCCAGGATAGATGCACCTTTCCAGCTCTTGCGCCAC
>Ga0255349_1001252_pt1 | contig 9982 bp, 7 predicted proteins | sample CBST25v15metaG_FD_189947 | JGI IMG/M metagenome (GOLD analysis project Ga0255349, IMG submission 189947) | Peat soil microbial communities from Stordalen Mire, Sweden - C.B.S.T-25.v15 | ecosystem: Environmental > Terrestrial > Soil > Wetlands > Peat | place: Sweden: Norrbotten County, Stordalen...
TGCGGCAATGGGCTTCGTCGGCGTCGGACAGGCCACCATTCACAACGGGGCGAAGACCGTGCGCTACTTTGAGAAGACGTTGCGTTGACTTGTTCCGGTCGGAACCGGATGCGAGCAGTGGGATCACCCTCCGCGTTACACTCCTCTTGTCATGGTTTCCAAACTGAGCAACCCCATACCTGCCGCCCACCTCCGTCCCGAAGCCCTCGCCTTTCTCCGCGCCCTCGCCCGCCACAACGACCGCGAATGGTTCAAGCCGCACAAGGCGACCTTCGATGCGGAGCTGAAGGAGCCGATGCTGGCCATCATCCGCAAAGTCAACGAAGCGATGGAGAGTTTTGCTCCGGCCTACGTGCGGCCAGCGGAAAAATGTCTCTTCCGCATCTATCGCGATACGCGTTTCAGCAACAACAAGCTGCCCTACAAAACCCACGTCGCTGCGTGGTGGATGCCGGATGGATTCAAGAAGACCTCTGGCGCCGGCTTCTACTTTCACGTCAGCGCCAAAGAGACGGTGGTCGCCGCCGGAGCCTGGATGCCGGATAAGGAGCAGTTGGCCGCCATTCGCCACTGGTTGCTGGACCACCATCTTGAGTTCAGAAAGCTCCTCCAAAAGCCCAATGTGCGCAAAGTATTTGAAGAATTTGAAGGCAATGCGCTGACCCGGCCGCCCAAAGGCTTTCCCTGCGAACATCCGGGGATGGATTTGATCAAATGTCGCCAATGGGGGTTGAGCACGACGCTGCCAGCTTCGGCGGCTCTGGATCCGGAGTTTGTCAAGGTGCTGATTCGCCACTTCCGGCTGGCCGCGCCTGTGGTGGAAGCCTTGAATTCTCCCCTCGCTGCAACTTTGGAGCCCAGGAAAAGGGTACTTTTCGGCCTGAATTAGCTAGCGGCCGGAGATTCCCTCCCGGTTCTTGCGGCCCAACGCACCCCGCTAAAACCGGCAAATCCCGGAAAAAACAGCTAAAAATCGGCGATATATCCACAAAATCCTCAGAAAAATGCAAAAAACGCGGTTTTTTTGTTGACTTTGCCCCCCCGGAAGACGCATTGTAACGAACGTGGGTTCTCCAACCCGCATGAATACAGGGGTTTCGTGCAAGTGTTGCCTACGTCGCACTCCCTCCATGCGGTACGCGCTTTGCGAAGGAAACCCAGGCAACACCGGCGCGCCCAAGGGCACGCCCAAAAGGAGAGCATCACATGGCTACTGGACTGACCAAGACTGCCCTGACTCGGCTTCTTGCCGAGAAGATGGAACTGACCAACAAGCAAGTCGCGGCCTTCCTGGACCTGCTGGCGGAGACCGCCATCAAGGAGACCAAGAAGAACGGCGTCTTCGTGATTCCCGGCATCGGCCGCCTGGTTAAGGCGGAGCGCAAGGCCCGCATCGGCCGTAACCCTCAGACCGGCGCGGCCATCAAAATCAAGGCCAAGACCGTGGTCAAGTTCCGCGTGGCCAAGGCCGCCAAGGACGTGATCGCACCCACCAAGAAGTAGTAGTACCCTGGACTGGACAATAACGGGGAGGAGCCTGCCGCTCTTCCCCGTTGTTTTTTGCGCCAAGGGAGCAACTTTCAGCGTTTCCGCCTGGTTGCGCCCGATGCGAGGATTGCGCGTTCTATTCCATCCGCAGCGCCTGCATGGGTTCGATCTTCGTCGCCGCGCGCGCGGGAATCAGCGTTGCGATCAATCCGACGCAAGTCAGCAATAGCGCGGCAAAAAGATATGTCCAGGCATCCAATGGCTGCACCTGATACAAAAAACCATTAATCAGCCGTCCCGCAGCCAGCGCCAGCAGAAGCCCCGCGGCCAAGCCCGTTCCAATCAGCATCGCTCCCCGGCGCAAAACCAATCGCGCCACACTGCGCCTGCTTGCGCCCAGTGCCATGCGCACGCCGATCTCGTGCCGCCGGTAACTCACAAACTGAGAGAGTACTCCGTAGAGACCCGCGATCACCATTGCCACTGCCAATCCGGCAAATAAACCCACAAGATACAAGCCCAGTTTGTGGCTGAAGGTGTTTTTGTCCACCAGCGCGCGCATGGATTGGAAGTCATCGAGAGCAAATCCTGGAGCGGCCTGATGAAAAACTGATCGCATTTCCGCCGCCACCGGAATCTCCGCCCCAGTCTTGACCACGAAGCTGACGGTGGTCTTCAAAAGCGCCTGATAAAAAAGAGAAGTTACCGGGATCTGTTGCTGCGGCAGCAGAATCATCGGGACGGCTGCCGAGCCCACGTTGTTATCCACTTGATCGGCCAGAACGCCGATGATTGAGTACGGCTTGATCATGCCTGTATCCTTGCCGCCCATACTGATCTGCTTGCCCACAGGGTCCTTGCCGGCGAAATATTTCTTTTCGAGCGCATGGTTAATGACAATTACAAAGGGCGTGGTGGAAACGTCCGCGTCGCCGATCATGCGCCCGCGCAAAACCGGCGTGCCCATGGTGCGCGCGTAGTCGCCGCTGACTGCCGAGATGCGCGCCTGCGCTGCATTGGCCGGAATATTTGCCTGTCCCAGAATCTCGAAGCTCGAATTGATATTGAATCCTGTAAGCGGCAGAGCCGTGATTAGCGCGGCGCTTTGCACGCCGGGAGTCTGGCGCATGCGATCGAGAACCGGCTGATAAACCAGCGTTGCCACGGAAGCCGGTACTCCCTGCGTCTCGTCGGAAACAGCCATGTTCGAGAACCCGGCCGCATCCTCTGGAGTGGCTGAAAAAGTCGTGACGCGATCCGCGTCGAAGCCCAGACGCGCCTCTTGCAGATTCCAGAGCGTATGAAAAAGCAGTCCGGCGCCCACCAGCAGCAACGTCGAGAGCGCCACCTCGCCCGCCACCAGCCATCCCGTCAGCTTTCCGCTCACCGTGCGGGGTCCAACCCCGCGTGAAGCCGCCTGCAGAGCCGCCTGCGGATCGGAGCGCGCCACCAGCAGCGCGGGCAGCAGGGATGAAAGCACGGTAGTCGCCATCGCAATGGCCGCCAGCGCCAGCAGGACTGTCCAATGAAGGCCAATCGAGTCCGCGCCGGGAATGGTTCCGTCCGGCAGTTTGCGTACCAGCCGCAAAGCTAGTTGCGCCAGGATCACCCCCGCGCCGCAGCCCAGCAGGCTCAACAGCATCCCTTCCAGGAGCATCTGCCGGGCCAGGCGCCACCGCCCCGCTCCCAGCGCCGAGCGCACCGCAAACTCCTGCTGACGGCCCAGACAGCGGGCAATCATCAGATGAGATACATTCGCGCAGGCAATCAGCAGCACCAGCGCCACGGCCGCAAACAACGCAAACAGAACCGGGCGCACCGTTCCTGTCAGTAACTCCTGATAGGGGGAGGCGCGAAACAAGTTAGTATCCTTTGTAACTGTCGCGGTGCCGGAAATATGCGCGGCGATGGCATCCAGCTCCTGTTGCGCCTGGGCGCGAGTTACTTCGGGAGCAAGTTCGCCGACCATGCTGAAGAACTGGTAGCCGCGGTCTGAAAGCATTTCCTGCGACGGTTGCAGAGGAAGCCAAATCCCCTTGCGAATATCCGGCCCCATCTCGTGCGGAAATTGAAACGAAGCTGGCATCACGCCCACCACCGTGTGCAGCGCGCCGCTCACTTTGATCGACTGCCCAATGATGCTTCGATCCGCATGAAAACTCTGCCGCCACAACTCCTCCGACAGCATCACCACCGAGGGTCCGCCCGTGACGCCCTCCGGCTCAGTGAACGCGCGCCCCAGCAAAGGCCGCGTGCCCAGCATGGATAACAGATTGGGCGTCACGCGCGGAGCCACCACGTTTTGCGGGCCGTCCGCATTCTCTACCACGCCCAAATCTTCCGAGTAACCACCCAAATCCTTCAGAAGCCGTGACTGGCTGCGTATATCGCGGTAATTCAGCCACGAAGTCTTCGTGAAGCCCGGCGCGTCAGATTTCGGTCCGATATAGAGCAAGCGATCCGCGTGCGCATAAGGCAGGGGCCGCAGCACTACACTCTCGATGACCGCAAAGATTGCCGTGTTTGCGCCCACGCCAAGCGCCAGGGTCCCAATCGCCAGCAGCGCAAAGCCTGGGGATTTGCGCATCTGGCGCAGCGCATAGCATACATCCCGCAACAGGTTCTCCAGCCAGGGCAGAATGCGCCGCTCGCGGTAGGCCTGCCGCGTCTGCTCTGCGCCGCCCAGGCGGATCAGCGCTTGCCGCCGCGCTTCGGCCGGCGTCAACCCGGCGCGGATGCCGTCCTCGGTGTGCAGGGCGACATGGTCTTCGAGTTCGGCAGCAAAATCTTCTTCCGCCTGCCGCGCGCGTAGCACTCCGCACAGGCGAATCCACAACGCTCTCAGCTTGTGCATCATTTTCTCCTATTCCATCCGCAACGCCTGCATGGGATCAATGGAAGCGGCGCGTTGCGCGGGAATCAGCGTTGCCGCCAGGGCGACCACAGCCAAAAGCAGCGCAGCCGCCACATAGGTTCCCGGATCGTGCGGCCCCACGTTGTAGAGCAGGCTCTTCAGCAGCCGCGCCGATGCAAGCGATGCGCCCAACCCCAGAATCCCTCCCACCACGATCAGCCGCAACCCCTCCCCGGCAATCAGCCGCAGAATATCCAGCTTGGTCGCGCCGAGAGTCATGCGCACGCCAATCTCCTGCGTCCGCTGCGCCGCCACAAAAGCGATCACCCCGTAAAGCCCGATCACCGCCATCAACACGCCACAGAAAGCAAAGAAGCTCAGAAGGGCCGTCTCGAAGCGCGGCCGGTCCGCCAGCTTGCTCACCGTCTGGTTGAGTGTTTCCGTCTCCACCGGCACAGTGGAGTCGATCTCGGCAATCTGCGACCGCACCCAGGGGGTGACAGCCTTGGGCGATAGAACCGTATCGATGATCATCAAAGGCACCGCCCCGCTCATCACCTCTGCCCCCGGCGCGCGTCCGCCCCAGTCCTGCTGAACGTTGCGCCGGAGGAAGTATATCTCCGGCTCGTCCTCTTCCCTGAGGCCGCCATTCTTCACGTTTTCCGCCACGCCCACCACTGTGAACGGCATCCCGTCGGGGTTCCTCTGGATGCGCTGCCCGATGGGATCTGCGCCCGGAAACATGCGCGCCGCCAACAGCCTGCTCAATACCACCCGGTATTCGCCGGAGCTTCTGTCCTCCTCGGCAAAACCCCGGCCGCGAACAATGGGGATGTTCAAGGCTCGAAAGTAGTCTGGAGTTACCCCGCGATCCACTATCGAGCCGCCCGTTCCCTGCGGCGGGTGGGGTTTTCCAGCAACTGCCAGATCGGCGTATCGCATGCCGCTGTTCCAGCCGCCCGGAGGCAGCGAATCGCTGAAGGCCACCGCACGAATCCCTGGCAGCCGCCGTACCGCCGCTTCGGCCTGAAGATAAAACGCCATCTTCTTCTCACTGGTGTCGTAGCGGAAACCGGGCAGCGCAATCCGCGCCGTCAGCACTCCGTGGGTTTGCATTCCCAGGCTTTGTTCTTCCATGTTCTGAAAGCTCTTGAGCAGCAGCACAGCACCTGAAAGCAGAACTAGGCTGACGGCAATCTGTCCGGCAACCAGGCTGCGTCGCAGAACCGTGCGCCGGCGGGAGTTTGTGCTCCGCGCCGCCAGGGCAACCGCGCGCGGCTTTTGCAGGGCAGGCAATATGCCAAAGAGCGCTCCGCAGAGCAAGGCGAGCAGTACGGTAAACGACGCGATGCGCAGGTCCACTCCGGCGCGCGTCAGAAAGGGAATTCCCGTGGGTGCGAGCTTCAGAAAAACCCGCAGCAGCCCCTCGGCCAGTATGATTCCCGCCGCGGCTCCGGCCAACGAGAGCAGTGCGGCTTCGGTGAGCGCTTGCCGGATCAACCGTCCGCGGCTGGCGCCCAGCGCCGAGCGCACCGCCAGCTCCCGCTCGCGGCTTTCGCCCCGCGCCATCATCAGCCCCGCCACATTGGCGCAGGCAATCAGCAGCACCGCCAGCACGGAGGCCAGCAGAATCCAGGCCGATAACTGCACGTCTTTGGTCTCGCGGTCGCGCAGCGAACGAATGCTGAGGTGGAAGTCCTTGCGAAGAGGACCGGGAAGGAATGTCTCCTGCGTGTGGACAAATAAAGGCTCCATCTCCGCTCTGGCCTGCGCGATGCTCACTCCCGTCCGCAGCCGGGCAAAGGTGCGCATCGGAGTTCCGGGCATTCCCTTGCGCTCCAGTCCCTCGTTCAGCGCCAGCGGCAACATTACGTCAGGGACCTGCAGCGTCGGCAGCTCAAATCCCTTTGGCAGCACGCCAATCACGCGTGCTGGGCTGCCGTCCACGTCGATCGTCCGGTTGAGAATGCCCGCATCGCGGTTGAAATGATCCTGCCACAAGCCATAGGAAATGAGCGCAACGCGCGGCCCATTGGGCCGGTCCTCTTCCGGCAGGAAGTTGCGGCCCAGCGCGGGCGAAATTCCCAGCAGCGGCAGAAAGCCGGCTTGCGCATGGATGCAGTTGAGCTGCGCCGGATTGGCTTCCACCAGATCGCAGGCATGAAGCATGGTTCCTTGCGAGGCGAAGGCCTCGAAGGGTTTCTGACTGTCGCGCCAGTCGAAAAAGAAGCCGCCCAGCGTGAACTCCTCCCGCTCCAGCGACTGCACCAGCCCGACCGAGACGATCCGGTCGTCGTGCGCATAGGGCAGGCTGCGGAAGAGAATCCGATCCACTACGCTGAAAACCGCTGTCGTTGCGCCGATGCCCACCGCAAGTGTGGCGATCACTGTAATCGTAAAGACAGGATTGCGTCGGAAGCCGCGCAGCGCATAGCGTACATCCCGCAATAAGTTCTCCAGCCAGGGCAGTGTGCGCCGCTCGCGATAGGCCTGCCGCGTCTGCTCCGCGCCGCCCAGGCGGATCAGCGCCTGGCGACGGGCTTCGGCCGGCGTCAACCCGGCGCGGATGCCGTCCTCGGTGTGCATTTGAACGTGGCTTTCTAACTCGGCCGCGAAATCGTCCTGATCGCGATGCGCGCCGATCATGCCGCACAGGCGAATCCACAACGCTCTGAGCTGGCGCATTACGCCTCCTCTGCCGGAGCGAGAAAGCGCGCCAGAATCGCCGTGGTCTGCTCCCACTCGGCCGCAGTCTTCTTCACCTGGCGCTGGCCGGCCTTGGTCAGCTCATAAAACTTGGCGCGGCGATTGTTCTCCGATACGCCCCACTTCGAGCGGATGAAGCCCTCCTGCTCCAGCTTGAGCAGCGCCGGATAGAGCGTGCCGTAGTTCAACTGCAACAGATCGCCGCTGGTCTGCTCGATGCGCCGCGCCAGGCCGTAGCCGTGCAGCGGACCCATGGTTTCCAACGTGCGCAGCGCCATCAGCGCCAGCGTTCCCTGCCAGACATCGCTCTTTTCGCCCATTTCCTTCTCCTATTGCTAAGCAATAGGGAAACTATACCCGCGCTTCTATGGGAATGCAATAGGAAAAATGAAGCGCTGGCCACCCCAAGAGCCATGGGCGGCTAATTCGGGAGCCAGACTCTACACTATCTATAGGTAATGGCTGACCAGAATACAACTAACGACACCATCGCCGCCATCTCCACGCCGCCGGGGCGCGGAGGCATCGGGATTGTGCGGCTCAGCGGCCCCGATGCCGCGTCGATTGCCGCGCAACTGGTGCGCCTCCATCAGCCGCTCGAGCACATGCGTGCGCGAATGGCCGATGTGCTCGATGCGCCGCACACGGGCGCCGATGCGGATCGCATCGACGAAGCGCTGGTCACTTTTTTTGGCGCTCCGCACTCTTATACCGCCGAAGATCTGGTGGAGATTGCCGCGCACGGCTCGCCGGTGGTGCTGGAGCTGCTGCTGAACCGCGCTCTGAGCTTGGGCGCGCGCCTGGCCGAACCGGGCGAGTTCACCAAGCGCGCCTTTCTGGCAGGCCGGCTGGACCTGACCCAGGCCGAGGCGGTCCGCGACCTGATCGACGCGCAGACGCTCACCCAGGCGCGCTTGGCCGCCAGCCAGATGGGCGGAGCGCTCAGTCGCCGCGTTGGGCCGGTGAAGCAGTCGCTGGTCGAACTTATCGCCCTGCTCGAAGCTGGCATCGATTTTGCCGAGGACGATGTGGAGGTAACGTCGCAGGCCGAGATCGCCCGCCGGATCGAGGAACTGACGCCGCCCCTTACCGCGCTGGAAGCCTCCTTCGCTCGTGGGCGCATCGTCCACGACGGGCTGACGCTGGCCATCGTGGGCCGTCCCAACGCCGGCAAAAGCTCGCTCTTCAATTGTCTTGCCGAGCGCGACCGCGCCATTGTGACCGCAACCCCCGGTACTACGCGCGACACGGTCACCGAGCGCATCTCTCTCGACGGCATTCCGCTGGAACTGGTCGACACGGCCGGCCTGCGCGAGGCTGGCGAGGAAGTTGAGCAGTTGGGCATTGCCCGCAGCCGCGAGGCGCTGGCCGACGCCGCGCTGGTGGTGGTGGTGCTGGATGCGACCGAGCCGCTCAACGACGAGGAGCGCCAACTGCTGGCCGCCGTCAAGGGCCGTCCCGCCGTTGTGGCCGTGAACAAGAGCGATCTGACTGAAGCCGGCCGGCCTCTGCCCGATTACGCTGATATACTGGGTGCCCCATCCTCTCCGCGTTCTGTGCGGAAAGGGTGGGAATCGATACTCGCGCTCGCCACCTCGGCGCTCACCGGCGAGGGCATTCCCGCGCTGCGCGAGCGCATTCTGGCCCTGGCCACCGGCGGAGCCGCCGCCGAGCCCGGCATGTTGACCTGCCTGCGCCACCAGCAGGCCATCGCCGCGGCTCTTAAGGCCCTGAATGGCGCGGCGCAGGCCAACGCCGCCTCCATTCCCCACGAGATGATCCTGCTGGATCTCTATCAGGCGCTCTGGGCGCTGGACTCGCTGACCGGCCAGACCACCCCCGACGACATTCTTGATCTGATTTTCTCTTCCTTTTGTATCGGAAAATGAATTCGCGTTGCTGAAAGTCCTGAGAAGTTTGCCGGCAGCTGCCGCCAGCAGTTGGCTTTCACGCGATGTGAGAGTCCACCGGCCATTCATCGTTGTTTTGAGTCGGTGCAATCTTGTGTTTAGCAAGCTCGTTTATATCAATCGTTTATACAATTCACCTTTTCTCCGAAACATCCTACTCGTTTCCATCGTCATTCCATTGTGTCCAAGGCGCGACGCCCCGTATTCTCTTGCGTTCAGGAAAAGAGGATATTCCCCGTTGCGTTTTCCACTTTGAGCAAATAGATTGATGGAGGTGGCAGAGCAGGCAATGCTCAGGAATCGGGCTGTTCCACACCCCCGCAAAACAGGAATCAGGTTCGTTCTTTTCTCCAGGAGTTGTGTAAGTGGGCTCTTCACATCGGCGTTTTGCACGTTTCGCTGACCGGCAGATGGAAGCTCTCCCGCTTCGTTCGATTATGTTTATCGATTCAGTTCGGACCATAGACACCGCCCTCGCTTTTGATTCGCTGTTGCCGCAGCCAGAGCCGATTATTTTCAGCTCCCGCGAGTTGCCGGGTTACGCTTGTTACAACCGTCAACCCGATTTCCAAGCCAGAATCGTTTTTTCCACTCAATCGCCGTGCATTGTCGCGAGCAGGAATCCCGAGGAATGAATCGTATGAAAACGAAGAAGTCCGCAGTCGCCGCAACCACCCGCAAGGCAGTTCCCGCATATAAGGACGCCAAGCTGCCATCCGCCAGGCGCGTGAAAGACCTGCTTTCACGAATGACGCTGGAAGAAAAAGCCGCGCAGATGATGTGCATCTGGCTGCAGAAGGCCGAAAAGCTGCTGGATGAGAAGGGCAATTTCGATTTTCAGAAGGCGAAGAAGTCCTTCAAAGATGGCCGCGGACTGGGCCAGGTCGGCCGGCCGAGTGATGCTGGCGGCGGCAAGAATGCCCACGACATGGCCGAGCTGACCAATGCCATTCAGAAGTTTTTCCTCGAAAACAGCCGTCTGGGCATTCCTGTGATCTTTCACGAGGAGTGCCTGCATGGGCAG
>Ga0255349_1001257_pt1 | contig 9963 bp, 3 predicted proteins | sample CBST25v15metaG_FD_189947 | JGI IMG/M metagenome (GOLD analysis project Ga0255349, IMG submission 189947) | Peat soil microbial communities from Stordalen Mire, Sweden - C.B.S.T-25.v15 | ecosystem: Environmental > Terrestrial > Soil > Wetlands > Peat | place: Sweden: Norrbotten County, Stordalen...
GTTGAAGGCTTGTATTGTCGAATCAAATCGCAGACGGCGAACTTCGCCTCATCGTTCGCGGGAAGCGTACCGTCCTGGTATCCAAGAAGCAGCGCCTCCGCATTCATCAGGGCCGCCGCTTTCTCCGCTGCTTCCCGCTGAAAGACGCCATATTGCGCCGGAGGGATTGTGAGAGAACCCTTCTCGCCCAATGTCAAGCTCAGCAAGAAACCCTTTGCCCCAGACTGAGCTGCCATTGCGACCGGAGCGCCCATAGCGAAAAACGTGTCGCCAGGATTCGCTGCAATCGCCATTACATCGGATGATTTAGCTACTTGCGATCCCGTGACCTCAGCCGAAGACCGGCCGGGCAGTTCGCTGGCAGGTAAAGCTCTCGTTCCCATGGAAAGAGCAGCCGCGCTTGCGCCAGCCATCTTCAAGATACTGCGACGTGTAGTACTAGACATGATCCACTCTCTTTCTTGTGATTTCACTGAGTTTATATCAGCCTGCATTCTGCTGATTCACAAGATGTGGCCGGTCTATTGCCACGCGTTCTTCGGCTCAGTCCAGAGATCTTCCGCATCGTCGCGATTATGTTAGTAGTATGCCAGCGCTGAGAAGTGTTTTGCACTTGAACCCCTGTCCCGGAAACTGCGGCTCCGGAAGCATTAGTTACCAAGCCGTTGATTCCGGCGTTCCTGGTTTGAGCAAATGTGCAACTTTGCGCAATGAGGGCGAAGATAGAGACACAAAGTATTCTCTGTAGAAACTTGTTAGTCGTTTTCAGAGCGTTCATGTCCGCTGTCTCCCAATTGGTTAATCTTCTCACCGTCTCCCATAAGGATAGTCAAGTAGTAATTTAGGGAATAAGCCTCGTCATTCGGGAATCACTTCTCGTTTTTTACTGAGCAACTCACCGGCAGCGGCAAGACCAGGTTTTACTCCATCAATTGCAGCGGCCGCAAGCAGCTTGAAATAGACGCTCCCCTTCAAACGCGGATTGTCCTCCGCTACCTGAACTCCCACACTGTGAATCAGCCGTTGATTTTACACACTTTGCCGGCCCACTCCCTTCGGAAATGAGCAAAACAGACCATACAATCGCGCGGAATTCAGTGATTCTGCGAGCAGCACATTGTCAACTGTGCGTGAGCGCGGAGTGCTGCATGTCTGGAGTTGCCGATAGATCGGATGGCCAGCACATTGGCGCCGGTCACCAATTGTCTTCGCCTCCTCCCTGGTACAGGAGACGCTGGGTTCTGTGGACGAGCTTGCTTCTCCTGCTGCTTCTCGCCGTGATCGTTTTTGTGGTCATTCACAATAACAATGCCAAAGCGGCGGCCGCGAAGCACAAACTCGCCGCCGTGAAGCCGTCTGTTTCGGCCACGGTAGCTACGGCGACTAAAGGCAGCGTAGGCATCTATCTCGATGCCATCGGCACGGTTACGCCTGTCAATACCGCATCCATCACGGCCCAGGCAAGCGGCGTCCTGACCTCGGTGCATTACCGCGAGGGGCAATACGTTCAAAAAGGGGAGGCGTTGATCGACATCGATCCGCGGCCCTACCAGGCGCAACTGATGCAAGCCGAGGGAGCGCTGGAGCGGGACACGAACATTCTGTCTCAGGCCCAGATGGATCTGGACCGCTATCGCACGGCGTGGGCGGGCAACGGGATCAACAGGCAACTTCTGGACGACCAGGAAAAAATTGTGCTGCAGGACCAGGGCACGGTGAAAAACGATCAGGGCACGGTGAATTATGACCGGGTCCAGCTCAGCTATTGCCACATCAGTTCACCAATTGCCGGCCGTGTGGGTCTTCGCCTTGTGGACCCGGGGAATGTGGTTCAGGCATCCGCGGGCACCGTGTTGGCGGTCGTCACCCAGGTGCAGCCGATTACCGTGATTTTCACCATGCCGGAGGACAGTCTAGCTCAGGTGCAGGCGCGGATGCGCAAGATGCATTCGCTGCCCACAGATGCATGGGATCGCGGACAGACCGTCAAGTTAGCCTCGGGTAAGTTACTCTCCATCGACAACCAGATAGATACCACGACTGGAACAGTGAAGCTGCGCGCCACCTTCGACAACAGGAGCGGCGCTCTTTTCCCCAACCAGTTTGTCAATACGCGGTTGCTGGTAAATACGCTCGACGGCGTAACGCTGGTTCCCACTAATGCCGTTCAACACAATGGACAGGTAGCCTTCCTCTATGTGGTGACGAACGGAACGGCGAGCGTGCGCAAAATCACGACCGGGGTCGCAGACGCCGGAATGACCGCGGTGCAGGGAGTCAATCCTGGCGAGGTGGTGGCCACCAGCAGCTTTGATAAGTTGCAGGCGGGAAGTAAGGTCGTCGTATCGAAGCAGACGCCTTCAGCCAATCCCGCTGAGAGCAATACTCCATGAATCCATCCGGGCCATTCATCCAGCGCCCAGTCGCAACCTCCCTGCTGATGGCTGCCATCCTGCTGGTGGGCGTGGTTGCGTACACCCTGTTACCGGTCTCTGCCTTGCCGGAGGTAGATTACCCTACCATCCAGGTACTGACCTTCTATCCAGGCGCCAGCCCCGACGTAATGGCCACCACTGTGACTGCGCCTCTCGAGCGCCAGTTCGGACAACTGCAGGGGCTGAGCCAGATGACATCCACCAGCTCCGGCGGATCGTCCGTGATCGTGCTGCAATTTGCCCTCAGCCTGAACATCGACATTGCCGAAGAAGAGGTCCAATCCTCGATCAACGCGGCGCAGAGTTTTTTGCCGTCCAGCCTTCCCTCGCCGCCGGTTTACAGCAAGACCAATCCCGCAGATGCTCCGGTGCTTACGCTGGCCGTCACCTCGAACTCGATCCCGCTCTCGCAGGTTGAGGATCTTGTGGATACGCGGCTTGCGCCCAAGCTTTCGCAATTGAGCGGGGTTGGCCTGGTAAGCATCAGCGGCGGGCAAAAGCCTGCCGTGCGCATTCAAGCGAACCCCACAGCGCTTTCGTCCTACGGCCTGAACCTTGAAGATTTGCGCACCACGCTTCTCGCCACCAGTGTCAATGCCGCCAAGGGAAACTTTGACGGACCGCATCAGGACTACCAGATCAATGCCAACGATCAACTCATAACCAGCGACGATTATCGCAAGGTTGTGGTTGCCTACCGCAATGGCGCGCCCATCATGCTTACGGATGTTGCGCAGGTGGTGGACGGCATCGAGAACAACAAGCAGGCCGCGTGGATGAACGAGACCCCAGCGGTCATCGTTAACATTCAGAGGCAGCCCGGCGCCAACACCATCAGCGTGGTAAAGGCCATCAAGGCTATCCTGCCTCAGCTTGAGGTAAACCTTCCGGCCTCGATCCAGGTAACTCCGCTTACAGATCTCACCACGGCGATCAACGCCTCGGTCTCCGATGTTGAGTTTGAATTGATGCTCACCGTTGCTTTGGTCGTGATGGTCATCTTTCTGTTTCTCCGCAATGTTTACGCAACCATCATCCCCAGCATTGCCGTGCCGGTTTCATTGGTGGGTACCTTCGGCGTCATGTATGCCCTGGGCTATAGCCTCGACAATCTTTCGCTCATGGCGCTCACCATCTCCACTGGCTTTGTGGTAGATGACGCGATCGTGATGATCGAGAACATCACGCGCTACCTCGAAGCCGGGGACTCGCCGATGGAAGCGGCCATGAAGGGCGCGGAGCAAATCGGCTTTACCATCATCTCTCTCACTGTGTCGCTGATTGCTGTGCTGATTCCACTGCTTTTCATGGGTGATGTGGTCGGCCGCCTCTTTCGCGAATTCGCGGTCACCCTCGCCGTCACCATCATCCTGTCGGCCGTTGTGTCGCTGACGCTGACGCCCATGATGTGCTCGCGCATTCTGCGCCACTCCCCTCCCAAGGAACAGCAGGGCCGCATCTTCAGAGCTTCAGAACGTGTCTTCGAAAACATGATCGCGTTCTACGGCCGCACGCTGAAATTTGTCCTCGGGTATCAGACCATCACGTTGCTTGTGGCTGCCGCGACGCTGGTGCTCACGATTGTGCTTTACATCATCATCCCCAAGGGATTCTTCCCCACGCAGGATACAGGTGTCATTCAGGGCATCTCGCAGGCACCGGCGACCATCTCGTTTGCCGCCATGGAGCAGAAGCAGCAGCAACTGGCGCACATTATCCTTCAGGATCCAGCGGTCCAGAGCATCTCTTCGTTTATCGGCGCGGATGGAACCAATACCACGTTGAACAGCGGACGAATGTCCATCAACCTGAAGCCGCTTAGCGCGCGCAGCCTGAGCGCATCCGACGTGATTCGCCGTCTGCAAACCAGCCTCAGCCAGGTAGAGGGCATCGAACTCTACATGGAACCGGTGCAGAACATCACAGTGGACGACCGCGTGAGCCGCACCCAATATCAGTACACGCTGGAGGACCCCGACGCGAACGAGTTGAACCTGTGGACCGGCCGGCTCGTGGACAAGATGAAGAAACTGCCTCAACTGGCCGACGTGGCTACCGACCAGCAAACTGGAGGTCTCGCGGTCTCGCTCGTCATCGATCGCGTGACCGCATCGCGGCTCGGCATCGCGCCGTCAACCATCGACAGCACGCTCTATGACGCTTATGGACAGCGCCAGATCAGCACCATGTACACGCAGTTGAACCAGTACCATGTGATTCTGGAAACCGCGCCCGCTTCCCAGCAAGGTCCGGGCAAACTGCAGGACCTGTATATCCAAACCAACGCGTCCGCGGGTGGCTCAGGGCCGGGAGCGTCCTCGTCCTTCGCGTCCTCGGGTTCTTCTTCCGCCGGTTCCAATGCAACCACGGCCTCCGTAAAATACACGCCTTCATCGACGGCGCTCAGTGCGCCTCTTAATGCGATTCATTCCGGCGTGGGCGCCAGCACGGCGAATGCAGCCACCACTACCAGCGCATCCAATGCCGTGCCCCTCAGCGCGTTTACGCATATCGAGAAAGCGGCAGAGTCGCTCTCCATCAATCACCAGGGCCAATTCCCGGCCGTCACGGTGTCGTTCAATCTAGCGCCCAATGCCGCGCTGGGAAGCGCAATCACGGCCATCGAAAAAGCGCAAAAGAACCTGAACATGCCGCTCAGCGTCCAGTATGGGTTCCAGGGGACCGCGGCTTCATTTGAGGGATCGCTCTCCAATGAAGGCCTGCTGATTCTCGCCGCGCTGGCCGCCGTCTACATCGTGCTCGGCATTCTGTACGAAAGCTTCATTCACCCCATCACCATTCTTTCCACGCTGCCGTCCGCTGGCGTCGGCGCATTGCTGGCATTGATTCTTTTCAAGCAGGACCTCAGCGTGGTCGCAATCATCGGCATCATCCTGCTAATCGGCATTGTGAAGAAGAACGGCATCATGATGGTCGATTTTGCGATGGAGGGCGAACGCGAGCACGGTAAGAGCGCGACCGACGCCATCTATGAAGCCTGCCTGCTGCGTTTTCGCCCCATCATGATGACCACCATGGCGGCGCTGCTGGCGGGCCTTCCGCTGGCGCTGGGCCAGGGAATGGGTTCGGAGTTGCGGCGTCCCCTCGGCATTGCGATGGTCGGCGGACTTCTGCTGAGCCAGGTGCTCACGCTCTATACGACACCCGTGATCTACATCTTCTTCGATCGTCTCGGTCATCGTTTTGCCCGCGCGCCGAAAACCGTGGAACCCGGCAGCGAGCCGCAACCGGCGGAGGGAACATGAACATTTCAGCCCCCTTTATCCGACGGCCGGTAGCCACCACCTTGCTGACTGCAGGCACCATCCTTGTGGGGGCCATTGCGTTCGCGGTCTTGCCCGTTTCTCCTTTGCCGCAAGTCGATTTCCCCACGATCTCGGTTTCCGCCGGCTTGCCCGGTGCAAGCCCCGAGATCACTGCCTCCTCGATCGCAACTCCATTGGAGCGCCAGTTCAGTCACATTGCCGGCATCACCGAAATGACCTCGTCGAGTTCGCTCGGCAGCTCCTCGATCACGCTGCAATTCGATCTGAGCCGCGACATCGACGGCGCGGCGCGGGACGTCGAGGCGGCCATCAACGCGGCGCGCACTTACCTGCCCGCTAACTTGCCCGCCAACCCGACTTATCGCAAGGTGAACCCCGCTGATGCGCCAATCCTCATTCTGGGGCTTACCTCCGATAAGTACGACAAGCCAACGCTCTATGACGAAGCGTCGTCAGTCGTTGCGCAAAAGATCTCGCAGATTCGTGGTGTGGGACAAGTGTCGGTGGGCGGAGGCACCGGTCCCTCCGTCCGCGTTGAAGTGAATCCGACCCTGCTCAACAGCCATGGACTCACTCTCCAGAATATTCAGTCCGTCTTGAGCCAGCAGAATGCCCATGAGCCTGCCGGACAGATCTCAGACGGAACCACGACCGCGGACATCGTCACCAACGACCAGATCTCCAATGCCGACCAATACAAGCCGTTGATTATCGGCTACAAGAACGGAGCCGCGATCAGGCTGTCGGACGTTGCTGAAGTTACGGAGGGGCAGTCGAACATTCGCAACGCGGGATATCTGAATGGCGTACCCTCGATAACTGTCCTGATCTTCCGCCAGCCGGGTGCCAACATCATCGGTACCGTCAATCGTGTGATTGCAGAATTGCCGTCGATTGAGGCCTCCATTCCGCAAGGCATCAAGACCACGATCGTCGCTGACCGCACCACCACCATCCGCGCCTCTGTCAGCGATGTGGAGAAGACGCTCATCCTCTCCGTCATCCTGGTGATCCTTGTTGTCTTCCTCTTTCTGCGCAACTGGCGATCCATACTCATTCCCACTGTCGCCGTTCCCGCTTCGCTCATCGGCACCTTCGCCGTTATGTACCTCTTCGGCTTCAGCATCGACAATCTCTCGCTGATGGCGCTGACCATCTCCACCGGCTTCGTCGTCGACGATGCCATCGTGGTAATGGAGAATATCTCCCGCCTTCGTGAAGCAGGCATGACGCCCATGAAGGCAGCGTTTCAAGGCTCCAGCGAAATCGGCTTTACCATCCTGTCGATCAGCATGTCGCTGATTGCGGTCTTCATTCCCATTCTTCTCATGAGCGGCATCGTCGGCCGCCTCTTTCGCGAGTTTGCCATCACGCTATCGACCGCAATTGTTGTATCAATGCTGATCTCCCTCACGACCACGCCAATGATGTGCGCCTATCTGCTTAAAGACGAGAGGACAATCAAGCACGGCCGCGCATATCAGATAAGTGAGCGGGGGTTTGCGTGGATGGTCTCGGTATACAGTCGATCCCTGAAGTGGGTGCTGGAGCACCCCACTCCCATGCTGATCATTCTGCTGCTCACCATTGCGCTGAACTTTTATCTCATTGACATTATCCCCAAGGGCTTCTTCCCGCAGCAGGATACGGGAGTCATCACAGGCAACGCGCGAGGGCCCCAGGACGCATCCTTTCCGGTGATGGACAATTCGATTTTGCAAATCGAGAAAGTTATCCAGGCTGACCCGGCGGTTGCGAATGTCATCGCCCATACCGGCAGCGGTAACACCGCCAGCATTAATGTCGCGCTGAAGCCGCTGAATGTGCGGAAGATTTCCGCTGCGGATGTTATCAATCGATTGCGGCCTAAGTTGAATCGGCTTCCTGTCGCTTCAGCCTTCCTTCAGGCGGCGCAGGACCTGCGCATCGGCGGACGTCAGAGCAATGCGCTGTACCAATACACAATTCAGTCGGACAATGTCCAGGATCTTTCGCACTGGGGTCCCATCCTTTTGGCCGGGATGCAGAAGCTCCCGGGATTCCAGGACGTAAGCAGTGATGCGCAGAATAACGGCCTGGAAGAGTTGCTCAATTACGATCGTCCCACCGCGGCAAGGCTTGGCATTACGCCGTCGTCCTTGGACAGCTCTCTTTCCGGCGCCTTTGGGCAGTCGCAGGTATCCCTTATCTATACGCAGTTGAATCAGTATTACGTGGTGTTAGAGGTAGCGCCGCCCTTTTGGCAAAGCCCCCAAGGGCTCGCCAATATCTATCTCAACACCGCGGGAAGCGGCATCATTCCGCTTTCCGCGGTCACCTCCGCGCGGGCTACCACAACGCCGCTGGTTATCAATCACACCAGTTCCTTCCCGTCGGTTACCGTATCGTTCAACATGGCCATGGATATGTCGCTGAGCGACGCCACGCGCATGGTTTCTCAGATGCAGGAGAAGATGAATATGCCGCCAACCGTGCGCGGCTTCTTTGCCGGAACGGCCTCTGCGTATCAAACTTCACTTAACAGTGAGCCGCTCCTGATTGGAACTGCATTGCTCGCGGTCTACATTGTTCTCGGCATTCTGTATGAAAGTCTGATTCATCCCCTCACCATCATCTCCACTCTGCCTTCGGCGAGCGTTGGAGCCATGCTAGCGCTCATGCTCTTCAAGGTTGACCTCAACGTAATCTCAATCATCGGTATCATCCTGCTGATCGGCATCGTGAAGAAGAACGCGATTATGATGATCGACTTTGCCTTGGTTGCGGAGCGCGAGCACGGCAAGACCACAACAGAAGCCATCTTTGAAGCGTGCCAGCTTCGTTTCCGCCCCATCCTGATGACCACCATGGCCGCCTTGTTTGGCGCGCTGCCTCTGGCCTTCGGCACCGGAACCGGCTCCGAACTAAGGCGTCCGCTCGGCATCACCATCGTCGGCGGCCTGATCGTCAGCCAGATGCTCACTCTCTACACCACGCCGGTCGTCTATCTTTTTTTCGATCGCTTGCGACTCCGTTTCAAGGGCAAGCAACCAGCGATCCTTCGCCAGGGAATTCCGGAGGCTTCCTAGGACTGTAATCGCTTGAAGAAGAACCTTCCGTACCCCATCCATTTCGCGTTTTTTGCGAAATGGGTGGGATAGCACAAACGCAAAAGGAACGTAATTATGCGGTCAAAGAGATGGAGCGTATTTCAAAAACTCGCTCTGTATCAGGGCACGGCTTCAGCCGTGCCGCAAACGCAACAAAACAACGGCGGGCTTTAACCCCTGCGGGATTGCAGCCGTCGCACAAAAGTCATTTGTGAAACACGCTCTAGCAATCAATCCTTATGGAGTCTCGGTTATGAATTATTCAATCACGCCAACCCGCCAAGCATCCACAGCGTATATCGCGTTGCTCTGCGCCCTGCTCGCGGGATGCAATGTTGGACCAGAGTATCATCCGCCCGCGATCACGGCACCGCCTGCCTTCAAAGAGTCACCCGCGCAGTTCAAGGAAGTCGATGGATGGAACGTCGCGCAACCACAGGACGCGGCGCTGCGCGGCAAATGGTGGGAGATCTACAATGAGCCGTATTTGAATGCGCTCGAAGAGCAACTCAATATCGACAACCAGAATATCCGGCAGGCTTTCGAGAATTTTATGGAAGCGCGAGCTTTGGTGCGCGAAGCACGCTCTCAGTATTTTCCAACAGTAACTGTGGGCGGCTCTTACACGCGTTCGCAGGCCTCTTCGAATGTTAAGTCTGCGTCCAGCACCAGCACTGGCACATCCAGCGGCCAGCAGACACAGTTGTTCTCTCTCCCGGCCGATATTTCCTGGGAGCCTGACCTATGGGGAAAAGTGCGCAACGCCGTTCATGCCAGCCAATATCAGGCCCAACTAAGCGCAGCCGACCTTGAGAACGAGCGGCTAACCGAACAAGCCAGCCTCGCCGAATTCTTCTTTGAGATTCGCGGCCAGGACGCGCTGCAAAAACTCCTCAATGAAACAGTAGAAGCTGACCGGAAAGCATTGCAGATTGCCAGGGCTCGCTATGACACCGGCGTTGACGATCAAATTTCCGTCGTCGAAGCGCAGACTACTCTGGACAGCGCGCAATCGGCGGCAATCAATCTTGGCATCGCTCGCGCGCAATATGAGCACGCGATTGCCACGCTCATCGGCAAGCCGGCTTCTGCGTTTTCCATCCCCGTGGAGGCAAAGACGAGCGCGCCTCCGCCCATCCCCATCGGCTTGCC
>Ga0255349_1001280_pt1 | contig 9833 bp, 8 predicted proteins | sample CBST25v15metaG_FD_189947 | JGI IMG/M metagenome (GOLD analysis project Ga0255349, IMG submission 189947) | Peat soil microbial communities from Stordalen Mire, Sweden - C.B.S.T-25.v15 | ecosystem: Environmental > Terrestrial > Soil > Wetlands > Peat | place: Sweden: Norrbotten County, Stordalen...
GCCATCGCTCTGCTGCGAGCGGCCATCCAACTGGATCCCTCTTCGCCATGGCTGCAAAGCCGTATGGCCTGGGCGCTTCACCTGGATGGACAGGCCGCCAAAAGCGCAGAGCTTATCCGGGAGGTCCTCAGCCGCTTCCCCGAGCATGAATTCACCAATCTCTACGGGGCCTTGATTCTCGCCTGCAATGGGGAGCCGGCGCGCGCCACGCAACTTGCCAGCGGCCTCGCGCGGCGCCAGCCGTCCTTTGACCTTGCCACCGCCGTTCACGCCTACGCCCTGGCCCGCGCCGGCCGCGGGGATGAAGCCCGCGCCATCCTCGAACGCTTGCAATGGCTCAGCCGCGAACGCTTCCTTCTCAATTCCTTTACCCCTGCGGTTCATGTGGCGCTCGGTGACATGGACGCAGCCCTGGCCGAACTGCGCGTGGCCGAGCAGGCGCGTTGCCCCTGGTTCTTCCAGATGCTCGCCGACCCGCGCCTCAAAGCCCTCCACGGCCGCCCCGAGTTCGAGCGCATGCAAGCGGTGCTTCCCGCCATGGAAGCCGAAGCGAAAAAGAACCTGTCTTTGCAAGACTGAGGCTGAACTTTGCCCGAGATCGGGTCGCGATCAAAAACGCCACAGCCTCCCAGCAATCCGAATCACACGGTACACTTTCCTGATGCCGGATTATCCTAGAGAGTAGTGATAGGGTCGCATGTGCCCACGCCTGCGCTTGGGTGTACGATTCATTTTTGTATTCAGTCTCCCCATTCGTGCGCGATGCGGAAGCAAAGTGTATCGAGTCTTCATCAAATCGGAGTCATGCCTTCATGTACAGAATTCTGGAAGCCAGCAAGGTCGGCCTCAACATCAAGCAGTTTGTGATTGAGGCGCCGCGCATCGCCCGCAAGCACCAGCCGGGCCAGTTCATCATTCTCCGGCTGCATGGGAAGGGCGAGCGCATCCCGCTCACTGTCAAGTCGTCTGACCCCGCGGCCGGCACGGTCACCATCGTGGTGCAAGCCATCGGCAAGACCACTTCGCTCCTGAATTGCCTGGAAGCGGGCGACTCCATTCTGGACATCGTTGGCCCACTCGGCAAGCCCTCGGAGATCGAGAACTATGGCACGGCGGTGATTCTCTCCGGCAGCGTGGGCACGGCCATGGCGCTGCCCACCTCCAACGCGCTCAAGGCCGCCGGCAATCAGGTGGTCTTCATCGAAGGCGCGCGCTCGGCTGAAATGGTCATCTTCGAAGACGAAGTGCGCCAGGCCAGCAATGAGACCTTCATCATGACCGACGACGGCAGCTACGGCGAACACGGCCTGGTCACCAAGAAGCTCGACGAACTGATCGCCGCCGGACGCAAGATCGACTTTGTGCTCGCCGTCGGCCCGGTGCCGATGATGCGCGCCGTGGCGCGGATGACTGCGCCGCTCGGCATCAAAACAATGGTCAGCCTGAACTCCATCATGGTCGATGGCACCGGCATGTGCGGCGGCTGCCGGGTTCTGCTGGGCAACCAGAGCAAATTCGCCTGCGTGGACGGGCCGGAGTTTGACGCCTCGCTGGTCAACTTCGAGGTCCTCATGCAGCGCAACGCCATGTATCGCGACAAGGAGTGCGAGTCTCTGAAGCGCTTCGAGCAGAACAAGGAAACGGAATTGGCCGAGCTTCGAGCGGAATTGGCGGCCGGGGAGGCTCATCATGACTGAACAGAACGCTCTCCCCTTGAAAGATCGCATGAAGATTGAGCGCGCGCACATGCGGGAGCGCGACCCCGCCGTGCGCAGCCGCAACTTTGAGGAAGTGAACCTGGGCCTGGAGGCGGATGCCGCCCTGACCGAAGCAAAGCGCTGCCTCAGTTGCTCCAAGCCGGCCTGCGTCGGCAAATGCCCTGTGGGCGTGAAGATCAAGGACTTCGTCGCCCTAACTTTGGCGGGCGATTATCTGGCCGCGGCCGCCAAGCTGCGCGAGGACAATGCGCTGCCCGCCATCACCGGACGAGTCTGCCCGCAGGAAAACCAGTGCGAGGGCGGATGTATTCTGGGCCGCAAGTGCGCGCCCCTGGCCATCGGCTACCTGGAGCGCTTTGTGGCCGACTACGAGCGGCAGAGCGGCCAGCTCGGCCTGCCCGCCAACGCGCCCTCCACCGGCAAGAGCGTGGCCATCGTCGGCAGCGGACCCTCGGCGCTTTCCGCCGCCGGAGACCTCATCCAGAAGGGCCATCGCGTACGCGTCTTCGAGGCTCTGCATGAGCTGGGCGGCGTGCTCATCTATGGCATCCCGGAGTTTCGCCTGCCCAAATCCATCGTGAAGGGCGAGGTGGACAACCTGCGCCGCATGGGCGTCGAGTTCGAAACCGATGTGGTCGTCGGCAAGAGCGTCACCATCGACGAGCTGATGCGCGACGAGCACTATGACGCGGTTTTTGTAGCCACCGGCGCGGGTCTGCCGCAGTTTCTCGGCGTTCCCGGCGAGCACCTGAACGGCGTCTACTCAGCCAACGAATTTTTGACGCGCGTGAACCTGATGCGCGCCTACCAGTTCCCTGCCTACGATGAGCCGATCTATGACTGCCGCGATCGCGACGTGATCGTGGTGGGCGGCGGCAACACGGCCATGGACGCAGTGCGCACGGCGCGGCGTCTGGGCGCGCGGTCAGCGACGCTGGTTTATCGCCGCTCCGATGCAGAGATGCCGGCCCGCGCCGAAGAAGTGAAGCACGCCCGCGAGGAGGGCGTCGAATTCCACATGCTGACCGCCCCGGTCGCTTTTCTCGGCGACGAAAAAGGCTGGCTCACCACCGCCCGCTGCATACGCATGGAACTGGGCGAGCCGGACGCAAGCGGCCGCCGCCGCCCGGTCGAGGTCAAGGGCTCGGAATTTGATTTGCCCGCGAATGTGGCCATCATCGGCGTTGGCACCACCGCCAATCCGCTCATTCAGAGCACCACGCCCGACCTGAAAACGACTCCGCGCAACTACATCGTGGCCGACCCGGAAACCCTGCGCACCAGCAAGCGCGGCGTCTTTGCCGGCGGCGACATTGTCACCGGCAGCGCCACGGTGATTCTGGCCATGGGCGCCGGCCGCAAGGCCGCCGCCTCGATTCATGAGTACCTGACCAGCGGAGAGTGGGAAAAGGCAGGGAATATGGAATAGGGAGCAGGAACCAGCGATATATTCTCCGTGCCCCATCCTTGCGCGTTTTTTCTGGCGCAAGGGTGGGAGACTGTAAATTTCCATGGGGCTGCTTTCGGCCGGGTGCCAGATCTCAATCTTGAGGCTTCGGCAACACCTCAACTGCCTTGCGCACAGCGGGAGAACTTCCGGTGACGGCCTCGACAATTACACGAAAACAGTGTACACTGTTTTCGTATGAAGAACATCACCTTGAGCGCCAACGAGGATCTGATCGAGCGGGCCCGCCTGATCGCCCGCGGCCAGCGCACAACACTGAACTCGGCCTTTCGCGAGTGGCTTGCGCAATTCACGCAGAGCGCGGGAGACGCCCAGGGCTTCGATGCGCTCATGCATCGCTTGAAACACATCGATGCAGGCCGGCCCTTCAGCAGGGACGAATTGAATGAGCGATAGATTCTTCCTGGATACGAATATCTTCGTCTATTCCTTCGATCAAAGCTCCGCCGCGAAGGCCCGGAAAGCCACGGAACTCATCCGCGAGGCCTTGACGACGCAAAAGGGCGTCATCAGCTATCAGGTGGTGCAGGAATTCTTCAATGTGGCACTGAGACGCTTCTCCCAACCGATGCAGACGGCCGACGCCGAGCAGTATCTGAGCACGGTATTCCGCCCGTTGCTCGGCGTACATTCGTCCCAGGCGCTGTATGCGGAGGCATTGCATCTGCACGCCCAGAGCGGGCTTTCGTGGTACGACGCGTTGATCGTCTCGGGCGCGATCCAGGCGCGGTGCGATCTCCTTTATACCGAGGATCTCCAGCACGGTCAGCGCTTCGGAAGCCTCCAGGTCAGGAATCCATTCCTCTGAGTTCTCAAAACGGAGCCGGGTGCCCCATCCTTTCGCCTTTTTACTGGCGAAAGGGTGGGAAGCCTCAACCCCAACTCGGCAAACTGTTCGCTGTTTGCTGTTCACTATTCACTGTTCACTGTAGATAAATGGGCGACATAGGTTGATCCCCTCGTCGCTGTTGAAGCCCACCCGCCCGAAGACTCTCCATTCAGTAAGGAAACATCGGAGTTGCCTTATCGAAAGGATGGCGGGCGGTTTTCAAGCTCCCGGCCGCGTTCCATGATGGGCGTATCACCGGTAGTGAACTCGATGTGCGTGGCGCCCGTGTGCAGTCTTTTCAGGGGGAGCCAGGAATTCGGATACTCCTTGCCGTCGAGAGTGACTTTCTGGACGAAGAAGCCGCTGCCAAGGCGGCGGATAACGACGATTCTCCCTCCCGCCAGGCGCAGGGTGGCCTTGTCAAACATGGGCGTACCCAGGATCACGCCTCCAACGCCGGGAATGGCGGGGTAGAAACCAAGCGCGTTCCAGACGTAGACGCCGGAGGTCGCGCCCAGGTCGTCGTTGCCTGGGATTCCGTCGGGCGAGGCCTTGAAGGTTTCTTTGGCGATGCGGGTAACCACATCCTGGGTCTTCCAGGGCTGCCCGGCAAAAACATAGGCGTAGGGAGTCACGAAGTCCGGCTCGTTCTCCATGTTGAAGCAGGGGTCGCCCCAGCAGCGGAGCTTGAGAAAGAACTTGTCGAGGCGGGGGATGGCCTGTTCGTCTCCGCCAATCGCTTTGAATAGCGCGGGGTAGTCGAAGGGAATCATGAAGGTGTATTGGTAGGTGTTCCCCTCTTCAAATCCTTGCTGATCCGTGCCGTGGCTTTTGGGCATGGAGCGCTCGGCATCGAATCCGGGCAGCCATGTGCCATCGCCAAGGCGGGGGCGAATCCAGTGTGTCTCCGGGTCGAACAGGTTCTTCCAGTTTTCCGACTGCTTGAGCAGTGTTTGGTAGGCGGACGGGTTGCCGAGCGACTTCGCAAATTGAGCGGCAGCGAAGTCGTCGTTGGCGTATTCCAGCGTCCGCGAGGCGGCTATGCGGTCCTTCTCCGAGGGAACGTAGCCGAGCTTGCGGTAGTCCTCAAGGAAGGGGCGCTCGGAACTGTTGTGGGGGCCGGCGCCCGGCTCGGTTGCAGCCTTGACCATGTACTGGAGAGCGGTTGCGGTGTCGAAATGGTGCGCGCCGAAGGCGTAGGAGGAGGCTATCACCGCGGCGGGCGAATCGCCGCCCATGACGTAGGTGACGTCGTTGGCAACGGGCCAGCGAGGATACCAGCCGCTTTGAACAGCATCATTCACCAGCGACTGCATCATGTCGCTTGCGCGCAAGGGCTCGAACAAAGCCTGAAGCTGGACGGTATTGCGATAGATGTCCCAGTCAGAGAAGTTGGCGTATTGGGCCGTTTGTTTCGATCCGGCGAGGAGGTGAACCTGATTGTCGAAGCCGATGTAGCGGCCATCGCGATCGCTGAAGAGGTTGGGCGACAAGAAGGAGTGGTAAAGTCCGGTGGCAAAGATTTTCCGCTGGTCCGGAGTACCGCCTTCCACTGCGACGCGGCCGAGAAGGGTGGTCCAGGCGAGGCGGGCCTTCGAGTGGATAGCATCGAAGTTCCAGCCGGGGATCTCCTGGTCGAGATTGGTCAGGGCGCCCTTCTGGCTGACAAACGAGATGCCGGCTTTCAAAAGGACCTCGTGCTGGTTGCCGAAGTCGAGCCAGGCGCCGGTGTGCTTGCCCTGGGCCGATTTGGCTGAAGGCGTGATGGAACCGTCGCTCCAGACCATCGACTTTTTGTAGGGTTTGTCGAAGCGCCCGGCGACATAAAGCTTGTATTGGGATTTCGTTCCGCAAAAAGAGCCGGCAGTGGTTGAGCCGGCATAGGAGGTGGCAGAGGTGAGCTCGATGCTGTTGCCGAAAGCCGAGTCGGGCTGCTTCCCATCCAGGCTATGGAAGGAGCCCGCGCTGGAGCCTGCATTGACCAGCAGGCGCGCGGCGGCGCCTGCTGGGAAGATGAAGCGGGCGATGCCTGCGCGCTCGGTGACGGTAATCTCGACGCGGATTCCGTTCGCCATCGTGACGGCGTAGTAGCCGGGATGGGCTTCTTCCTTGTCGTGGCTAAAGTCCGCGGCATAGGGCGCAAAATCGCCGCCTGGGCTCGAGGTTAACGGGGATGCCGTCGGAAGCACGGCGAAGTCGCCATAGAGCGGACAGCCCGCGCCACTAATATGGGTCATGCCAAAGCCTTGAATTTGCTTGTCCTTGTAGTAATACCACGCGTCTTGGTTGGTGTCGGGACTCCACTGCACCATGCCGAAGGGAAGCGACGCGCCGGGAAAGGTGTTTCCGCCGCCGGCGGTTCCGATAAACGGATTGACCGCGTCGTAGGTCAGTGAGGCGGATTGAGAGGAAGCGGCAATCGAAACCAGCAGGGAGAGCGAAACCAGAGCGGAGCGCAATGCACAAACAGGTCGCATAAATGAAGTCCCATAGCGAAGGAGCTCACTGTTTTTGTGGCTCAGGGCAACAGTGATCTTAAACCACTGAGGCCAGGGTTTGTTGAGGCAGAAGACGCGCTGCTGGCCTTCGCCGGGCAAAGCTATTCCCTACCCCAGGCCTTCAAAAAAGTGGGCGGCAAAGGTTGAACCTTTGCCGCCGCCCGTCCCTGGGTTGTCTTGAAGTTACTGCAATCGTGCGATGAAAACTAACTCCGAGTTACTGCAAAAGCTTGGTCACTTCCTGCTGCACGCTGTTGGCCTGAGCGAGAGCGGCGATGCCGGTCTGGCTCAGAATTTCGTACTTCGACATATTCGACGTTGCCGAGGCATAGTCGGTGGCCTGAATGGCGTTCTGCGCCGAAACCACGTTCTCCTGCTGGGTGCTCATCACCTGGCTGATGGAGTTCAGCGTGTTGATCTGCGCGCCTATGTAGCCGTCCTGCGCCGCCACATAAGTAATGGCCGCATTCAGCACCGACTCCGCATTTTGCGCGTTGCCCGCGGTGGTCAGATTCGTGTTCGACAGGTCCGCCGTCGTGTCGCCGCCGGTCGCCGTCACGTAACTGATGGTTGTGGTTGCGGACTTGGAATTGTAATTGGATGTGGTGGCGCCAGTGGAAATGTCATTCACGCTGGCGTTGTCCGCGGTGATGGTGATGTTCCCGTTGGTGTTGGTCAGCAGGATGCCCGTGTCGCCGCCGGCTACGGCGGCGTCGCCTACCGCAGCCGCAGTGGTGAAGCTGGCCGTCACGCCGGGAATGCCATCCTCATTGATCTCGGAAATCAACCCGCTCACTGTCGTCGCCGTTGTGGTCAACGTGCTGGTCGTGCCATCGCCATTCTTGATCGTGAAGACAATTCCGGTGCCGCCCAGCGTATTGGCCTGCGTCGCGGCCGAACTCAATACCGGACCGGCTGCGTCTGCTGACAGATCGACAAACAGGCCCGAGTCGCTCTGCTGCACCGAGCCGCCCGCATCGCCCACGCTGGCCGAAGTCAGCTTGGCAAAATACAAGCTGTCGATCGACGCCCCGGTCGACGACGAGTCCCCTGTATAGATGGATACGCCCGCCTGCGAGCCAGTGAAAACCTGGTTCTGGTTGTACGTGGTCGTCGATCCGATGTTATTGATCTCCGACAGGATCGACTGGTATTCCTGGTTGGCGGCAGCGTCTTGAGAACTGTCGAGAGTGCCGTTCGAGGCTTCGGTAGCCAGCGTCACGGCGCGGTCCAGCAGGCTCGTCACTTGCGCAAGAGCGCCATCAGCCACCTGCAGAAGCCCCACGCCTTCCGTGGCGTTGGTCGCCGACTGAGTCAGGGCTGACTGGTTGGCCTGCAAGCCATTCACCAGCGAGAGGCCTGCGGCGTCATCCGCCCCGGAGTTGATCTTGGAACCCGAAGACAACTGCTGCAGAACCGTCTGCAAGCTGGTGTTCGTGTTGTTCAGGTTGTGCTCTGCATAGATCGCTGAAAGATTGTTCAAAACACCGAGGGCCATGGAAGGTACTCCTTCTTGATGCATTGAATCGCGCATCGCCTGCCGGTGCATCTTTCGTTCCGCCAGGCTCTCCGGTTCTTCCGGATGGGCTTTCTTGCATCCACCCCCTTCATCGGACCAGCCGGAAATAACTTTAGTCACAAAATTAAAAACCTTTTCCAGGCCTATTTGTCGCAGGCTGAATCAAGCTGTCCAACTTCCGTTCAATCCCTGTCTCAAAGCGGTTCAGCGCTTGTACCGTTGCGCTTCACCACTCTGTCTCGCTTCGCGACAGAGGCCGGCCAGTTACAGTGCACTTATAAGCTTTCCGCATTCACACTTAGAAAATTTCCGATTCAATTATTAAAGAAATGTTGGGTGCCCCATCCTTTCCGCAGCACCATCGCGGAAAGGGTGGGAGAGCACAGGCCTCAATCTCGGCTGTAAACAGTCAACCCGAAACAGCTTTAGTCACAGCCTCCAGCTTTTTTGCACAAATAAACGGCGGCAGGAGAATCGCCTCCTGCCGCCATCGTTTTTGAACCGCCTTTGTTCTCTGCCTGGAACTTATCCCTCTCTATTGCGCGTCTCCCGCTCCAGGGGCTGCGGGGGCCTGCGGTTCCGCGCCTTGCGGAGCTGCCTGCGGCGGAGGTGGCATCTGGTGATGGTACTGGCCGCCCTGCTTCCTGCCGCCCGGTCCCTGCCGATCCGCTCCCTGGCCGTGGTGTTCCCATCCGCGCTCTTCGCCGTGGCTGGCGCGGAAGGCCTGTATCTGCTTCCACTGTTCCGGCGTCAGCTTGTTCCGGATCGCCAGCAAGAAGCGCGCATTCGCCTTTTCAAGTTCCGCCCTGGCTTGCGCCACCTTGTCGATCTGCGCCAGAATTCTGGCCTCATTCGGCTGGTCGGCGCTCATCAGCGGCTCCATCTCCAGCTCCGCCTTCTCCACGTTGGCCCGCAGGTCGATCAGCGTCTTCCGGTGCTCCAGAAAAATGCCGTCAAAGGCCTTCCGCTGCTCGTCGGTCAGTTTCAGCCGCTCCACGGCCTTCGGATTGTTCCACCAGCGTCCATGTTCGCCCTGGCCTCCGAAGGCCCTCTCCATGGGGGGTCTGTGTTCCCCGAATCCCGGCCCCGCTCCCATGCCGCCTCCAGGCCCCTGCGCCAGCGCCGTTCCCGCAAGCAAGACTCCCGCAATCGCCAATCCCAACCGCACTGCTCCAAATGCCTTCATCTTTTCTCCTTTGCCTCGATCCCTCAATGGGCTGTTTCTGTCTCCCGATTTCGTTCTTACTGGGTCACGTCCCCGGCCATCAGTTGAGCCAGAGGCTCCATGGCGCTCGGAACTTCCCGTGATACGTCGCTGTCCACCTTGGCCAGCAAATCCTCTTCCTCCTGGCGGGCGCGCTCCTGCGCAGCCTGCCTCTGCTGCTCGGCCGCGCGCGCCACGGCAATCCTCATTTCCCGCTGGTGGTGCTCGTAGACCCCTCCGGTGGAAACGCCGCCAACAACCAGGACGCAGCCCAGAGCCCACACAACCGCCAGCCGCCAGCTCCGGCTCCGCCCCTGCTCAGCAGCCACCCGCGGCCGGCTGTAGGCCGCCTCGCTCCATGCATGAACGCTCAAGCGAAAGTCCCGGATGGCTTCATCCACTTCCACGTCCAGTTCCACGTTCAGGGCTGTCTCGTCCGCGAATTTGCTAACCGCGCTAACTCCGCCAGCCTTGTCCTCTGTGCTCATCGTTTCCCTCCCAACTCCGCGCGCACTCTTGCCAATGCCCGCGAAAGGTGCGCCTTCACCGTGCCCTCATTCAACCCTGTGGCCTGCGCAATCTCCTTCAGTTCCATCT
>Ga0255349_1001282_pt1 | contig 9824 bp, 9 predicted proteins | sample CBST25v15metaG_FD_189947 | JGI IMG/M metagenome (GOLD analysis project Ga0255349, IMG submission 189947) | Peat soil microbial communities from Stordalen Mire, Sweden - C.B.S.T-25.v15 | ecosystem: Environmental > Terrestrial > Soil > Wetlands > Peat | place: Sweden: Norrbotten County, Stordalen...
GCGAGGCGCAGACCTTCAAAGGCTTGCGGGGAGGTGACCTCGTGGAGCAATTGCAGGTCGATGTAGAGGACGGTGGGTTCGCCCGCGGGCTCGACGACCACGTGCTGTTGCCAGACTTTCTCGAATAATGTTTTTGGTGCGGTACTCATGAAGTTCCTCAGTCAGTGGACAGTGAACAGTGCGCTTACGCGTTCACCAGCATCGTTTTCAGTACCTCGCGGACTTTTGCGCCGACTTCTTTGGTTGAGAGCACCGGGAAGCCTTGCGGGTTCGAGCGCGCGAGGTCGGGCGTGCGGAAGCCTTGTTCCAGGACCTTGCGCACGCTGGATTCAATGGCTGCGGCTTCTGCTTCAAGGCCGCCGGAGTGGCGCAGGATCAATGCGCCGGTTAGGATTGCGCCCAGCGGATTGGCCAGGTCTTTGCCGGCGATATCGGGCGCGGAGCCGTGGACCGGTTCATAGAGGTTGACTTTGCCGCCGATGGTGGCCGAGGGCAACATGCCGAGCGAGCCGGTGATGACCGCCGACTCGTCGGAGAGAATGTCGCCAAAGAGGTTTTCAGTGAGCACCACGTCGTAGTTCTTCGGCTGGTTCATCAGGTGCATGGACATGGCGTCAACATACTGATGCTCGAGGGTGACGCCGGGGAACTCCGCGGCAACTTCAGTGACCGTGGCGCGCCAGAGTTGCGAGACTTCAAGCACGTTGGCCTTGTCGACGCTGGTGACCTTGTTGCGGCGCTTGGTGGCGAGTTGAAAGGCGATGCGGGCGACGCGGACGACCTCGTCCTTTGTGTAACGCATGGTGTTCCAGGCTTCGCCCGTGGTCTTGTTCCACTCGCGTGGCTTGCCGAAGTAGAGGCCGCCGAGGAGTTCGCGAACGAAGAGAATGTCAGCGCCATCGACGATCTCAGGGCGCAGGGGGGAATTGACGGCGAGCTCTTTGAAGGCGAAGGCTGGGCGCAGATTGGCGAAGCCGCCGAGCGCGGCGCGCAGTTGCAGGAGGCCGGCCTCAGGGCGTTTGTCGGGCGGGAGCGAATTGAACTCGTTGCCGCCGACGGCGCCGAGGAGAACGGCGTCTGAAGCGAGCGCGGCATCGATCGTGTCGGCGGGCAGCGGTGTGCCGTCCTGCACGATGGCGACGCCGCCGATGCGTTTTGCTTCGAATTCAAAGTTGTGGCCGCCGAGGGTTGCGACCTCACGCAGCACGGCGACGGCTTCATTGGTGACTTCGGGGCCGATGCCGTCGCCGGCGGTGACCAGGATTTTCAGCTTCATACGTGCTCTCTTCCGGTTCAGGTCAGTACTTTTTCAGTTCATATAAGGTGACAGCCACCTTGTCGAGAAAATAGGCCGTGAACACGATTGCGATCCAGACGACGAGGAAGTTCAAGACAAATTCGACGAAAAAATGGAGAGGAGATACGGGTGCTTGAGCGCTTTGGGGAAAGAGAGCTCTGGCAAGCAAGCGGCCGGGCAGAAAAAGATTGGCCTGAAGCCAATCGGCGCTGGTTCCAGACGCTTGAATTGCAATCAGCATGAATATGGCAGCCGCCAAGCCGGCCAGCACTGGGTAAAGCAAGTAGCGAGTTTTCATTCCTGTCATCCATGGCATCGCTTGCGCGTATGCAGTTGAGGTGAGCTGCCGGAGATCATTTGAGTTGAATGCTGTCAGTCCAGTTCGGCGACCGGCTCGTGACGCCTCTCGCGAATCTGGTCAGGCAGAATGCCGATCAGATCCTGGTCGTAAATGTTCTTCTTGCGGTCGGCGAGGGCGACGAAGCGGTAGTAGGTGTGTTGGAGCTCGTCGCGGGTGAGCGCGAAGCCGAGCTGCTCAAGCCGGTGGCGAAGGGCGGCGCGGCCGGAGTGTTTGCCGAGGACGAGGTGAGTTTTGGCGACGCCGACCAGGGAGGGCGTCATGATTTCGTAGCAGAGCGGGTTGGCCAGCATGCCGTGCTGGTGAATGCCGGACTCGTGGGCGAATGCGTTTTCACCGACGATGGCCTTGTTGGGGGAGGGCCGGAAGGTGATGATCTGGCCGAGCACCTGGCTGGTGGAGTAGAGGTTTTCAAGCGAGATGCCGGTGGAGACGCCGTACACGTCGCCGCGGACGTAGAGTGCTGCCGCGATCTCTTCAAGGGCGGCGTTGCCGGCGCGTTCGCCGATGCCGTTGATGGTGCACTCCACCTGGCGGGCGCCCGACTGAATGGCCGCGAGGGAGTTGGCGACGGCCAGGCCGAGGTCGTCATGGCAGTGCGAGGAGAGGATGACGCCCTGCTGGTCGATGGCCGGGATGCGCTCGCGGACCTCGGCAAACATGCGGCCGTAATCCTGGGGCGTGGAGTAGCCGACGGTGTCGGGCATGTTGATGGTGGTGGCGCCGGCCTGGACGGCCACTTGAACCATTTCAACCAGGAAATCGCGATCGGAGCGGGTGGCGTCTTCGGGGGAGAATTCGACATCGTCGACCAGGGAACGGGCCAGTTGCACCGATTCCGCGGCCAGGTCGAGCGCCTGCTGGCGGCTGATCTTCAGCTTGTATTCGAGGTGCAGGTCGCTGGAGGCGAGAAAGACATGGATGCGTGCGCGGTCAGCAAACTGAATGGCGCGGGCGGCCATTTCAATGTCTTCCCGCTTGGCGCGGGCCAGGGAACAGATGCGCGGAGTGCGGATGGCCTGGGTGATGGTGGCGATGGCCGCGAAGTCGCCCTCGGACGCCATGGCGAAGCCGGCCTCGATGATGTCCACGCCGAGGTCTTCAAGGGCATGGGCCATGGTGAGCTTTTCCTGGGTGGTCATGCTGCAGCCGGGCGACTGCTCGCCGTCGCGCAGGGTGGTGTCAAAGAAGACAACGTGATTTGGAGCCTGAGTCATGGATGCGCCCGCCAAAGGATAGCTTCTATGCAACCTTAGAAGTGTCTCGCAAAAGGGGCATATAAGGCAAAGTTATTCTTTTTGGGGAAGCGATTAGAATTGCTTATAATGCAGTTGTCAGTGGTCAGTTTTCAGTTGTCAGCCATTTCATGCCGCCATGGAGTCGCCTTTCCGATTCCAGATTCACGGATTTGCGGGATTGCGCTGCGCGCATGAGAACAACCGATCATCCGCAACTGAGAACTGACAACTGAGAACTCTATGGAACTGAATCAACTGGAGACGTTTTTGGCGGTGGCGGAGGAGCGAAGCTTCTCGCGGGCGGCGGTGCGGCTGCATAGGACGCAACCGGCGGTGAGCCAGGTGATCCGCAAACTCGAAGCGTCAGTGGGCGAGACGCTGTTTGACCGGGCGGCGCGGGATGGCTCGCTGACGGCGGCCGGGGTGCTGCTACGGGATTATGCACTGCGATTGATGGCGCTGCGGCGCGAGGCGGCAAGTGCATTAGACGAGCTGAAGAGCCTGGAGCGCGGGCGGCTGCAACTGGCGGCGAACGAGTACACGTGCCTTTATCTGCTGCCGGCGATCGACCAGTTCCGGCGGGAGTTTCCGCATATCAGCGTGACGGTGCACCGGATGCTGGCTTCGCGGATTCCCGAGGAGTTGACGCTGCGCACGTTTGAGCTGGGGGTGATTTCATTCCGTCCCGACCCGGCGCAGTTCCGCACCATTGCGGTGTATGAGGATGGGCTGGCGTTCATTGTGAGCCCCCACCATCCTCTGGCCGCGGCGGGGCGGGTTTCAATCAACGACCTGGGCGGGGAGAATTTTATTGCGCACAACGTGACGTCGCCGCTGCGGCGGAAGGTGATTGAGGCGTTTCAGCGCTACCGGACGCCGTTGAACATGGGGATCGAGCTGCCGACGATCGAGGCGATCAAGCGGTTTGTGGCCATGGGCAACGGGGTGGCCCTGGTGCCGCACCTGACAGTGGTGCGGGAACTGGAGACGGGGGAGCTGGTGCGGGTGACGGTGGAGGAGTTGGAGATGCGGCGGGTGCTGCGGCTGGTGCACCGGCGTCAGGCGACGCTCTCGTACGCAGCAATGGCGTTTCTGCGTACGGTGCGGGCTATGGCCAGGGAGCGGGGACAACCGTTTCACTACCAGGTGGAGCGGATGGGGTGATGCGGCGGGGCAATCGCATTTGAGAAAGCCCTGATTGGGATCTCAAAGGAAATCTGCCTGCAGGCACCGAAAAGGTGGAAAGAGGAACTATTGGCGGATCAAAGTGCAGCAGGGCTAAAGCCCTTTCTCTCAACCTAAACGGCTTGCGGCGCGAGTAAACTCGTACCCTAAAGGTCGAGATTTTGATTGGGTTGCGGGATGATCCTCCACAGGATGGGGGCGGCTATCGCGATGGGGAAATCCTCTTTCATCGGACTCTGTTTTGCACGGCTGATATCCCAGGATCTATTAGAAGTCTTCCATACCCAGGGAGCATTTGGTTCGTGTTCGGCCGCATGCAGCCCGGCCCCTTACTGGAAAAGCTCGCACCGGCTCTCACCCCGGAGAGCCTTTGTTACTCCCTCTACATCCTTGAATGGGAGTCAGAGATCCAGATTGTTGCGAGTGACGTGAGCTTCTCCTGGTCGGACTCGGGCCAAGGCCCTGAGATCGAGTCGTCGATCCGATCTGGATGAAAACCGAGCGATTCGCATCCAGATCAATTCGATGCTGGTTATTCATGGCTCATCAGCCGGACAACGTGATTCACGATCATCAGGTCCTCGGCGGGCGGAATCACGCGCACTGTGACCGGCGAGCCTTCTGCAGAAATGACCGCCTCGCCGCGCACGTTGTTGCGCTTTGCGTCGAGCACAATGCCCAGCGCGCCCAATCCTGCGCAGATTTCGGCGCGTGAGTCGATATCGTTTTCGCCGATGCCGCCGGTAAAAACCAGCATGTCCAGCCCGCCCAACTCAGCCACATAACTGCCGATCCAGCGGGCGATGGTCCAGGTGAATTTGTCCACGGCCAGGCGGGCCTTGGCGTTGCCGGTCTTGATGGCGTCGCGCAGGTCCCTCATGTCGTTGGAGAGATCGCTCACGCCCAGCAGCCCAGACTTTTTGCTGGCCACGGTCTCCAGCTTGTCCGCGGCGTCCGACGCGCTCGTCGCCGTCTCGCAGATCTTGCGCAGGATGAACAAGAGCACGCCCGGATCGATGTCGCCCGTGCGCGTGCCGCTGATGATGCCGCCGGTTGGCGTCAGGCCCATCGACGTGTCCAGGCACTTGCCGTTGCGGATTGCGGAGATGGAAGCGCCGTTGCCGAGGTGCGCCACCACCAGCTTCTCCGGCACATTCGGCTCCAGTTGATACACAATCGATTCGTATGAGATGCCGTGCGCGCCGTAGCGGCGAACGCCCATCGCCGAGTACTCCTCGGGAATGGGCATGTGGCGCGCCACCTCCGGCATGGTGCGATGAAAGTACGAGTCAAGGCACACGAAGTTCTTGATGCCGGGAAACAGGCGCAGGCACTCGCGCATGATGTAGACGGCGATCGGTGTATGCAGCGGCGCGAAGGCCGTGTAGCGCTCCATCTCGTCAATCAGCTCCGGCGTAATGAGCTGGTTCTCCTGAACCGTCGGTCCGCCGCACACCATGCGATGGCCGATGGCCGCCGGCGCGGGAAAGTCGCCGGAGTGGAGTGCGTCGGCCACTAACTTAAAGGCAACAGCCCGATTAGGCAGAGCAGGCGTCTCATCCACAAGCTTCTTGCCGGCTGCATCCTTGATCCAGAACTTGCCCAGATCGGTGCCGATGCCGTCCACCGCGCCCTCGTGGAGCTTGCGCCGTTCGCCGTCACCGGCCTCGTAGACGGAAAACTTGATGGAAGAAGAACCGCTGTTCAAAACAAGTACCGGCAAAGACGACATGGAGGAAACCTTTCAGCTGAGTTAGCCGCGCTTCGCGCGTGTTAGCGAGTTAGCCTTTCGACCAGCGCCAGTCCTTCACTTCGGGCAGGTCGTCGCCGTTTTCAGCTACATAGAGTTTGTGGCGCTGAATGTTTTCCGAGTACCACTGTTCGGCTTCTCCCACTTGCGACGCGAGGCGCGGCACGCGCTTGAACACGTCGAGCGTGAGCTGGAAACGATCGATGTTGTTGAGCACGCACATGTCGAAGGGCGTGGTGGTGGTGCCCTCTTCCTTGTAGCCGCGCACGTGGATGTTGTCGTGGTTATGACGCCGGTAGGTGAGCCGGTGAATGAGCCACGGGTAGCCGTGAAAAGCGAAGACAACCGGCACGCCGACCGGGAAGAGGCGATCGAACTCCTCATCGGAGAGCCCATGCGGATGTTCCGATTGCTGCTGCAAGGCCATCAGGTCAACCACGTTGACCACGCGGATGCGCAGATCGGGAGCCCGCTCGCGCAGCAACGTCACAGCGGCCAGAGCTTCCATGGTGGGCACGTCGCCGCAGCAGGCAAGCACCACTTCCGGACCGCCCTCGTCGTTCGAGGCCCACTTCCAGACGCCCAGGCCCGTGGTGCAATGCGCCACGGCTTCGTCGATGGTGAGCCACTGCGGCGCGGGCTGCTTGCCGGCCACAATGAGGTTGATGTAGTGGCGGCTGCGCAAACAGTGGTCGGCCACCGAGAGCAGCGTATTCGCGTCGGGCGGAAGATAGATGCGCACCACGTCCGCCTTCTTGTTGAGCAAGTGGTCAATGAAGCCGGGGTCCTGGTGCGAGAAGCCGTTGTGATCCTGCCGCCATACCAGCGAACTGAGCAGGTAGTTGAGGCTGGCGATGGGTTTGCGCCAGGGAATTTCGAGCGTGGTCTTGAGCCACTTGGCGTGCTGGTTCACCATCGAGTCAATGATGTGGATGAAGGCCTCATAACAACTGAAGAAGCCGTGGCGGCCGGTGAGCAGGTAGCCCTCAAGCCAGCCCTGGCACATGTGCTCGCTGAGGATCTCCATCACCCGGCCGGTCTCAGACAGGTTCTCGTCTACGGGCAGCGTCTCGGCCATCCAGGCCTTGCCGGTTCCGGTAATCACATCCTGCAGGCGATTGGAAGCAGTTTCGTCCGGGCCGAAGACGCGGAAGTTTTTCGTGTCGAGATTGGCCTGCATCACGGCGTGCAGCAGGCGGCCGAGCACGCGCGTGGACTCGACATCGTGAGCGCCGCGACCGTCAATCTTCATTGCAAAATCGCGGAAGCTGGGCACCTTGAGCGGCTGCAGCAGCAGCCCTCCGTTGGCGTGCGCGTTCATGCCCATGCGCAGTTTGCCCTTGGGCGCAATATCGGCCAGGTCGGCGCGGAAGTGGCCCTTCGCGTCGAAGAGCTCTTCGGGCTTGTAGCTGCGCATCCACTCGTCCAATTGGCGCAGGTGCTCGGGGTTCTGCTGAATCTGGTCCAGCGGAACCTGGTGCGCGCGCCAGGTATTTTCAACCGGCTTGCCGTCGACAAACTTCGGCCCCGTCCAGCCCTTGGGCGTGCGCATAATCAGCATCGGCCATGCCGGTCTATCTGTCGATCCTTCTTCGCGCGCTGCTTTCTGAATGGCGGCGATGCGATCCAGCATGGTGTCGAATACCGCCGCTGCCTGCCGGTGCATCACGGCTGGATCGTCGCCCTCCAGCGTGAAGGGCTCGTAGCCGTAGCCGCGCATCAGCTCTTCGAGTTCGGCATGCGGAATGCGCGCCAGGATCGTGGGGTTGGCGATTTTGTAGCCGTTCAAGTGCAGGATGGGCAGTACCGCGCCGTCGGTCAGTGGATTGAGAAATTTGTTGGAGTGCCAGCTTGTGGCCAGCGGTCCCGTCTCGGCCTCGCCGTCGCCCACCACGCAGGCCACGATCAGGTCGGGATTGTCGAACGCAGCGCCATACGCGTGCACCAGCGAGTAGCCCAGTTCGCCGCCCTCGTGAATCGAGCCCGGCGTCTCCGGAGCCACGTGGCTGGGAATTCCGTAAGGCCAACTGAACTGCTTGAACAGCCGCTTGATGCCATCCCTGTTTTGCTCAATGTGCGGGTAGACCTCGGAGTAGGAGCCTTCGAGGTAGGTGTTGGCCACAATGCCGGGGCCGCCGTGGCCAGGGCCGATCACGAACATCATGTTCAGATCGCGTTCGCAGATGAGCCGGTTCCAGTGAACATAGAGAAAGTTCAGTCCCGGCGTGGTGCCCCAGTGGCCCAGCAGGCGCGGCTTCACGTCCTCCAGGGTCAGCGGATGGTCGAGCAGCGGATTGTCTTTCAGATAAATCTGGCCCACGGAAAGATAGTTGGCGGCACGCCAGTATGCGTCCATTTTGGCCAGCATCTCCGGGCCAAGCGGGCTCTTGCTTGCTGCTTGATCGCTCACTCTACACCTCGCGGAGGGAAGATCTTTCGACGTTCAAAGCCTAGCAGGATCGGAAACCTGTCACAGGTGATTAGAGTCACATGGCAGCAAGACGGCGCACCATATTGAGATACGATGCGCCCTCTTTTGAGGATGAGCGGAAATCGGCAGCCGCGATGGTCCGATGCGGTCTTGACTTTCACTTCAATTCGGGATTCAATCGGTTGCTACTGCCAAAGGCGCGGCCATTTGTGCATCCGGAGCCGAAGGCCGAACAGCAAAGGCAGGGGGGACGATGAACACGGTACTTTGGATTGCGCAGATTTTGCTTGCCGCAGTTTTCCTTTTTACCGGCGCCAGCAAGCTGCTGGCCTATGAAGAGCTGGTGAGAGCGGTGGAGCGGCGGTCAAAGGGCGGCAAAATCGGCATGTCGCGCCCATTGGCGGGAATTGTGGGCCTGCTGGAGATCGCCGGAGCGGTGGGCGTCATTCTTCCGGTCGACCCATGGCCGCCGCACGTCCTGTTGCGGCTGGCGGCCGCCGGCCTGGCGCTGCTGATGGTGGTTGCCGGCATCTATCACCTGAGCCGTCAGGAGAGCGCGACGCCCAGCGTCGTGCTGTTCCTCCTGGCCATCTTCGTGATCGTAGGGCGCTGGCCCATGAATCCCCACCCATAGCGCGGTGCAGGACACGCACACGGTGACACAGTTGCTGAAGAACTCCGCATTCGACGCGCTTTGTATCAGGGTACGACCTCAGTCGTGCCGCAAGCGGCTCAAAGCGAGAGATGGGGCTTTAGCCCCAAACCATCCTCCCTCGGTTCGCCCACACTCAGGGTTTTGTCAACAATCCGGGCCGCGGCCCCGCATCGAACCGATCCACTGTCCTACGCCACCGGCTGGGCGCAGTGTGCGCAGCGCCGCGCAGCCAGAGGAATGTCGCTGAGGCACTCGGGGCAGGGCTTGGTCGCGGGTGGCGCCGGTGGAGTGGGCGGGCTGAACCTCTTCAGCATGTACTGCGTGGGCAGCACGATGGCGAAGTAGATTGCCCCGGCAACCAGCGCGAAGTTGATCAGCGCATTCAGCAGCTTGCCGATGTGAATGTCGCCCGGATGAACGTAATTCGCCGGCAGCGGGTTCGGCGGCGGCGGAACCTGGTGCAGAACCGGGATGTGAATCACCAGCGAAGAGAAGTCGGGCGCACCCACCACGGCGGAGATCATGGGAGTGATCACGTCGGCGGTTACTGAGGCGGTGATTGCTCCAAAGGCCGCACCGATGATGACGGCGACCGCCAGGTCCACAACGTTGCCGCGCAGAATAAAGTCCCGAAAACCTTTCAGCATGTCTTCCTCCAATGTGATGCCCGTGCTCACGATAGCGGCGAGCGCGAGGCTGCGATTTGCCCATCCTACACGGGCACGGGCGGTTGATGAAACCCCTGGAAACTACGGCGCTCACGCCTTGTGGGAACTGCAGTTGTAAACCGAAGATCCAGTAGGGGGCAGGGGGTTTCAACCCCCTGAAAGACAGCGAACGCATTTGGCCTTCAGGCCCGGATCTTTGCCCGTTTTCCAGGAATCGAGCGAGTTACAACCGCAGTGTGAGG
>Ga0255349_1001288_pt1 | contig 9784 bp, 6 predicted proteins | sample CBST25v15metaG_FD_189947 | JGI IMG/M metagenome (GOLD analysis project Ga0255349, IMG submission 189947) | Peat soil microbial communities from Stordalen Mire, Sweden - C.B.S.T-25.v15 | ecosystem: Environmental > Terrestrial > Soil > Wetlands > Peat | place: Sweden: Norrbotten County, Stordalen...
GGGAGGGCGATGCGGGCGCCGCCATCGCGCGTGTGGCGGCCATTACGCTGGAGACGATGAGTCGAACGGGCTGAGATTTGTACTCTGAGATTTGTGCTCCGAGATTTGCGCTTCAGAAGATTTGGGCTCTTCCATCTCTCAATTTCGCGCTCTTGGAATCCCGCCATCAAAATCGCGGGAGCGCGGCTTTATTGGAAATGAGAACAGTGGCGATGACGGCGGAAAGGTCTGCAATGCGCGAGACGACGAGAATGCTGCTGTGGACAACCGCCCTGTCCTGCGCTCTGCTGCTGGCGACTCCGCTCGCAGCCCGGCCGCCGGAGCGCTCTGTGCCCGCGCTCACCGTCTCCGGCTACGTGATCGACGCCGAGATCGACCCCGCCACGCACCATCTGGCCGCGACAGCAGTGGTCAGTTTTACCGCTCCCGAAAACGCCGTGCCGGAAGATGGCGGAGCGGGAAAGGCCGAATCTGTCAGCTTCAGCCTCAATCCCGCGCTGAAAGTGGCCGCCATCTCCGATGAGGCTGGCCATCGGCTGGCCAGCGAACGGACAGCCGGCGGAATCCTTCGCGTGACCCCTATCGCACCCTTTGTTCCCGGCCAGCTCGTCCACTGGAGCTTCGAGTACGAGGGCACGCTCACCGGCAACGAGAACGGCCCGGTCGAGGGGCTGAAGCCGGCCGCCCGCGATGCCGCCACCGAAGCCGCCATCGGGGAGCCGGTCACCTGGCTGCTCGATGGCGCGCGCTGGTTCCCCGCGTTCGTGGCCAGTCTGCCCGGCTCTTGGACCGACCGCTTCACCGCCGAGATGCGCGTGCGCGTGCCACAGGGAATGCAGGTCTTCGCCAGCGGCAGCCAGGGCCCACCCACGCCGGTGACGCTGGCCACGGGCAGGCCCGGCGACGAGTACGACTTCCTCTGGGCAAAGCCTGGATTTCCGGGCGCCGTGATCGCCGGCCGCTTTGTGGGGCCGTTCACGGCGGCGCCCGGCAACGTGAAGGTTTACCTGACGGCAAGCCAACAGCAGTCGGGCAACGATCTGGCGCAGGCAGCGGAAAGGGAGTACAGCTTCTTCGCTACCAGCTTCGGCGCGCCCCCGTCCAGCCGCTTGAATGTGCTAGAACTGTCGGATTGGGCTCTACCGGATTGGGCGCTGCCGGGTGGCGCGCCGCCCGAGGTCTGGGCGCCGGAGTTGGCGGCGATTCCGGGGGCGATTCCGGACTCGACGGTGGACTCGATGGTGGGCGAAAAAAGCGGCTTGCGCCTGCTGGCCGGCACGATCGCCCGCCAGTGGTGGGGCTCGGAGGTGAGCCCCCGCTCGCTCGACGACGCCTGGATCACCAACGGCATGGACCGCTACAGCGAGCTGATGGCCGTCGAGAACCAGAGCGGCGCGAGCGCCTTCAAGGCGGCCATCGACAATACTGCAGCCGGTGCATTGGCCCACGATACGATTCCCCTGTCGAGCGCCGGCCGCTTGAATCCCCTCTCGCCCGAGTTCCAGGCGATGACCTTCGACAAGGGCGCGATGGTCTTCCACATGTTGCGCTGGGAGGTCGGCGACAAAGCCTTCCTGGCCACGCTCAAGGCGGCGCTCCGCCAGTACAGCGGCGGATCGGTCGGCACGGCCGACTTCGAGAAGCTGGCCGAGTCCGTCAGCGGGCAGTCGCTCACCGCCTTTTTTGCGCAATGGGTGGACCGCACCGGCGCGCCGCAATTCACCAACGACTACGCTGTCTACCGCCTGGGCAACAACCAGGGCTTTCGCGTCACCGGCGTGATCGGCCAGAATCCTGACGCATTTCGCCTGCCGGTGGAGTTGAGCGTGGAGACCGAGGGCAGGACCGAGACCGAAAGAATCGAGGTTATGGGCGCTCGAACGCCCTACCAGTTGGACACCTTCGGCCGCCCGCGCCGCATCGCGATCGACCCTGACGACTGGGTGCTCAAATCCAGCCCGCAAACCGGCGCAACCGGGCCGTAACCAGCTCCAGGCGGCCTGGCTGCGACAGGAAAAGGGCGTGCATCGTTTCCGAAAATGCTCTGCTCTCTGCCCCCATGCTTCCGGACCGGGCGCTCTGCGATTCAAGAAAATGTAAATTTTTCCGTTCTTTCCCACTTTGAAACGCGCCGATCTTCCCAGTGCAAATTCTGCTCACGCCCTGGCTGCACCCCGCCTTTCAGGTGTAGCCAGCCGCGCCCACGGCCGATTATTCCAGCATGATCCTGCCGCGTTTCATCTTCCGCGCCGTGTCGATTGTTGCATTGAATCTCAGTCTCGCCGCATGGGCTGCAACGGGTAATTTCTCCGATCCATCTGCGCTCCCCGAGGCTGCGCCCAGGGTTTCAGGTCCCGTCGATGACGCCGCGCGCGTCGTTCTGCACGGCAATCTGCGTCCCATGGTCCAAGCCGGGGCCGGGCAGGGCGGAACGGATCGGGCGGTGGCGCTCAGCTCCGGACTGGCCCAGGCCGCAACCGACCAGGGCGCGGTGGAGGACGGGTTGCCAGTCGGCCGCATGCTGCTGCTGCTCGATCGCTCCACGGCGCAGGAGACGGCGCTCAGGGACTACATCCAGGTCGCGCACACGCCCGGCAATCCCGCCTTTCATCAATGGCTGACACCGGAAGAATTTGGTCGTCTCTATGGTCCAGACGACTCGGATGTGGCCGCCGTGACCGCCTGGCTGCAATCGCACGGGCTGACCGTGAACCAGGTCCATGCCGGGCGGGTGGCCATCGAGTTCTCCGGTACCGCGGGCCAGGTGAGCGAGGCATTTCAGACGCAGATTCACCGCTACCTGGTCAACGGCCAGACGCACCTGGCCAACGCCACCGATCCATCGGTTCCGGCTGCGCTGGCCCCGGTCATCTCCGGCCTGGCATCGGTGAACGATTTCCACCCCGTTCCCCAACTGCAGGTGCTGGGACAGGCCCAGTTCAACCCCAAGACCCACCAGGCAACGCCGGAATGGACCTATCCGCAGACGGGCGGAGTGAGCCTGGTGATGGCGCCGACTGATTTTGCCGTGCAGTATGACATCAATCCGGTCTATACGGGCGGCATCAACGGAGCCGGGCAGTCGATTGCCATCATCAGCGAATCGAACGTGGATCTAAGCCTGGTCCAGGCCTACCAGACGCTCTTCGGTCTGAGCCCCAACCTGCCGCAGGTGGTGGTGGACGGCGCCGATCCCGGCGAAAACAGCGCGGCCACCGAGGCATATCTCGACATCGAAGCCGCTAACTCGGTTGCGCCCGGCGCCACGGTGATTCTTTACACCTCGGCCGGCACGGCCCTGAGCGACGGGCTCGCTCTGGCCGCCTATCGCGCGGTGGCCGACGATCAGGCCAGCGTCATCAGCGTCAGCTACACCGAGTGCGAAAGGGATTTGGGCCAGAGCGGCAACGCCTTCTGGAGCGCGCTCTGGGAGCAGGCCGCCGCGCAAGGGCAGACGGTGTTCGTGGCGGCGGGCGACGGCGGATCGGCCGGATGCGAAGACTTCGACTCGCAGCAGATCGCCTACAGCGGGCTTCAGGTCAACGGTATCGCATCCACGCCTTACGACATCGCGGTCGGCGGCACCGATTTCTACTATAGTCAATACGCCGGCACCTCCTCGGCCATCAGCACGCAAGTGGGTATGTATTGGTCGCTCACCTCGACCACCGCGCCCGCCGTCTCCCTGAAGCAGACCGTCCCCGAGCAGGCCTGGAACGACTTTTTCGGCTATAACCTGGAAAACGGCGGCAACCCCGCGAATCTTTCCAGTGAAAACATCATCGCCGGCAGTGGCGGAGCCAGCAGAGATGCGGTCTATCCCAGCGGGGCGACAACCGGGCAAGGCTACCCCAAGCCGGCCTGGCAGTCGGGAACCGGCGTCCCCGCCGACGGGGTTCGCGACCTGCCCGACCTCTCCCTGTTCGCCGCCAATGGCTACAATTACAGCTTCTATTTCATCTGCGCCAATCCCGGCGACTGCTCCAGCGCGAATCTGACGAGCAACGGAGCGGAAGTCGTCACCGGAGTGGGCGGCACCTCGGTCAGTTCCCCTTCAATGGCCGCCATCCAGGCCCTGATCGACCAGAGCACCGGCAGTTGGCAGGGGCAGGCCGACTTCATCTACTATTCGCTGGCCGCGCATCAGCCCACGGCCTTTCACGACGTGACCGTGGGCGGCAACCGGGTGCCCTGCTATCCGGGCACCTCCAATTGCGTTGCTGGCTCCACAGCCTCCAACTCCAGCGGCTATTCGGTTGAAAGCGGTTACGCCGCCGGCGCGGGCTATGACCAGGCCACGGGACTGGGCTCGGTGGACGTGGCCAATCTCATCAAGTACTGGAATACGGTCACGTTCAAATCTACCGTCGCCACGCTCAGCGTGAGCCCCTCCAGCTTTGTCCACGGCCAGACAGCCACCGTTTCCGGTACCGTTGCGCCTACCTCGGGATCGGGCACGCCCACTGGTTCAGTGGCCCTGACCGGCAACGACGGCATCACCCACTCGACGGGTATCGACGACATCGCTCTGGCCGCGGGCAGCTTCAGTGCGCAGGTGGACAACCTGCCCGGCGGAACCTACCAGCTCACGGCCGCTTACGGGGGCGACGGAACCTTCGCCGCCAGCAAATCTCCAACCGTCACCGTGACCGTCACCCCGGAAAACGACACGCTGACCCCGTCCGGCTGGGCATGGAATCCCTACGACCTCAACCTCTACCCGCTTTCCGCCGGCATCACGTTGCCCTACGGTGCGCAAATCTACCTTGACGCTCAGCCGGTCAGCAGCAACGCGACCCTGGCCAATGAGCCCACACCGGCCACCGGGACCGTCACCTTCACCGATACCGTGGGGACGGCGGCGACCAGCGTCACGCAGCCGCTCAACAACGCCGGCGTGGCGGAATGGTCGACCGGGGTCTTCGCGCCGGGCAGCCACTCGGTCAGCGAGTCCTACTCTGGAGACCCCAGCTACAACCCTTCCACCGCCGCCTCCGCCGCCTCGTTCAACGTCCTTCAAGGCAGCACCAGCCTGACCATCAAGGCGTTGGTTTCGACCGTCACCGCGGGAGCCAGCGTGGCCGTCGATGTGCAACTGAAAACCGGCTACCTGCCTCTCTACGGAACGCTGCCCACGGGCAATTTAACCGTGATCCTGGGCGGAAAATCGGCCACCGCCGCATGGACTGCCTTCGGCACGACTGGCGACTCGAGCCTGGAGGCGGTGGTTACCTTCAGCAATGTGGCGGCGGGAATTCTGCCCCTCACCGCTTCCTACGCCGGCGACAGCAATTGGCTGGGCTCTGCCGCCAACGGGGGGACGGTCATTGCGCTTTCGAGCAAGCTCACCCCCACCGTGGCGCTCCTCACCAGCTCGTCCAGCCCGTCGCTTGGCCAGAGCTTTACGCTCACGGCCACCGTCGCCGGCCCCTCGGGCGACCCCACTCCTACCGGCACTGTCGCTTTCCTCTCCGACGACCAGAGCTTCGACAGCTTCGCAACCCTGACCAAAGGCACGGCCACCCTGGCCATTTCCAGCGCTTCGGCCGCCAATGGAACCAACATTTTCACCACCGTCTACCAGGGCGACAGCAACTACAACGCCGCCACATCCAACGCGGTCAATGTGGCCATCGCACAGTCGGACTTCTCGCTCACCACCCAGAACCCGGAACTCACGATCTCGCCTTCCGGGTCCGCAACCAGCACCCTGGCGCTCGCGCCGGTCAACGGGTTCAGCGGAACCGTCACGATTTCCGCTAGCGGCGCGCCTGCCGGGATCACGGTCACCCCCGCCGCGGCCTCTTTGGCTCTCAGCGCCCCCGCCACGGACGCCCTTACCATCGGCGTCGCCGCCTCGGCCGCCTCGGGACTCTATCCGGTCACCATCACCGCCAGCGGTGGCGGACACGTGCATACCGCGCAGATTCTGATCCGGGTCCTGACAATCGCCGCGCCAGTCTTCTCGCCCGCTGCCGGAACTTACACGACCGCTCAGCAGGTCACCCTCACCGACGCCACTTCCGGTGCGGTCATCTACTACACCACCAACGGCGCCACGCCCACCGCCGCCTCGACCAGGTACACGGGCGCGATCACCCTCCCAGCGACGGCGCCGCTGACGGAGACCATCCGGGCCATCGCCGTAGCCAGCGGCCCCGCGCTATCATCCGTGGCCTTGGCGACCTACACCATCGCTCCGGCGGCGGCATCGCCCTCTTTCTCGCCCGCCGCCGGAACCTACACATCAGCGCAGACCGTGACCATCGCCGACACCGCTTCCGGCGCCACCATCTACTACACCACCAACGGCGTCACGCCCACCACCGCCTCGACCGCGTACACGGGTGCGATCACCGTCAGCGCAACGGAGACCATCGAGGCGATTGCCACTGCCTCCGGCTACGCGCAAAGCTCCGTGAATTCGGCGGCCTACACCATCAACATGGCCTTCGGCAACTGCCCGACGGGCAGCGGCAGTTGCGTGGACAACTTCACCGGAGCGTCTGGAACCTCGCTCGCCACCTACAACCCCGCATGGGTCCAGGTGACCGGCAGCGGCACGGCCCACACCACCGGCTCCGACAGCGCCGAGATTGCCGGAAGCTACTCCGCTATCTACTACTATTCCGGCTCCACATCGAACATCTCCCAGATCGTTGTCGCTCCATCGAGCGCCACCCGCTCCTACGAGAAGATGGCCTGCGTCCGCTCCTCCTCCGGCGTAGACGGCTACTGCGTCGGCTTTAGCGCCGTCTCCAGCGGCAACTACACCGCCTGTTATGTCATGAAGAGCTACACCTACCTGGCCAGCGGGAGCTGCGGAACAGTCTCGGCGACCGCCAGCCATACGCTCCGCCTGGTCGCCTCCGGAACCTCCCCGGTGGCCCTGACCGTCTATGTCGATGGGGTCCAGAAAGCAACTGTCACGGATAGCTCCAGCCCCTACGCCTCAGGCAGCCCGGGGTTTGGAATCCAGGGCGACGGAACGCCCGCCGACAGCGATGTCAGCGAATGGCAGGATTATGGGGCCACTCCGTATTCCAGCAACTGCCCGACGGGCAGCGGCAGTTGCGTGGACAACTTCACCGGAACGTCCGGAACCTCGCTCGCCACCTACAACCCCGCATGGGTGCAGGTGACCGGCAGCGGCACGGCCCACACCACCGGCTCCGACAGCGCCGAGATCGCCGGAAGCTACTCCGCCATCTACTACTATTCCGGCTCCGCGTCGAACATCTCCCAGATCGTTGTCGCTCCATCGAGCACCACGCGCTCGTACGAGAAGATGGCCTGCGTCCGCTCCTCCTCCGGCGTAGACGGCTACTGCGTCGGCTTCAGCGCCGTCTCCAACGGTAACTACACCGCCTGTTATGTCATGAAAAGCTACACCTACCTGGCCAGCGGGAGCTGCGGAACAGTCTCGGCGACCGCCAGCCATACGCTCCGCCTGGTCGCCTCCGGAACCTCCCCGGTGGCCCTGACTGTCTATGTCGATGGAGTCCAGAAAGCAACCGTCACGGATAGCTCCAGCCCCTACGCCTCAGGCAGCCCGGGGTTTGGAATCCAAGGCGACGGAACGCCCGCCGACAGCAACGTCACCGAATGGCAGGATTACTGAACGGTCCGGCCTGGGGCGCGGAGCAAACGACAGCGGCCAGCCCGAAGGCTGGCCGCTGCTGCGCTTGCAAGTTTCCGATCAGTTACTGGTCGCGGTGAGATCCGCCCAGGGATAGAACTTCCAATTTGACCGAGGCAAACCCAGGCTTTACTATCCCCAGCTTCCGGGCGGCCCCATACGATAAATCAAGAATGCGTCCCTCGTAGAGATGGCCTCGATCAGTGATGCGCACCACGACCGACCGCTGGTTGTCGAGGTCCACCACGCGGACCAGCGAGCCAAACGGAAGGGTCCGATGGCAGGCGGTCATCGCGTTCATATCGAACCGTTCTCCACTGGCGGTAAGGCGGCCGTTGAAGACGCCGCCGTACCAGGAAGCGACACCGCGGAACACACTTGCCTTTGTCGTTTCCGAGGGTTTCGCTTGTGCAAGCGAGGCCGGCGTCGCGCTCGCTACTGGAACCGCGAGGGGCGCGGTTGCGGCAGGCCGGGAAAGCAGCGCATCCGCCAGTACCGCCCGGGGGCAAACTGCCACCCCTCCCGCGGCCAGATCTATAGCGACAGCTCCCACCAGCAGCCAGGTTCGTAGCCAGGATTTCGGGCTCGTGTTGCTCGATTCTCGTCGTCTATCCATCCAACCATTCTACTAAGTCATCACTTATTAACCAATCGTTATCTGCAAATAAATGAGCATTTTCGCTCATATAAACAGCAAATCTTGGTATTTTTTAACTAACCCATTTGTTGTCTGTGTCTTACCGGAAGCACTAAAAGAAGTGCAATTTCGCGATTTTCCCCCCGCCACGGACGATTTCTCACCCTCGCCGGCCAATTCCCGGACGCGGACGACAGTTCCCCCGCAGGCCGCGACGCCAGCCCGTTTCGGCAAAGAGGGCTGAATTCGCGCATTTCCGGCCAAGTCGGAAGACGCGATTTTCCCGGTATCCTGAGCAGCCTTGCAGATTATTTCCTTGTTCCTGCTAGCGTGAAACTGATGATTTCAGTCAGCAGGAGGAAAGATGGAATTCAGCGCCACGGGAATGGAACTGCTCAAGCGTTCGGAAGGGTTTCGCAGTCGCGTTTATCTGGATGCGGCCGGGTTTCCGACCATTGGCTTCGGGCACCGACTGGTGCATCCCGAGTCGTTTCCCAGGGGGGTCAACGAGACGCAGGCCGCCAGCCTCCTGGCCTCGGACGTGCGCGAGACCGAACAGGCCGTCGAGCATCTGGTGAAGGTTCCGCTGACGCAGGGCCAGTTCGATGCGCTGGTGGACTTTTGCTTCAATCTGGGCGCGGGGCGTCTGGCCTCTTCCACATTGCTGAAGGTCTTGAATCGCGGGCGCTACGAAGATGCCGCCCAGCAGTTGCTTCTATGGGATCAGGCCGAAGGGCACGAAAACGACGCTCTGAAGGCCCGCCGCGAGGCCGAGGCTCAACTCTGGAACAGCCGTAAAACAGAGAATCAGGCAGCCGCTTGATGGTGTGCGCAACTCCCACACGAGTGCCATGACCGCATGGTTTTGAAATGCCTGCATGATTTCCGGGCGCCGGGTGCCCCAGGTCCCGCTTTTGGAACCTGGGAGATCACTCATTCAGGCGGTCAAACTACGCGCCGGAAGAACAAGAACTTGTCCAGGCCGGGGGCGCCCAGTCCCGCTTCAGCGGCTCTCGACCGGACCGGCAATCTCCGCAACTTCAAGCCGCTCGCCGGATTTCAGATAGCCCTTGCGGCGAAACCAGTCTTCCATGGCTGCTTGCAGGGGCACGAGCGGAACCCGCGTTCCGGCTTCGAGCACCCCGTCGGCCAGGGGCAGCGTGTCGTCGAAGACTACGTCGTTGGTGAAGTTCCGCATGGCGAAGTTGTCGATCCAGCGAATGGGGCAGAGGTGCCGGCCGCCGCTCAAATCGATATGCTGAATGGAAAGCTTGCGCGCGAACATACTCTCAATGTAATGGATTCGGGGCAGACGCACATTGCGCTCCGCTCGCCCGATCCACGCGCGGAAACCGATTCAGATCCGGCGGAAGGGCTGGTCGATGACGCGAGGCGTCGAGCGAGGCCTCTGCGAGCCGGGTCTGCGTCGCGGAATGAAAGAGGGAGGCCCTTGTTGCTTCGTTTGTGTCCTCGGTTGACAGTCCCCCCCCCCCTGCCTAGAATTAAAG
>Ga0255349_1001294_pt1 | contig 9748 bp, 9 predicted proteins | sample CBST25v15metaG_FD_189947 | JGI IMG/M metagenome (GOLD analysis project Ga0255349, IMG submission 189947) | Peat soil microbial communities from Stordalen Mire, Sweden - C.B.S.T-25.v15 | ecosystem: Environmental > Terrestrial > Soil > Wetlands > Peat | place: Sweden: Norrbotten County, Stordalen...
GAATCGGCAGAGGTGGAAAGCGAAGCGCCGGCCGGTGGTATTCTGAACGGATTCCAGATACTGAATCTGCACATAGAACCGGGCGGCGGTTTAGACTAGGATTGACGTTGAGATTCATCTGGCGTTTTTCGGGCTGGCGCCTTTTGGGAAGTTTGTCAGCCTTTTTGTCTCTCCCACACAAGTTAGGAAAGCGAAACGATCATGGGTAAGATTCAGGGACTTGCAGCGCACGCGGCTGGCGCAGAACTTTTGCCCTATCACTACGACCCAGGCAAGCTGGGCTCGCAAGAGGTGGAGATAGCCGTGACCCACTGCGGCATCTGCCACAGCGATATTCACCTGATTTCGAACGACTGGGGCATCAGCCAGTATCCATTCATACCGGGCCATGAGATTGTCGGCACGATTGCGGAAGCAGGGGCGGAGGTGCGATCGCTGCACGTGGGCCAGCGGGTGGGCCTTGGCTGGCAATCGAACTCCTGCGGTGAGTGCGAGTGGTGTACCCGCGGGATGGAGAATCTTTGCCCGGCGGCCGAGGGCACGTGCGTGCACCGCAATGGCGGCTACGCGGACGCGGTCCGCGCCAATGCCCGTTTTGTGTTTCCGATCCCCGAGGCCCTGGCAAGCGAACATGCGGCGCCGCTTCTTTGCGGCGGCATCACGGTGTATAACCCAATGCGCACCCATGGAGTGAATCCCTCTTCGCGAGTAGGGATCATCGGCATCGGCGGATTGGGACACATGGCGATCCAGTTCGCGCGGGTCTTTGGCGCGGAGGTTACGGCGTTCTCGACCTCGGCCGGCAAAGAGAAAGAAGCGCAAGCATTGGGCGCGCACCACTTCGTCAACAGCCGGGAGTCAAAGGCGTTGAAGGAAGTGGCCGGGACTCTGGACTTTATTTTGAGCACCGTCAATGCCGACCAGGACTGGGGCATCTATATTCAGGCGCTGCGGCCCACTGGGACGCTTTGCTTTGTAGGCGTTCCGCCATCGCCGGTGGCCGTACACGCCTTCCCACTGATCTCCGGCCTGCGCACAATTAGCGGCAACCCCACGGGCAGCCCTTACAGGATAAGAGAGATGCTGGACGTGGCTGCCCGGCACGGCGTGAAGGCACAGACCGAGTCGTTCCCGATGTCCAAGGCCAATGAGGCTATCGAGAAGGTGAAGAAGAACAAGGTGCGGTATCGAGCGGTGCTGGCGAATTAGGAAGCTTTTGAATCGAAAGTGGTTTAACAGGCTGCGGCAGAAGTCGCAGTCTGGCGGAAAACATCCCTCAGCGGCTAAAGCCCCATTGATTCCTGAGGCTTTATGGCACGACTAAAGTCGTGCCCTTTCAAAACCAGACTTCCACAACAGGCTGTTGAGTCGGGATATCGGGGCTGTTGCCTCGGTATCCCGATTCATTTTCAGGCCGGAGAATCGGTTCCCCTATTCCCAGTGCCCGATGAGCGACAGGCTGGCGGTGCCGGGCGTTTCCGCGATCGAACTGCTGGCGTTGACGTAATAGTTGTGCATGATGAGGGTCACGCGGGTGCCTCCGGCGACAGCCAGATGCACCGCCTGCGAAAGCAAGTAATGGGGATTGGGCGTTTCAGAGCCGACCCTGCCGGCCGCAAATCCGGTCATCTGTTCGTAACTTCCGACGGTCGCATCGAGATACCATTCGGCGCCTGACGGCAGATCCTGGTCGTAATCGGCCTCGGCAAAGATATGGTCGATGACAAACGTCTTCCCCGCGGGAATGGCGATGCACAGATATCCCTTGCTGGCCGGCTGCGGGAACGTATCGAATTGCTCAAACTGGTCATAGCCCCTGAGGCTGCTCTCGGGCGTGAAGCAGGATTGCGCCTGATCGGCGGGAATCAGCAACTGGGGATCGTTTGAGGGCGCGTTGGGGTAGCGTGAATGCCGCGTGTGATGAACCTGCCCGAAAAGCGGAAGCACGCAGAGTAAAGAAGATAAGAAGACCAGGCGCGAGACGCAAGGGTTCATTTTCGTACGGCCTCTAAGCGGATTTTTCCGGAAACTGCATCCACTAGACGGCGCCGAAACTGATTCCGCTCGCAAGCGGTCGCGGTTCCACAGTCGCACACAGACGAGGCCGGCCGTTAGCCTGACAGCGGTGGCCGGCGACGGCTAAATCGGAAATGCCTTAGGAGGCGCTGACTACAGCGTGCGGGCGTCGAGAATTCAAAGTCTCCGACACCCGGGCCAGCAGGTCCGAAGGGTGCACGGGCTTGTTGAGCAGCTCAAGCTCGTGGCCGTCCACTTTCACCGATGCCGGCGCATCGGAACTGGCAGACGGCTCTGAAAGCAACAGAATTTCGCAATCCGGGAACTTCCCCTTCAAAGCAGTTGCGAGTTCGATGCCACTCATTCCCGGCAACTTGACGTCCGCGATGACCAGTTCAGGCGGAATCAGAAGCGCGGTTTCAAGCGCGTCTTCAGCGTCGTAGGCCGCTACAGCGGCATAGCCGCCTTGAGCCAGGATCTCTGAGAGAGTGTCTGCTACGGCAGGCTCGTGGTCGACCACCAGCACCATCGGGAGATACGCATTGGTATCGGCAGGCGACGCAGGCGAAGGTACGTCCTTGATGGGCACGGTTGGGAAAGTCGTTGACGGCTTCCCGATTGGGTTGGGTGGCCCGTCAGCTTCAGTCTCACGCATAGAATCCCTTCAACTCTTGAACTACGTTTCGGCTAATTGGACATCTAAAGCAGGTGATTTGTCCAATTTGAGGCGCATTCGGGTCAATCGTGACTTGAGTTCGTACAAGTGCTGCCTTGTGCACGCCACATACTGGCGGATTTGAACCCTTGTTCTGAAAGCAGAATACCGGCATACGATTCTCCTGTTCCGTTCAATTAAGGCCAATCCCAGGCACGCTTGAAGTTTGAGCGGACGGGGGGCCGGGCGCTGTACGAATGGAAAGGCGACCTGGCCCACCGCCTGGAAATGCCTCTATTACCGAACCTAGCAGGCTATTCGCGATACGGGGAGACTCTTTGCGCTGCGCAATAAGTCTTTATAATCTGAGACTTATAGGGAGAACCTAGAGGTTGGGAGTTCTGCCATAGGAATGCAGGAAATCTCTGTGAGCGGCTTGCCTATTCTAACGGTCGTCAGTATGCTGTCAATTAGAGGATAGCTTTACGTCAATTTAGGCATACGTTAAGCGCGCCAGTCCTTGGTTCGACACGCCTACCCGTGAGGCGGGCTCCAAGACATGTCAACCAATTCGGATTCAGGCGCAACGCCGATGAAGTTTGAATCTGTCCGTCAGCTTGATGTTCCAAAAGGGCGGGATGGAAAGCACAAGCTGATTGTGACGCAACTCTTGAGCGACATCGATCAATTGGGTGCGGGCACGGCGCTGAAGGTTCCGCTCTCCGCGTTGCCGGACACGAAGGAGAACATCCGTTCCGCTCTGAACCGCGCGACGCGGTTTAGAGGAATGGAAGTGGCCACCTCGAGTGACGCCGAATACTTGTATGTGTGGAAGGTTGTGGCCGAATCCTGATCCGGCTGCCCTGACCTTCCCTTTGCTGAAGTTCCCTCTCCAATACGACAATCGACCATGACTTCCGTTCGCATCGATAAATGGCTGTGGGCTGCGCGCTTCTTCAAGACGCGGGCGCTGGCTTCAAAGGCTTGCGACCTGGGGCGCATTCACTCCAACGGCATTCAGGCCAAGCCGGCGCGGGAAGTTCATGTGGGTGACATGCTCCTGGTGAAGAACGAGGGCGGCGAATTTGAAATTGAAGTTCTGCTGCTGAGCCAGATGCGGGGCCCCGCGGCGGTGGCACAGACGCTTTATCGCGAGACGGAGGCCAGCAAGGCAGCGCGGCTCAAGGCTGCCGCGGAGCGCAAGGCGATGCAGGAGTTCGCGCCACTCGCCGAACATAGGCCCTCGAAGCGCGACCGGCGGCGGATTATTCAGTTTCGCGGAGAGCGATAGGTCTTCATTCGCAACGCCCTCAGGAGCCTGTGGTGAAAGTCGAGAGTCCGGAAAATACATCCCTCAGGGGCTAAAGCCCAATTGATTCCTGAGGCTTTACGGCACGACTGAAGTCGTGCCCTTTCAAAACCGGACTTATACCACAGGCTGTCACGGGCGCGCGGCGGGAGTTGTGTCGCCGTCGACCCAATAGCTGCTTCTGGCGGTAACGCGCAGGCCGGGATAGTCGCGCAACCAGAGCTCGATTGAATGAAAGCCCGGATGCGGCGACTGCGGCTGAAAGCTCAGCACATAGCGGTTGGGCACGTGATTGGAAATGGTCAGCAGCCCGCGCACGAGGCTGCGGCTGTCTTCAAATTTGAAATACTCGCCACCGGTGAGCTGCGCCACCGTTTCCGGGAGGTTTCGCTTCATGCCGTCGGCGGCGGCGATGGCAGCCAATTTTGCCAGCGCCAGTGGAGGAGCAAGCAGACCCAGACAGTCGAACGCCTGCACAGCTTTGTTTTGCGTGGCGTCGGGATCGGGATCCTTGCCCATACATCCATGCGGCGGCCCGGGGTTCGCGTTGCTGCCAAGCGCGACCCCGCCTTCGGTCTTGTGAATGGGAAGCTCGCGATACGCATAGTCTGCGGCATCGGCCTTCGCCGATGAGAAGGCGAGACTGTAGATGGCCGAGTTGGTGTCGCCGATCGCGCGCAGTGCGTCGTCCATCTGGGTCTGGCTGCCGTGATCGTTTGTCTCGGAGATGAGCAGGATGGCGCGACGATACGCGGGCGGCTGCTTGCGCAGCAGGTCCACGGAGAATCTGAGAGCATCGATGATGGCCGCGCCTTTATCTCCGGGGTCGAGGTCGCGAAGCGCGATTCCGGCGGCATCGGCGTCGGAGGTGAAGTCCAGAAGCAGCCTGGGCGCACTGTCGAAGCCGACCACGGCGACCTGATGAGGGACGTCGCCGATCAGGTTCCCGATCAGCGTGCCGAGATGGCGGTAGCTGTCGAATTTGCGCACGCCAGCGCCGCCGGTTTCAACCGCGATCACAAGCGCCAACGGCTCATCGCCGGTGTCCTGATCCAACGTGAGCTTCTGCTCGACGCCGTCATCGGTGATGCGGAAGTCATCGGCCTTCAGCGTGAAGACGAGCTTTCCATCGGCGCTTCGCACCAGTGCCGGAACAATAACCAAATCGGACTGCGTGCGCAGGGAGGGCGTCCGCGGCGCGGATGCGGAGGGCAGTTGCGCGAGGGCGACAGAGGGCAGCAAGAAAGCGAGTGCGGCAATCAACTTCATCGGCACGGTCCTGGATGCGCGGTACCTGGAAGCTCAGTCATAGGATGTTCCGTTTGGAGTTTCAGTATAGGAGGTCAGGCGCTGCTGCCTAACTACCGCCAACTTTAGTAGACTCAACGGCAGCATGAATGTTTCTAACCAATCTGTTCGCTGCGTTGGCTCCCGATGGAGTCTTGCCCTCGTTGGCTGTGTTTTCGTAGCTGCCGTCGCCGCTTCGCAGCCTGCATTTGCGCAGGGCACTCACTTGTGGACCCAGTCGAAGCTGGAGGATTTTGAAAAGGGCACGCCGCAAGGGGTTGCGCTGACCAGCGACGGCCATCTGCGCGAGGGGCCGGCGTTGAGCCAGGTGTTCACCACGCCGTCGAGCTATGTGTGGTCGGTGGCCGTGGACAAAAATGGCACGGCCTACCTGGGAACCGCCTCGCCAGCCACAGTGCTGCGGGTGGGAGCGGACGGCAAGTCGTTTACGCTGTTCGAGAGCAAAGACCTGAGCGTGCAGGTGGTGCGGCTGGGACCGGATGGAGCGCTCTATGCGGCTACGCTGCCCAGCGGCAAGGTCTACCGGCTGAAGGCCGACGCGACGGCCAAGCAGGATGATGCAAGCGCTACCGTGATCTTTGACGCGGCTGCATTCGATGGCGCTCATGCGGGACAGGACAAGGCAAAAGAGGGCGGCGGCAGGCCGGAGGATGGGAAAGCGGATGTGAAGTCGCACTACATCTGGGACCTGACCTTCGACGCGGCCGGGCGGCTTTATATTGCTACGGGCGGACCGGGGGCGGTGTATCGGGTGGATGCCGCAAAGAGCGGGGCAAGGGCGGCGGAAGAGTTTTTCAAGAGCGACGAGGCGCACATCCGGTGCCTGGCTTGGGACGCGAAGGGAAACCTGATTGCCGGGTCAGACGGATCGGGGCTGGTCTACAGGATTGACGCACAGGGCAAAGGCTATGTGCTGTTCGAGGCTCCCAAGCGGGAGATCACGGCGGTTGCCGTGGCCGCCAACGGAACCATCTACGCGGCCAGCGTGGGCGACAAGAGCCACAATCCGTTGCCTCCGCTGCCGGTGCAAGGGGTTGCCTCGGTGACCATCACGGTGGTGCAGCCGGGATCGCTGCAGGCGGCCAACACCAGCACTTCATTGCCCGAGGGGAGCGAGATCTACGCGCTCACCCCCGCCTCTGGAGACTCGGCCCAGGCGCCGCGCAAGCTCTGGGCCGGCAAGGATGAGATTGTCTACGCACTGGCGGCGCGGCCGGACGGACTGTTGGCGCTGACGGGGAATCGGGGACATGTCTTCAAGATCGCCGACGACGGCAGCTACGCCGATGTGGCCCACCTGGAGGCACAGCAGGGGCTGAGCCTGGCTGTCGCGGAAAACGGCGTGTTGATCGGCAGCGGCAATACCGGCAAGCTGTTTCGCTTTGGCGCGGCGACCAGCCAACACGAATACGCAAGCGACGTGCTGGACGCCGGCGCTCTGGCCCGGTTTGGGCGCATCGAGGTTGAGCCCGGCTCGACCGGCTATGAGCTATGGACCCGCACCGGCAACGTGGAGCAGCCGGCACGCGGCCGGGGCGATTGGGGATGGTCCGAATGGCAGCAGTTGAAAGACGGCGCAGTGGCTTCTCCGGCGGGTCGATTCTTTGAGTGGAAGGCGGTGCTGCACGCGGATGGAAGCGTGGGCAGCGTGGGCGTGAACTACCTGCCCGTGAATTCGGCCCCGGTGGTGGACGAGTTGATGGTGGCGCCAGGGGCGCGCGTCAATGCTCAGAACCTGGCTCAGAACCCGGCACAGACGGTCAGCATCGCGTTCCCGTCGTCGAACCAGGGCGTGACGGTGACCTACGATGGAGCCACGAGCGCACCTTTGCAGGCAATAAAGGACCGGACCGCAATTACCGTGCGCTGGGCCGCCCACGACGACGACGGCGACGATCTGACGTATGGCCTCTATCTGCGCGGGGACGGCGAAAAAGTATGGCGGCTGCTGAAGGATCAGATCACCGAAAAGTTCTACAGTTTTGACGCAACGCTGATTCCCGACGGCGGCTATGAGATCAAGGTGGTGGCCTCGGATTCGCCTTCGCACACTCCCGGCGATGCGTTGACCGGCGCCAAGGAGAGCGAGCGATTCGAAGTGGATACAACGCCGCCGGTGGTGAGCGGGCTAACGGTAACCGAAGGCATCCCGTGTGGGAGCGCACCTTGCTGGAAGTCCGCTATCGTGACCTTTGACGCTGAGGATGCATTTTCGCCCATCGCCCACGCCGAGTATTCGCTGGACGCGGGGACATGGCAGTTCATCGAGCCGGTGGGCGGCCTTTCCGACTCCAAGCGCGAGCATTATGATGCGCGCCTCCCCGTTTCGAGTCTTGAGGGCAAGCCGGGCGAGCATTTGATCACTGTCCGGGTTTATGACCGGCACGATAATGTGGGTGTGGCCAAGGCGGTATTTTCCGTTCCGGCAAAGAAGTAGGCGCGATGCGATTTGAACTTTTTCTGGCGGGACGATACCTGAAGGCCAAGCGGAGACAGGCCGTGGTGGGCGTTGTGACCACCATTTCCATTGCTGGAGTTGCCGCCGGAGTGGCTGCGCTGGTGATTGCACTGGCCATCACCAACGGCATGAGGCGCGACTTGCAGGACCGGCTGCTGGGAAACAGCGCGCACGTGCAACTGATGCGTGTGGCGGGCGACGGCATCCGAGACTGGCAGCCGCTGCTTGAACGGCTGCGCCATGTGCCGCATGTGACCGCGGCTTCTCCTGGGCTCTATGAGCAAGTACTGGTTGCGCGCGGAGCCCGCGATGGAGGCGCACTGCTGGAAGGCATTCTGCCTGACCAGGAAAAGACCGTGAGCGACATCCTGAGCACGGCAACGCCGGGGTCGATCGGCGCATTGGAGCCGGAACGGGCGGCGGCTTCGAACCTGAATGCCGCCCTGCCGCCGATCGTGCTGGGCAAAGATCTGGCGGAAACCGTCGGGGCACAAGCAGGCGATTCGGTGATGATTATCAGTCCGCAGGGGGAGATGACTCCGCTCGGCATCATCCCCAAGTACGTGCGCTTTCGCCTGGCGGGGACGTTTCAATCCGGGTTTTATCAGTACGACGCACAGATGGGATTTCTGCGGCTGGCCGACGCCCAGAGGTTGTTCAGCGAACCGGACCTGCTGTCGGTGATCAGCTTCAAGGTGGACAATCTGGACCGCGCTCCAGCCATTGGCCGGGCGATAGAGCAAGAAGCCGGCAGGGGTTTCATGACCACCAACTGGATGGAGCTGAACCGCGAGCTGTTCCGCGCCCTCAAGCTGGAACAAGTGGTCACATTCATCGTGATTGCGCTCATCGTGATCGTGGCCGCGCTGAACATTCTCATCGCACTGACCATGATGGTGATGGAAAAGACTCGCGATATCGCCGTGATGATGAGCTTCGGCGTGGAGCCGGGGCAAGTGCGGCGCATCTTCCTGCTGCAAGGGCTCCTGATCAGCCTCATCGGCACTGCGGTGGGCCTGGCGGTCGGCTACCTCGCCGCCTGGGCAGGCGGGCATTACCAGTTCATCCATCTCTCGGCCGAGGTCTACTCGATCGACACCCTGCCCTTCGCGCCGCGACCCCTGGATGGGGTGATTGTGGCTGCGGTTTCCATCGGGATTTCGCTGCTGGCTACGGTATATCCGTCGTACGCGGCGGCGCGGGTGCTGCCGGCGGAGGCGCTGCGGTATGAGTAACGGGGCGGGGTCCTGATTTGACAATGTGACACATTTTGTGCCACATTTGATGTATGCCAAGCGTAAACCTCCGCGAACTCCGCGACACCCGTCAACTGCTGACCTGGCTGGAAGCCGGTGAAGTCGTCGAACTACGTAAGCGCAACCGCGTTGTGGCACGAATTGTGCCGGAATCGCCACGGACCACGCCCGTCGAGTGGCCGGATTTCGCCGCTCGCCTCAAGGAGAATTTCGGCGGCCGCATGATCCCCGCCGTGGATATTCTGATTGAGGAAAGGAATAGCCGTTATTGACGATCTATGCGGATTCAAGCTTCATAGTCTCCGGTTACATACAAGATGCGCATTCCGCGGAAGCTGTTCGTCGAATGGCTTTGCTGCCCTCAATTTGGATCACCCCGCTTCACAGGTCGGAACTGGCGCATGCGCTCCATCAGTACGTATTTCGGCGAACATTGTCACAGGCAGAAGCACAACGTTACTGGGATAGCTTCCGGCGAGATTGCCTAGAAGGAATCTGGATCTCCATCGGTCTTCCGGAAAAGATCTGGGACGCGAGCATAAATCTAGCCCAGCGATATGGGCCCGCTCTTGGCGTCCGCACTCTCGACTCGCTTCATGTGGCCTGCGCAATGGAGCTGAGGGCGCAGACGTTCTGGACCTTCGACGACAGACAGGCGCGTCTTGCCGAGGCGGTCGGACTGGATACGAACCCCTAGCTCCCACCGGCAAAAGAAACTCATTGCGGCGTAATGATCCCTCCCAGAG
>Ga0255349_1001298_pt1 | contig 9717 bp, 6 predicted proteins | sample CBST25v15metaG_FD_189947 | JGI IMG/M metagenome (GOLD analysis project Ga0255349, IMG submission 189947) | Peat soil microbial communities from Stordalen Mire, Sweden - C.B.S.T-25.v15 | ecosystem: Environmental > Terrestrial > Soil > Wetlands > Peat | place: Sweden: Norrbotten County, Stordalen...
CAACTCTTCCGCAACATAGATGTCCAACTCTTCGCACAGGTCGTGTCCACTTGCAAATATGCGGACACGACCTCCCACAATTGCAGCCATCACCAATCCGCGTCAATACGGCCCGCCGTAGACGCTTACCATTATTCCACCGGGGTCAGAGCCTGTTCCGCGAATTCGGACAGGGGTATAATCATTGCTGTCCAAAACAGCCTGATAGCACTTGCGGCTTGAGATATATCGAAGGCGGCTGATCCCCGCTACTCTGAAGTGGCTCAACAATCCGCTGAAGGGACCGCATATGATCGACTAAAAATATGCCCCGTGTAGCTACGCATTCTGATGGGCAAGATCAAATATCGCCAGAAATTCATCGGGTTGACTCAGCCAATTCGATCGTTGCAAGCCGGGCATCTTCCTCTATCAGACAATTTGCGGCAAGGGATTCTCGCAGAGCCCAGCCGGCGATCAGCAGACTGGGCGGGGGAGCGGGAGCGGCATCGCCAAGGGCGCCGAGTGTCGTGGAAAGGACAAGCTGGCCGGGCTGCGCGGCGCGCGAAACCACGGCGCATGGCAGCTCCGGGGGAAGGCCCTCGTCGAGCCACTGCTGAGCCAGCAGGCTCAGATCACGGCCCGGCATATAGACCACGCGGGTCGAGTCTTTTACTCGCGGCCGCGGTGCGCTGCGATGGGACGGCGCATGATGACCCGTGGAGAAGATCACACTGGAAGCGCTGTTGCGGCTGGTAAGAGAGCAGCCGATGGCCGCGGCCGCGGCAAATGCGGCGCTGATGCCGGGAATCACTTCGAATGCGATGCCCGCTGCAGCCAGCGCGGCCATCTCCTCGGCAGCGCGGCCGAAGATCAGCGGGTCGCCGCTCTTCAGGCGAATGACGCTTCGCCGCGCAAGGCAGTGCCGCACCATCAGCTCGTTGATTTCCTCTTGCGTGATGTTCTTCGTGCCGCAACGCTTGCCGACGTTGACGATTTCAGCGCCGGGCGGCGCAAGGCCGAGAATCGCCTCTGGAACCAGGTCGTCGTGGAGAATCACCTCCGCGGATTGAAGCAGGCGCAGCGCCTTGACGGTGAGCATATCCAGGTCTCCCGGCCCCGCTCCCATCAGATAGACCTTCGCCGTCGAAGTTGCAGTCTCGCTATCGAGAGGCACAAGAGCCATCTGGCGCGCAGGGCAAGAGGCGGCGCCGCAGAGCTGTCGTTGGGCCAACCGATGCAGCAACGCCTTGCGCGCCTCGCCCCGAGGATGGATTGCGAGAACCTCGCGGCGCAGGCTTCCCAACTCATCCAACCACACGCCCAGGTCCGAGGGCAACTGTTCGTCGATCTCGCGGCGCAGGCGCTGCGCTACGGCGGGACTCTGGCCGGCTGTCGAGATGGCCACTTGCAGCCTGCCGCGCTCGATCACCGAACCAAAATAGAAATCGCACTGAGGTGGGTCGTCCACGCTATTGACCAGAATGCCGCGTTCGACGGCTCCGCGATAAACCGCGGCGTTGACCTCGGCGGAATCGGTTGCGGCGATGACCATGAAGTTGCCATCGAGGTCGGAGAGATCGAACGGACGCTCAATCCATTCGAGCTTGCCCTCGGTCGCAAGTTGCCGCACTTCAGCCTTCGCTTTCGGAGCAACCACGCGAAGCCGCAATCCTGTCTTCAGCAGGCTGGAGATTTTTTCCAGGGCGACAGCTCCCGCGCCCACCAGCAGGCCGGGGCGGTGTTCGAGTTTGAGGAAAATTGGCAGCAGGCTCATCGCTCCATCCTCAATCGGCCGACAATTCATGCGGTACGTGGCCTGTGGGCAGGTCGCGCTCCACGGCGGCCAGTTCTTCTCCGGCAAGACGGGCGCGCAGTTCGTCGTTGGTGTGGCGCAAGAACCAGGCCCGCAGGTTCTCGCCCTGCAAGCGGCTGGCGAGGTATTCCCGAAGCAGCCGCTCGATTGATTCCGGCACCTGCGGCGCGGGACAGCGATAGCCCACCGGGCGGGCGATCGAGGCGTGCTGGCCCACCGCTCCGCCGAGACAAAAATAATATGCGTCGATGAGTTGGCCCTCGTGCTTGATCTTTTTCCCTTCGATACCGATGTCGGCGATCCAGTGCTGGCCGCAACTGTTGGGACAGCCGGTCACATGCAGTCTAAGCTGCTGGTCGAATTCCGGCAGCCGCTCCTCGAGCTCATCCACAACCCACCGGGTGAACCCCTTGGTTTCGGTGATCGCCAGTTTGCAAAATTCTGTTCCGGTGCAGGCGACAGCGCCGCGCCAGAACGGAGATCCTTCGACTTGAAGGCCGATCTGGCCTAACTCCCTCGATAACTCCGCCGTCTTGTGGTTGGGAATATCGATGAAGAGAAGATTCTGCCCCACAGTGGCGCGCAGCGCACCCGTGCCGAAGCGCTCGGCCAGTTCGGCAGCGGCCTCCAGTTGCTCGCCCGTCAGCCTGCCCCGCAGCACCGACGCGCCCACATAGCTCAACCCCGGCTGGCGTTGCGCGTGAATGCCGGCGTGATCGCGATAGATGTCGTCGGGAACCTGCTCGGCAACGCCGGGCAGCAGCTTGAAGTCGAGCCGCGATTGCAGTTCGGCAAGGAAACTCTCGGGGGTCCATCCCTGCTTGAGGAACAGGTACTTGAGACGAGCCTGGCTGCGGTTTTCGCGCAGCTCCTGCTGATCGCGAAAGATCTCGGCCACGGTGCGGGCCACGCGCACCGCCTGATCGGGGAGGACGAATGCATCCAGGCGAACCGCGAGATGAGGTTCCTTCGAAAGCCCGCCGCCGACGCGCAGCGAGTAGCCCACCTGACCGTTGCCCTTCACCGCAGTAAAGCCGATGTCGTTGATCTCCGGATAACTGCACCAGGAGGGGCAGCCGGTAATCGAGATTTTGAATTTGCGCGGCAGATTGTAGAACTCGGGATTGGCCGTCAGCAACTGCGCCATTTCGATTGCCAGCGCAGAGGAGTCGATCAGCTCATCGGCCGCCACGCCGGCCAGCGGACAGCCGGTCACGTTGCGCACCACATCCCCGCAGGCTCCCTTGGGCGAAAGCCCGATGGCCTCCAGCGCATCCACAATCTCCGGAAGAGATTCGATGGTGAGCCAGTGCAGTTGAATGTTCTGGCGGACGGTGATGTCGGCCAGATTGCGCGCGTATTTGCGCGTCAGCGCGCCGATGACGCGAAGCTGGCCAGAGGAAACGATGCCGTTGGGAATGCCGATACGCATCATGAAGTAATCCGACATCAGCCCCTCGCCGCCCTTGCCTCCGGTAGCGCCCACGCCATCTCCCTGGGTGTAGATGCCCCACCATTTGAAATAGGTGGAGGCCCACTCGGGCAACACGCTGGAGCGACCCTGGCGGGCAAAGGCACGTACCTCATCAAAGGCCTCCCACGGGTTCTTTTCTCGCTTCAAGCGTTCCGCGCGTTGGGCATTTGTTTCCTTCTTTTGAATCTCTTGTGTCATTTTTCCCTTCCGCAGAAAAACAGAAAGCCCGCGGCAGCTAGAGCTGTATCGCGAGCAATTGGAAACCGTGGATTTCAATCTGAACTTTAGACCCAGGTCACCCGCGCGCGAAGCAGCGTACAAAGGCGACAACAGGGCATACCAGTCATAAACGGATCGTACGGGCAGGGCGAAAGAAAGTCAAGTTGCGTCTGTTGACAAGAATCCGAGTGTCGTTTAAGTTGGAAAAACAGAGTTGCTCGCCAGATGAAAAACTTGTTGATCAAAATCGCGTGTTGTTGCTGTCTCCGCTAGCGCCCGCTGGCCCGTCTGGGATTTTCTCTTTCTCAAGCGAAGCACACACTGTTTTTCTGAGTACTGGATGCCCGTCTCCGCACCTGACTCCGCGCACGTGTTTGAAAACTCTGGCCGCTCAATGAGCAGGCTGGAAACGGCGCGTCGTTGTGCTTGTCGATGTTGCGCGTCCACCTTCCTCGGCTGATTTTTCTTTCGTAAACAGAACGGGACTTCAAACCAATGCTCGATCCGGCGCGGCGCTTTCCCTATCGGCCACAAACCCGGACGTGTGCATTCAGGAGGTGCCATGGTAGGCAGATTGACGGGATTTTTTCTGGTTCTTGGCATGATGGCGCAGCTCGCTCCGGCGCAGAGCGGAGGCGCCCCGGCGGCGGGCGCGGCGGCGGATTCAACGCCGCATTCAGTGAATGATTTCCGCGCCGTTCTGGACCAGGTGCAAGCATTGATCCGCGCCCAGGCGAAGCAGCTTGAGAGCCAGCGCCAGCAGATCGAAGATCAGCAAATTGCAATTGACGAACTGCGGCGCGAAGTGGCGGCTCAGAGGCCAGCCGACGGGTCGGTTGCCGAGCAGCAACAGGCGGCTGCATCCACGGCGGCGCAGTTAAACGCGGAAGCCCATGCGCTGAACGCCGCATCGAGTTCATCTCCGCTCGTGCCGCGCAGCTCAGCGCCGGTGCCAACCACACCTCAAGAACAAGTCGCAAAATCGTCCTATTCGCCGCTTTCGATTCACTTCGGCAATGCTTCGCTCACGCCGGGCGGCTGGGTGGACTTCACCGCGTACTACCGCTCGACCGACGTAGGCAGTGGCTTGGGCACATCTTTTGGATCGATCCCCTTCAACAACACTGTGCCAGGCGGCTTGAGCGAGATGCGCTTCACCGCGCAAAGCTCGCGCATCAGTTTGCGCGCCGATGAAACCTTCGGAGCCACCAAGGTCTTTGGTTATGGTGAGGCCGATTTCAACGGCTATTTGCCCTCGAACGCCTACGTCAGCACCAACTCCGACACGCTCCGTCTGCGGGTCTTTTTCAGCGATCTCTCGCGCAAGCGGTGGGAGCTGCTAGGCGGTCAGAGCTGGTCGCTGCTCACGCCCAACCGGGCCGGCGTCTCCCCGTTTCTCTCGGAGATTTACAACACGCTCCACCTGGATACAAATTATCAGGTCGGCCTCACCTATGCCCGTCAGGCGCAGTTGCGCGCCGTCTATCACTTCACTCCCGGACTCGCTCTTGGCCTCTCGGTCGAAAATCCCGATCAGTACAGCGGCAGCGCAGTTACATTCCCCGCTCTGTTCAGCACCACCGAAACCGACGTCAACTCCAGCACCGGCGCCGGTGGGGGAACAGCCACGCCCACCCTCCATCCCGACATGATCGCCAAGCTCTCCTACGACCCCGTTTGGTTGCATCGCAAGTGGCACTTTGAAACCGCCGGACTGCTGACCGGCGTTGCCATTGACACTCCCGCCACGGTCACCAAAACCACCAGCTACAAAGACACCCGCGAAGGCGGCGGCATCTCCTCCTCCGCCAACCTCGAAGTCGTGAAGAATCTGCACCTCATTCTTACCGGCTTCTGGAGCGATGGCGGCGGACGTTACATCGGCGGCCTGGGACCGGGATTTGTCGTCGCGCAAAATGGATCCAAGACCACGCCATTCACCGCACAACTGGTCCACTCCGGGTCCGGGATTGCCTCTGCCGAGTGGCAAGCAAACAAACGCAACTTGCTTGAGTTTTCCTATAGCGGCGCCTACTTTGACCGAGTCTTTTCCACCGACCCGAGCACAGGAAACCTGGTTGGCTATGGCTTCAAAGGAAGCGCGAACAGCAACAATCGCGCTATCCAGGAAGGAACCTTCGGCACCCAGACCACGCTGTGGACGCGCTTCGGCTATGGATCTGTGCAGGTGCTCACGCAAAGCTCCTACATCACCAGGGCGCCATGGTATGTGGCTCCCAATACGCCGAAGAATGCGCACGTCTTCGCGGGCTACGCCAACCTCCGTTATGTGCTTCCATAAACGAAATGCGCCGGTGGCGAAGCGGTTAACGCGCAGGTCTGCAAAACCTGTATTCGCGGGTTCAACTCCCGCCCGGCGCTCTAGCTTTGCTGAATCGACTTCCGCACGGGAACGTCTTCAACAGGAATCATTTGGATTGCTTTTGTCTAGAATTGTTGGTACGATGAAAGAATACATGGTTCGCTCCTCACAAAGCCGGCTTTGTTGTTGCCTGTCGAATATCTTCGACGGGTGTATATCTTAAGTCTCTGATCTCCCTTTCGCATTTCATCAGAAGACCCACCCGTGCTGAACAGCCGGTGTGCGCGTCTCTTGCATTGGCCTTCAGCGCAATCCCCACGCTGAACGAGGTCATGCATGCCAATCGCCGAAAGCGAAACTCCCTTTACACCGCCCACAGCTCGCGCATCCGTTTCTGCGCGCCTGAGCCATCTTCGCCAGCTTGAGGCGGAGAGCATTTACATTCTGCGCGAAGTCGCCTCAGAATTCGAGCGCCCCGTCATGCTCTACTCGGTCGGAAAGGACTCCTCCGTCATGCTGCGCCTGGCTCAGAAGGCCTTCTACCCAGCGCCAATTCCCTTCCCCTTGCTGCATGTGGACACCGGCTTCAAGTTCGCCGAGATGCTCAGCTTTCGCGATGCGATGGCGCGCTCGGTGGGCGCGGAACTGCTGGTCTGGCGCAATGAAGCCGCAATTGCCGCCGGAACCAATCCCATCGCGCTCGACACCAAGCGCTGCTGCGGATTGCTGAAGACCCAGGCGCTGCTCGATGCGCTGCGGCATTACAACTTCGACGCGGCCTTCGGGGGCGCGCGCCGCGATGAAGAAAAATCCCGCGCCAAGGAGCGCATCTACTCATTCCGCGACAGCGCCGGCCAGTGGGACCCGAAGAACCAGCGGCCTGAGCTGTGGAATCTCTACAACGCGCGCATCCATCCCGGCGAGAGCATTCGCGTCTTTCCGCTCTCCAACTGGACCGAGATGGACGTCTGGCAGTACATCCACGAAGAGAATATTCCGGTCGTCGATCTTTACTTCGCCAAGGAGCGGCCCATGTATGTGCGTCCGATGAGTGCGGGGCAGGACGCGCTGCTGCCCATCGAACAAGCCTTCATGGCGAGAAAGGGTGAGCAACCCCGGATGGTCAAGTCGCGCCTGCGCTCGCTCGGATGCAGCCCCTGCACCGGGGCCATCCGCTCGGACGCGGCCACCATCCCCGACATCATTGCGGAGATGGTTTCCTTCCGCACCTCCGAGCGCGCCAACCGTGTGATCGATCACGACCAGGAAGGTTCCATGGAACTCAAGAAGCGGGAGGGCTATTTCTAAATGCCGGCACTCACGGATCACTCATTTTCTGTTAGCGAATTCCTTGCAAACGAGAGCAAGAAGGATTTGCTGCGCTTTTCAACCGCGGGCAGTGTGGATGACGGCAAGTCCACGCTCATCGGCCGCCTGCTTTACGACACGCAGTCGGTCTACGAAGATCAGGTGCGCTCCATCGAAGGCAAAGGAACCACCGCTCCCGGACAGATCGATTTTGCGTTGCTTACCGACGGCCTGCGCGCCGAGCGCGAACAGGGCATCACCATCGACGTGGCCTACCGCTACTTTTCCACTCCGCGCCGCAAGTTCATCATCGCCGATACGCCCGGCCACGAGCAGTACACGCGCAACATGGCCACGGGCGCATCGACCGCCGACGCCGCCGTGGTGCTCATCGACGCCAGCAAGGGCGTACTGTTGCAGTCGCGCCGCCATGCCTACATTGCATCGCTGTTGCGGGTGCGTCACCTTGTCGTCGCAGTCAACAAGATGGACCTGATTGGCTACGACGAGGCTGCATTCCGCGCCATCGAATCGGATTTCGCCTCGGTTCTCGAACGCATCGCGGCCGATACCGGCAACCCGGTCGAGTTCAGCTTTGTTCCGGTCAGTGCGCTGGCCGGAGACAATGTCGTGCATCGCGCCGAACCCGGTTCCGGAGCCATGCCGTGGTACAGCGGGCCATCGTTGCTGGAGCTGCTGGAGTCGCTTCCGTCGTCGCAGGATACGAGCACAGCGCCCTTCCGCTTTCCCGTGCAGCGCGTTCTTCGCCCCGACCACACCTTTCGCGGATTTGCCGGCCAGATCGCTTCCGGATCCGTTCGTCCGGGAGACAGGATTACCGCGCTGCCTTCCGGCCGGAGTGCGGAAGTGGCGCGGATCGTCACCTACGATGGAGACCTTGCCGAGGCTCATGCGCCGCTGTCGGTCACGCTGGTTCTGGATCGCGAACTGGACGTCAGCCGCGGCGATCTGATCGCTGCCGCGGATGCGCAGGCTGTCGTTGCCAGGCGCATCCGGGCTGCGCTCGTCTGGATGGATCAACGCCCGCTGGAGCGCAATCGTCGTTATCTGCTCAAGCACACCAGCCAAACCGTACCGGCATTTATCTCCTCGCTCGAACATCGCACCGACATCGCCACTTTGGCGCACCAGCCTGCCGGGACGCTGGAGATGAACGGAATCGGCGTCGTAACGATTGATCTGCTGCGGCCCATCGCTCTTGACTTGTACAGCGAAAATCGCTCGACCGGCGCATTCATCCTGATCGACGCGGAAACAAACGGAACCGTCGCGGCGGGCATGATCACCAGCGCTTCTCCGGTCACGACTGCGGGTGAGCTTCTCCATGACGGCGCATGGGGTCCGGTGACTGCCGGCGAACGGGAGGCACGATGGGGCCATCGCGGCGCTGTCCTTGAATTGAGCGGCCCTACCGCATGGATCGACTCGATCGAACGCTCGCTGTTTATCATCGGCGTCGCCTCGGTTCGCATTGAAGCCGACAACGAAGACTTTCTTCTGCATCCCAATCTACTGGAGATCGTGACTCGTTTGCAGATCCAATCCGGCCTGCTCACGCTGATCGTGAACGCGAATGAGAAAGGCCCGCTGATCGCACGCGCCGAGGGGCGGCAGATTTCGCTCGACGCAAACGATCCAGACAAGACGGCTGCCGCGGTCTCCGATGTCCACCAGTTGCTCTACGAAACGGGAATCTTCATCTCTTCAGAAAAGGCGGGCCTCTAATGAGCACACAGGAAATCCATGCGCGGATCAAGTCGAAGCTCGACGAGGTGCGGGCATCTCTGGCCCGCGAAATCTCCTCCACGAAGGACGCGTGCCTGACGTGCAGCTTTCAGTCCGAAGATGTGCTGCTGACCAAATTGGCCATCGAGCTGGATGCAGAGATTCCCATTCTTTTTCTCGATACGGGCTATCACTTTGCCGAAACTTACGCCTATCGCGACCGCATTGCCGGTGAATGGAATCTGAATCTCATCAACCTGCTCCCCGAGAAAACCGTTGCCGAACAGGAGGCTGAACACGGTTTGCTCTATCGATCCGCTCCCGACCAATGCTGCGGACTGCGCAAGGTCGAGCCGCTCTTCAAGGCTGTGGCTGCGTATCGAGTGTGGATCACGGGCTTGCGGCGGGAACAGGCCAAGAGCCGCACGGCGCTGGAAGAGTCGGCCATGTTCACGCTTCCCGGCGGCCGCCAGGTGCTCAAGCTCGCCCCCCTGGCGACATGGACCACGCGCGACGTCTGGTATGCCTGCGAATCCCTGTCGATTCCGCTGCTGCCGCTTTATGAACGCGGCTTCTCCTCAATCGGCTGCGAGCCTTGTACGACGCTTCCACTCGATCCCAGCGACCCGCGCTCCGGACGCTGGGCCGGACGCAAGGTTGAATGCGGCATTCATATCGAACCAGCGCAGTCGCACTAATGCCGTGACTTGGTGAATTCGTAATTTAACTCATTGCTGTCCAAAACAGCCTGATAGCTCTTGCGGCTTGAGACTTATCGAAGGCGGCTGATCCCCGTTACTCTGAAGTGGGCTCCCGGACAGGGCCACATTCAGAGACGAAAGGATCGGCCAT